>SWBZ01006429.1_pt1 | contig 43738 bp, 43 predicted proteins | sample 4693031 | NCBI WGS metagenome assembly SWBZ01 (sample SAMN10267274, study PRJNA491770) | bioreactor metagenome | isolation source: DHS bioreactor inoculated with | place: Japan: off Shimokita Peninsula
CCCCCCAGCCTGCCGTTCTCCAGGACGCGCAGCAACGCCGTTTCGTCCACCATGCCGCCGCGGGCGGTGTTGAGGAGGATGGCGCCGGGTTTCATGGCGGCCAGTTGCGCGGCGCCGATCAGGTTGCGGGTCTGTTCCGTGAGCGGGCAATGCAGGCTCAGCACATCCACCCGCGGCAGGAGTTCCATGAGGGGCAGGCGTCCCGCCTGAGGTGTTCCTCCCGGCCGCTGGGCCAGCAGGATCTCCATGCCGAAGGCCCGCGCCACCCGCGCCACGCCCTTGCCCAGCTCGCCATAACCCACGATCCCCAGGGTCTTGCCCGCCAGTTCGTGGATCGGCGGCTCGAGCAGGCAGAAATGGGCCGCCCGTTGCCAGTCCTCCCGCTCCATGCGCGCGGCGTATTCCCGGCTGTGGCGCACCAGGGCCAGCAACTGGGTGAAGACATGCTCCACCACCGAGGGCGTGGCATAGGCCAGCACATTGCACACCGCGATGTCCTGTTCACGGGCGGCTTCCAGGTCCACGTTGTTGGTGCCGGTGGCGGCGATACAAACCAGGCGCAGATTTTGTGCCCGGCGCAGCAGATCGCCGTCCAGGCGCACCTTGTTGGTGATTACCACATCGGCGTCGGTGATGTGTGCGGCCAGCTGTTCCGGCCGGGTATCGGGATAGGATCGCCAGTGATTGAAGCAGCCTTCCAGCACAGACAGGTCCAGGTCCCCCGCGTCCAGTGAGCCTCGGTCGAGCAGAACCCCTTTCATAACAGTGTTGTCCCGTTTTGCGAGCATGAATGAATCAGCGCTTTCTTATATCCCTATATTCATGACGTGATGTTATCCACTCGGTTGCGGCCCATCGATTGATTCGTTTCATTGTACCGCGCCGTTCGAACCGGGAAACTTTTTACTGCCAACATGATCTATAGTTTTTATTGTGTCAGCGGTCGAGCGCGGCGCAATCGAATGGAGCAGAGTAGGAGAAGGGCATGGAGCATCGTTACGCCACTCGAGTACCGCGGCGTATCAACGCACTCATCTACCGGCAGGGCCTGCCGGTGCAGGTGGGCCGCACCCGTGATATCAGCCGCGAGGGCGCCTTCCTCGAGACCGGGCAACTTCAGGGACCATTACCGGATTGCCTGGAACTGGAATTTCTTCCCGGCATGGAATCGGTCGAACGCTTTCGGCTCAAGGCGATCGTGGTGCATCGGCATCCCGCCGGTATCGGCATCGAATTCGCCTGGCTGGATCCGCGTGCCGAGCAGGGCCTGCGGGAGTGCCTGCGACACAGTCCCCCGCCAGTCGAACAAATGCCGCAGCCTGAAGCGATAGGTTATGGCTGATCGCCCATGGGGCGGATGATTTCGCCCACATGGGTGGCTGTCAAGTGGTGGCCCTGATCCCGGTCGGCAAAATACTGGCGCAGGGTTTTTTCCATCACCGGGAAGGCCAGGGATTCCCAGGGGATGTCCTGCTCCCGGAACAATTCCACCGCCAGGCTTTCCGGACCTGCTTCATAGGCCGGCTCGATCAGGGGGCCGCGGAACACCATGTACACCTGGCTGATGTGCGGAATGCTGTACACGGCATAGAGCGACTGGATAGCCACCCGGGCGCGCGCCTCCTCCCAGGTTTCGCGCAGGGCCGCGTCGTGGGTGGATTCACGGTTCTCCATAAAGCCGGCGGGCAGGGTCCACAGGCCGTGGCGCGGCGCGATGGCGCGGCGGCAGAGCAGGATCCTGTCTTCCCATTCTCCGATGCAACCGGCGACGATCTTGGGGTTTTCGTAATGGATGGTGTGGCAGACGGTACACACGTGGCGCGGCAGGTTATCGCCTTCCGGAACGCATTGTTCCACCGGTTGGCCGCAATGGCTGCAATAGTTCATCGGCTCACTCCGGGTAACGGCAGTCGTAGCTGGCGATCAACTGGCTGGCACCCTGCGGTGCGTGGTTGTCCAGGAACAGCCCGACGGGCTCCAGTGTCACAGGCCGGGTGAGCACCGGCCCCCAGTTGAGGGTGTCGAATTCCATGCCGCCGAGCAGGCGGTGGGCCTGGGTAAGGTACAGGCGGTCGAGAACCTGGCCGTGCAGCAAGGTGTTCAACACCGCCGGTCCGGCGATGGCATAGATGCTGCGATAGCCCAGCCGTCCCAGTTCCTCGATCAGGGGTGCGCCTTCCACGGCCATCCCCGAGCCGGCCTGCAACAGGCCGATGCCGGCGGCATGGGTAAGATTGCGGGCGTGCTCGAGATCATTGCCGGCGCCGATGGCGAGGTACAGGTTGCGGTTCGGGTAGCCCTGCAGGGCGGCGACGGGGATGTCCAGGCTGTTGCTCAGCACGACGACATCGGGTTGTGCCGAGAGCCCCTGTTGCAGGCGCCATTCGCGCAGGTCGGCGAAATCCTCCGTGGGCCCGACGGGCAGTTGATCCTGGTGTTCGCCGGTTTGCGCCTGGCGGAAGTAGCGGGCACTGGTGATGAGCACATCCGCCTGGGCGGCCAGTTCCTGGAACAGGCGCCAGTCTCGGGCATTGCCGATGGCCGGCGGTACCTGGTGCGTGCTGTGGTCGGGACTGGGCAGGGCGATGCGGCCATCGATGCTGCTGACATAATTGCTGTAGACGAAGGGCCGCGCAGTGCTGCCGCGCTGCTGCAATCCCTCGTTCAGGTACAGGCCGTGTAATTCCCGCGAATCACCGGTGGGGGGCAGCAGCTGGATGACGGGTAAGTGATACATAAGGCTATTCTACTCAATCATGGCCGCAATGACGTCACAGCAGCGGGTTCTGTCCTCAATGGCCAAACAGAAATCGCAAGCGGAAACGGTTGCGGCGACGCAGGCGGTCCAGGTAGCCGGGATAGTCGATGCCGAAGCGCTGGAACAGGGCCTCGGCGGTGGGCTTCAAGGTGTCAAGGCGTCTGACCGGGAAGGTCTGGGTCAGGCCCAGGGCAATGAGGTTACCGCAATCGCCAAGGGGTAGTTCCAGTACCTGGCCGTCACAGGCCTGGTTCAGCCGCTTGATGTGCTGGCGGCATACACTGGGGCGGCTGGCCCAGAGGTTGACGCTGAGGACGCCACCCGGCGCGAGTCGTTCCCGGCAATGCGCGAAGAAGGCGGCTTCCTCCAGTTCACCGTCCATGCCGGTGGCGCTGAAAAGATCCACCAGGATCAGGTCGAAGGTCTCCCGTTGCGAGGCGAGAAAGTCCAGGGCACTGTCGGTATGGATTCGCAAACGCTCGTCGGTCGGCACGGCGAAGAAATCCCGCGCCGTTTCCACTACCGTGGCGCGCTGTTCCACCGCCAGGATCTGGCAGTCCGGAAAGTGGTGGTGCAGGAAACAGGCCAGGGAACCACCCCCCAGGCCGAGCAGCAGCACCTTGCGCGGCGCCGGCTTGAACAGCAGGGCAGCGGTCATGGCCTGGGTATAGCTCAGCACCAGCACCTGGGGATTATCCAGCAGCATGCAACTCTGCTTGGCGCGGGAACCGAAGTACAGGGTGCGGGTGACCCCGTCCTCGATCACCTCGACGATGCCCTTGTCATCCTGGGCGCGGTGCAGGGTACGGTGGGGCAAGGCATTCATGGCCGCCATTGTACCGTTTTCCCGGCAGGGGCCGCGTATTGGTCGGGGTGGAGGCGGTTTGTGTACCGGGAAATGAAAACCGGGCCGTGTGGCCCGGTTCGGGGCGAGGCCGAAGGGACTCAGCTGGCCTTTGCCACGTTCTGCTTGCCCTGGTAATCGGCGATGGCGGCCTTGATGGCGTCCTCGGCCAATACCGAGCAATGCACCTTGACCGGCGGCAGGGCCAGTTCCTCGGCGATCTGGCTGTTCTTGATCTGGCCGGCCTCGTCCAGGGTCTTGCCCTTGACCCATTCGGTCAGCAGCGAAGAGGAGGCGATGGCGGAGCCGCAACCATAGGTCTTGAACTTGGCATCCTCGATGATGCCCTGCTCGTTGACCTTGATCTGCAGCTTCATCACGTCGCCGCAGGCCGGTGCGCCCACCATGCCGGTGCCCACACCACTGTCATGCTTGTCGAAGGATCCCACGTTGCGCGGGTTCTCGTAGTGGTCCAGTACTTTTTCGCTATAGGCCATGGTGCTTAACTCTCCTGCAGATCAGACTGCAAGTCCACCTGTAGGTTGGGCTGAAGCCCGACTACAGACAGACCTGCAGAAAAATCATGGTTATGTAATGACGTCAGCCGCCGGCTCAGGCCGCGCTGCGCTGGAAGCTCGGCGTGAAGGCCGGCCGCTCCGTGCCCGTGGGTGCGGAGCGCTGCTGATCGATGGCATCGGCCAGGCTGATGTCGTCCAGGAAGCCATACATGCGGTCGCTCAGGCGATTCCACATCACCAGGCTCTGGGCCCACTCCTCGCCGGGGATGGGTTCGCGGCGGGTGGGCAGCACATCATCCACGGCTTCCAGGATCTGGGCAATACTGATTTCGCTGGCAGGGCGCCGCAGGCAGTAGCCACCACCGGGACCACGCAGACCGGTGACCAGGCCGCTCTTGCGCAGGCGCGCGAACAGCTGCTCAAGGTAGGAAACGGATATGGACTGCTCGACCGAGATGTCCGCCAGGGTAACGGGACCATCGCGGTGGCGCAGGGCGAGTTCCATCATCGCGGTTATGGCATGACGGCCTTTGGTGGAAAGTTTCATGGCAAACCTCTCAGTTTTCACGGTTAAAGAGTAGCGCGAGAAGGTATCTGGATTCCCCATCGCAGTGATGGGAATAGTTTTATAATACTTGACTTAATTAGTCAAGATTAAATTCCTACCATTTCTGTCAACCACTCCCGGGGCGCCGGCTGGTTGCCGCCCGAGTGAAAATTCAGCAATATAGGGCCCGAGGCTGAAATTTTCCGGATTACAGAGCCTTAACCAGGGCGACCGGGTATAAAAAATAGACAATACCGCGAGGAGTGGAGTGACAATGGCTGCAAACGAGCAAGACAAGCTGAAACAGGAACGGCGTGGCGCGGTTCGGGACAAACTGGCAACCCTGGTGCAGACCCGCACCGAGGCCCTGGCATTGTTCAGCGACCTGATCAGCCGTCGACCCTTTGCCGTGGACCCCGAGGTTCGGAACGCCCTGCAGGAATTCTGTGAGGCGCTCATCGACTATACCGCCAGTGCCCACTTTCAGCTCTACCGCTTCCTGGAAACCAATATCGAACGGCGCGAACCCGTATTGAAGGTGGCCGACGAGGTGTATCCCCATATCGTGCGTACCACGGATGCCATCCTGGAATTCAATGACAAGTACGAAAAGGCCCCCCTGGAAGACTGTGTCGACTGCCTGCCAGAGGACCTGTCGCGCCTCGGCGAGGCCCTGGCGGACCGCATCCAGCTCGAAGACCGCATGATCGGGGTACTGTCCGGCGCCCGTCACTGATCCTCTCCCTCCACTAACCGGCGCGCCTGTTCCTTCGACAGGTAGCGCCAGGGTCTTGGCACCAACCCCGGCACCCGCGCCCGGTAGCGCAGGTAGACCTCGCCCAGTTCGTGCACCAGCTTCCGTTCTTCCAGGTGCGAACCTGCCACCAGGTAGGCGGTGATCCACAGGGCCGATACCAGTCCGGCGGCATTCATGTCCCGCGTCCAGAGGATCACCAACCCGAAGCTGTACCAGGGATGGCGCACGAAGCGGTGCCAGAAGGAGAGCCGGAATTTGCCCGGCCGGGCCCGGCGCTCCCGCCACTGGCGCAGGCCGAGGAAATCCAGGTTGTCGTAGGCACGGCTGCTAAGTATGAAGCCCAGCAGGGCCAGCAGGGCCAGGCTGTTGGCCAGCCAGGCCCAGCCACCCGACCAGCGCCACAACAGCGGCCCCGGGTATTGCAGGAACAGCCACAGGGGAACGCCGAGCAGCACCAGGGCCAGCAGGTTGTATCCCAGCCGGTAGCCGGGCCGCAGGCGCGGCCAATGCCGGGCCACCCAGTCCTTGCTGGCAGGGCTGGCCAGTAGTGAATGCAGCCCGAAATACACCAGCCAGGCCAGGCTCAGATAAATCAATAAGATGTGATGTTCATCCATGGGTAAGCTGATCGTGCCGAGGTTAATTCAAAGCTTGAGAATATACTGATATACTTACCGGCTAAATCTTTTTCGTGCGCCAAGGGCGCGTAAGCCAACACCCCGACCGAGGATTACAGTATGGATCACGGCACCACCCTGACCCAGTTCATTATCGAGGAGCAGCGTCGCATCCCTGGCGCCACGGGTGATTTCACCTCCCTGCTCAACGACGTGCTCACCGCCTGCAAGAAAATCGCCTGCGCCGTCAACCGCGGTGGCCTGATCGGCATCCTGGGCTCCGCCGGCAGCGAGAATGTCCAGGGCGAGACCCAGAAGAAGCTCGACATCATCTCCAACGACGTCATGGTCAATTCCCTGGAATGGACCGGCCACCTGGCCGGCATGGCCTCTGAAGAGATGGACGATCCCCTGTCCATTCCCGATATGTATCCGCGTGGCAAGTACCTCATCCTGTTCGATCCCCTGGATGGCTCCTCCAACATCGACGTGAACGTCTCGGTGGGTACCATCTTCTCCATCCTGCGCGCCCCCGAAGGCTGCGAGAACCCGACGGTGGAGGACTTCCTGCAGCCCGGCACCCGGCAGATCTGCGCCGGCTACGCGGTCTACGGACCGGCCACCATGCTGGTGCTGACCTCCGGTCACGGCGTCAACGGCTTCACCCTGGACCGCTCCATCGGCGAGTTCATCCTGTCCCACCCGGACATGACCATCCCCGCCGATACCCGCGAGTTTGCCATCAACATGTCCAACCAGCGCCACTGGGAAGCCCCCGTCAAGCGCTACGTGGACGAGTGCATCCAGGGCAAGGAAGGCCCCCGTGGCGAGGATTTCAACATGCGCTGGATCGCCTCCATGGTGGCCGAAGTGCACCGTATCCTCACCCGTGGCGGCATCTTCATGTATCCCATCGATGAGAAGCTCAAGTCCAAGGGCCAGGACGGCAAGCTGCGCCTGATGTACGAGGCCAACCCCATGGGCTTCATCGTCGAGCAGGCCGGCGGCGCCTGCAGCACCGGCCGCGAACGCATCATGGAACTCGAGCCCACCGGTCTGCACCAGCGCGTGCCCGTCATCCTCGGCTCCCGTAACGAAGTGGAACGGGTGGTGGCCTACCATCGCGAAACTGATGGCGGTAAGCAGCAGGTGGCGTGAACCCAGTGCTAACCCAATGAAAAAGGCGGCTTAGGCCGCCTTTTTCATTGGTGGCGAATGCGCTAGATTGCATCTTTCATTCCGGCACTATTCGTCATTCCGGCACTATTCGTCATTCCGGCACTATTCGTCATTCCGGCGAATGCCGGAATCCATGTGTAAGGTCATTTCTATGAACCACCATTTGCCCGAAAGCAAAGACATCCAGCGCCTGCTCGACATCATGGCACGGCTGCGCGATCCCGATGGCGGCTGCCCCTGGGACCGCGAGCAGGACTTCGCCTCCATCGCGCCCTACACCATCGAGGAGGCCTACGAGGTTGCGGAGGCCATTGCGCACCAGGACGAAGAGGAACTGCGCGACGAACTCGGTGACCTGCTGTTTCAGGTGGTGTTCCATGCGCGCATGGCCGAGGAACGCGACTGGTTCGGCTTCGACGACGTGGTGGAGGCCATCTGTGACAAGATGATCCGCCGCCATCCCCATGTGTTCGCCGATGCGGAAGTGGCCGACGCCCGTGAACAGACCGAGGCCTGGGAGGACATGAAGGCGCGCGAACGGGCGCGCAAGCAGCAGGACAGCAGCATCCTGGCCGGCGTCTCACTGGCCCTGCCGGGGCTGACCCGCGCGCGCAAGCTGCAGGCCCGTGCCGCGCGCGTCGGCTTCGATTGGCCGGAACAATCCGGCGTACTGGCCAAGGTCCACGAGGAGTTACGGGAAGTGGAACAGGCGCTGGAGAGCGGCACCACGGAGGCCATCGAGGAGGAACTGGGTGACCTGTTGTTCGCCGTGGTCAACCTGGCGCGTCACCGGGAGGTGGACCCGGAAGCGGCGGTGCGTGCCGCCAACAGCAAGTTCACGCACCGCTTCCAGCGCATGGAGCAATGGGCGAAGGAATCCGGCAACGACCTGTCAGGCCTTGCTGCGGAAGCCATGGATGCCCTTTGGGAAAAAGCAAAGCAGGAGGAGCGGGACGGCTGACACCCCCCTGTAGGAGCGGCCTTCGGCCGCGAACGATGGTGGCACACCGGTTCGCGGCCAGAGGCCGCTCCTACGGGTGCAAAACGACTTGCAGGTCGGTTCGCGGCCGAAGGCCGCTCCTACAGGCGCGCGTGTTTGGTAATAAAGTCGATCACGAACTGGAAGGACTGGGCGCTGCTGAAGCGACCCTGTACCTCACCGTCCTGGAACAGCAGGATGGTGGGGAAGCCGCGCACCTGGTGCCGGCCGGCGATCTTCATGTTATCCCCTTCGTCCACTTCCACCTTGGCCAGGGCCACGGCGCCGTCATGGTGCTGGATCACCTTGTCCAGCACCGGCGCCAGCGCCAGGCAGGGCGGGCACCAGTCGGCCCACAGGTCCACCAGGATGGGGCGCTGGCGCGAGGCCTCGATGACCTTCGCGTCGAAGTCTTCCAGGTTTACGTCGAAGATGTGCGGACTTGTGCTCATGGAACGGCCATAAAAAATCCGGCTTGTGGCCGGATTCTGCTAAACAGGGAATTTGGTCGGGCATGCAGGATTTGAACCTGCGACCCCCTCGTCCCGAACGAGGTGCGCTACCAGGCTGCGCCAATGCCCGAGTCAGTAGTTCCGGTTGACGGAGAACTCCGCCAGCCCATACAAGGCATCCTTGTAGGGTGACTCCGGGAGTGGTGCCAGTGCTGCGATTGCCAGGTCGGCCTCCTCCCGCGCGGATTGCGAAGTGTACGCGATGGCCTGGGTGGATTCAATGGCGGCCCGGACCTCCTCGATACGCTCCAGGCCGCCTTTTTCGATGGCGTTGCGGATGATTTCGGCCTGCTCCGGGGTGCCGTTGCGCATGGCGTGGATGAGCGGCAGGGTGGGCTTGCCCTCGGCCAGGTCGTCGCCCAGGTTCTTGCCCATCTCCGCCGCCGAAGCGCTGTAGTCCAGGGCATCGTCGATGAGCTGGAAGGCGGTGCCCAGGTGCATGCCGTAACGGGCCATGGCCTGTTCGATGACCTCCGGTTGCCCGCCCAGCACGGCGCCGAGTTGCGCGGCGGCCTCGAACAGCTTGGCGGTCTTGTAGCGGATCACCTCGCGATAGCGTTCCTCGCTGGTGTCGGCGTCGTGGCAGTTGAGCAGTTGCAGCACCTCGCCCTCGGCGATGATGTTGGTGGTGTGGGAGAGGATCTCCATGACCCGCATGCTGCCCAGGCCGACCATCATTTCGAAGGCGCGGGAGTAGAGGAAATCACCCACCAGTACGCTGGCCTCGTTGCCCCAGATGGCATTGGCGGTCTGCTGGCCGCGGCGCAGCACGGAGGCGTCCACCACGTCGTCGTGGAGCAGGGTGGCGGTGTGGATGAACTCGATGATGGCGGCCAGGTGGATATGCTGCTCGCCCTGGTAGTCGCAGGCCCGGGCCGCCAGCAGCACCAAAAGAGGGCGCAGGCGCTTGCCGCCGCTGTTGACAATGTACTGGCCCAGCTGATTGATCAGCACCACCTCGGAGCGCAGCTGCTCGTGGATATAATGGTCCACGGCCCGGGCATCCGCTGCGGTGAGCGCGCGGATGTTGTCGAGGTCGATTGTAGTGCTTTGATTAGAAAGCGTTTCTTGCATTCGTGGCATGGGCATGGGGTGCGTAACCCGGGTTGGTGGCCGGGGGGTCCTGTGCCGTCCCCGGGCCGGGGGTCATGGGCTTGCCGTCAGGCCGGGAAGTGTACCCCGGAAGCCGGACGGGCACCAGATGAATCGGGTTTGACCGCCGGGCCGGGAGCCTATAGAATTGCCGGTCTTTCGGGCTGCTGTAATTACGTTTTGGAGATTCAGCCATGTATGCGGTAATCAAGACCGGTGGCAAACAATACCGGGTTGCAAAGGGTGACACCCTGCGCGTGGAAAAGCTCGCCGGCGCCGAAGGCGATGCCGTGGAGCTGGACAAGGTGCTGATGGTAGCCGATGGCGACGACATCAAGGTCGGCGCCCCCTACCTGGACGGCAGCAAGGTGACGGCCACGGTCAAGGCCCAGGGCCGCGGCAAGAAGGTGGAGATCATCAAGTTCCGCCGCCGCAAGCACCACATGAAGCGCCAGGGACATCGTCAGTCCTACACTGAACTGGAAATCACCGGTATCACCGGCTGAGCACGAGGTAGAGCAACATGGCACACAAAAAGGCAGGCGGCAGTACCCGTAACGGCCGCGATTCGGAAAGCAAACGCCTGGGCGTGAAGATGTACGGTGGCCAGACCGTTTCCGCCGGCAACATCATCGTGCGGCAGCGTGGCACCCGCTTCCACCCCGGCCTGAACGTGGGCTGCGGCAAGGATCACACCCTGTTCGCCAAGGCCGACGGCGTGGTGACCTTCGTGGTGCGCGGTGACAAGAACCGCAAGTTCGTGGACGTGGTCACGAACTGATCGCGACTACATGACGCGATTCCGAAAGCCCCGTTTCGTGCGGGGCTTTTTTGTTTGCATGAGCAGTGTGTCCTATGGCCTGGTGGCCACGGCATGGCCGGCAACCTGATCCGGGACTCGCTGTGAATACATCCCTGTACGCTCGAAGGCCGCGTCCATGCGGCCTACGGTCCCGTATCAGGTTGCCGGCCCTGCCGCCCCGGGCTGTGTGCCAAATCATATAACGGACCCACTGCAATGAAATTCGTCGACGAAGCCACCATCCATGTGAAAGCCGGAGACGGCGGCAACGGCTGCGTCAGCTTCCGGCGCGAGAAGTACATTCCCTTTGGCGGCCCCGATGGCGGCGACGGTGGTGATGGCGGCAGCGTGTACCTGGTGGCCGACGAGAGCGTCAACACGCTGGTGGATTTTCGCTACCAGCGTAACTACAAGGCGGAACGTGGCGAGAACGGTTCCGGTCGCAACTGCACCGGCAAGAAGGGCGATGACGAGGAGATCCGCGTGCCGGTCGGCACCATGGTCTACGACGTCGATACCGAGGAGCTGATCGGCGACCTGGTGGAGGCCGGCCAGCGCCTGATGGTGGCGCAGGGCGGTTTCCATGGTCTCGGCAACGTGCGCTACAAGAGCTCCACCAATCGTGCGCCGCGCCAGTCCAAGCCGGGCACGCCCGGTGAACAGCGCGACCTGCGCCTGGAACTGAAGGTGCTGGCCGACGTGGGTCTGCTGGGCAAGCCCAATGCCGGCAAGTCCACCTTCATTCGCGCGGTGTCCGCCGCCCGCCCCAAGGTGGCCGACTATCCCTTCACCACCCTGTACCCGAATCTCGGCGTAGTGCGCGTGGCGCCCCATCGTGGCTTCGTGGTGGCGGACATCCCCGGCCTGATCGAGGGCGCCGCCGAGGGTGCCGGCCTGGGCATCCAGTTCCTCAAGCACCTGGCGCGCACGCGCCTGCTGCTGCACCTGGTGGATGTGCTGCCACCGGATGGTTCCGACCCGGTGGCCGAGGCCCGCGCCATCGTCCGCGAGCTGGAGAAGTACAGTCCGGAACTGGCGGAGAAGGAACGCTGGCTGGTGTTGAACAAGCTCGACCTCATCCCCGAGGACGAACGCGATGCGCATTGCCAGGCCATCGTGGATGGCCTGGAATGGCAGGGCCCGGTGTTCCGCATTGCTGCGCTTAGCAAGCTCGGTACCGAGGCCCTGTGCCAGCGCATCATGCTGGACCTGGAAGAAAAGGGCTTTGGCGAAAAGTAATACCTGCAGGAGCGGGCTCTGCCCGCGAATTGGCGAACCTCAAAACCCTTCGCGGGCAGAGCCCGCTCCTGCAGGGGGATTGCATCGCAAGACCATGTCCCGCCGCTGGCGCAAACCCCCGAGAGCCGGTATCTTGCCAGTCTTTACATACCACACCGCACATCCATGAAAAACCGCCAGCAACTCGGAGCCAGCAAGCGCTGGGTGATCAAGGTCGGCAGCGCCCTGGTGACGGCCAACGGCCGTGGCCAGGCGGTACTGACTGGTACTCGATACCATCGATCTCAGATATCCCAAAATTGAGATTCCGGCTTTCACAAGATATTTAACATTCTGAAATTCAATCAGATGCGTATTTCCCCTTGCCCTATCAGCACTGCGTAGATCTAGTGCCATGATATAAAGATTGGTACCTGGATTTGTAAGATTCACGGCGAAATACTAGTATTCGGGAGAATTCAAAGAACGGCAGTGCTCCAATACCAATAACACCAAGGGGGAGTCATGCAGGGACTGCATGGGCTGCAGGAATGCGGGGGCATTCGCGCGCCGATAACTAAGCGTAGTCTTTTTGCGCTCACGTTGCTGTTTATCTGCCATCTGTCCATTTTGCTGGCCATACCATCCATGGCCAGTGGGACGGAAATTCCGGCGGGCGACCTTGCTCCGCTCGACAATCCTGACGGCGAGCTCAATGTCGCCGATTTTCTCATTCTTCAAAAATTTGTTCTGGGCACGTTGATCCCGACGCCGGAACAGCTCCTTATTGCCGATGTAGCACCTCTCGGGAATCCAGACGGCGAACTGAATGCGGGTGATATGGTTGTGCTTATGCGGGCTATCCATGGCCTTGTTAGCCTGCCACCGATACAGATCGGCCCGAACGCGCCGGTACTGACCGTTGCAAATGGGACTACTGATCAGAACCCCTATTTCTTGACGGGTGAATCAGATCCTGGCCAGGAAATCCGCATTTACCTCAATGGTGAACCATTCGCGTCAACAGGGTCATCCGTCCTTGATGGCACCTTTGGTGTGCAACTTATTTTGGAAGATGGCGCTAACAGCATCTATGCAGTTGTCGTTGATTCGGGGGTCGAAGGACCGCCGTCAGACATGGTTGCATTGGAGTATGAGAATAACGTTCCCCGCGATCAGGATGGCCTGATCGATACAAATTCTGTTTGGACACCTGGAACATCGAACGAACCGTATGTGATTGGTGCCGGCGTGACGGTGGCTCCTGATACGACGCTCACATTAATGCCGGGTACGGTATTGAGTTTTGGAGCTGGTGCTTCACTGGTAGTCGAAGGCACCTTGGAGGTGAAAGGTACAGCATCTAATCCAGTCAGGTTTACATCCGGCTCCATATGGCCAGCCAGGGGGGATTGGGAAGGGATAAATGTAAAACCAGATAGTGGCGGCGCCGTGATTGATGGTGCGATTATCGAGTATGCAAGAAACGGGATAAGTGTCGATACATCGCAGCTTGTTATAAAAAACTGCCATATAAGCAATTTTGGTGCGAACTTTACCGAACATGGGGTTGGTTTTTTTAACGGTGCAGGAGGAGTCGTCGAGAACTGCGTGATCGATAATCAAGCAAGCTCTGGAAATAATTGGTCGAGAGGGATTTATGTTGCGAATTCATCAGCTCCTGAAATCAGAGAGAACCATATAAAAAATACCGGAATCGGTATTGTTATATGGAACTCTTCCCCGTGGGTTGTCGGCAACTTGGTCGAGAGAAATGTAACGGGTATTTATTCGTATGGGGATTCAAGCGCACTTATCAATGGCCAGAATGTCATAACCGAAAATAGTCAGGCGGGGCTGGAGTTTGGCGCGGTTGATGGTGGCGTGAGTCCAAATTGCATTGTTAAGAATAACAATATTTTTAATAACAAATGGAATGTGATGACAGACGATTATGATAGGGCGATTGAGCTCGAAGTCGATGTTTCCGGGAACTGGTGGGGGTCGGCCTCTCCTTCAGTAGTATCTTCTGGGATATTCGATTTTAAAGTTATCCAGGAGGCTTCTCCGCCAGTGAAGGTCGTGCCATTCCTGGATGCGCCGAACGGCAATCCTGTGCAGGGAAATTTTCTTAATGGTCGGGTAGATCAAGATACAACGCTATTGGCAGGTGAAGCATACACAGTAGTGGGGTCGTATGTAATCATTCCGAATACAAAGCTTACGGTTCAACCAGGCGCGAGGCTGGAATTTTCAAGCACCGCATTGCTTTATTCAATGGGTGATATTGATGTGGTAGGGACGGAAGGTTACGAGGCCACATTCATAACCGCCGGCCACGCGGGCGATCTTCCTGTTGGAGGTGGCGTGGTCATTTCAGGTGTTGCTGAAGCTGCTATCGAGTGGGCACATTTCGAGAATTTGAATTGGGGGCTGTATATTTTGGCATCAGAAGTTGTTGTCAAAAATAGTAAGTTTTCCAATAATCAGCGCGCTTCCATATCGGCAAGTAACTCCAATGTTTCCATCATCGATAATATATTCGAAAGAAGCGGGCGTGAATTTTGTGACTATGGTTGTATAGGTGTGGACTTGTACGGTAGCGGAAATGTTTCGATAGAAAGAAATAATTTTAGTGGTGGAAATGTTGGGATATTTGTAAGTAACGGTAGCCCTGAGATAAAGGAAAACACGATTACTGGTAACAACTATGGAATTTCTCTTGACGAAAGCGGTTACGCATCTTGGACGAGTCCAGTTATAACGAATGGAAATGTAATCGCAAACAATGATTATGGGGTGTACTCGAATAATATTACCCGTGGATCGGTTTCGGTAAATGGCAATAATATTCATGGGAATGGATTCAATTATTACAAGACGAGATCAAGTCATGTCGAGGATGCCACTAACAACTGGTGGGGGTCTGCAATCGAGTCTGAGATTGCGGGCACCATTTACACTCAACACGCGGGAGCCGTGGCCTACGTACCATTCTTAGCGGGCCCGGCTCCAATCGCGCCACAGCTTTCTTCGGGCGCTCAATATACCGCTGAAAGTGCTTTTTCGGTTACGGGTTCGGCCCAACCCGGAATTCAAGTAAGGTTGTATGTAAACGGCGTGGAGCATCTGGTTGTAGTGGCAGACCAGGGCGGCGTGTTCAGCGGAACCGTGGCCTTGGACGAAGGTGAGAACCATATCCATGCGGAAGCCTTTAATCAAACCACGGTAAGCAGCGCTTCCAATTCCATTTCGGTCATCCTGGATACCATTCCACCCAGCATCTCGATCGCACGACCTTTCAACGGCGATCGTCTCAATGCCAACCCGATATTTTCCGGCACTGTGAGCGAGCCAGTATTTCTGACGATTGCGGGTGAGTCGGTGCTGGTGTCGGTAACCAATGAATTTACCCATGGGCCTGTCAGGTTAAGCGAAGGCCTTAATTCCATACCCATTATTGCAGAGGATATTGCCGGGAACGTCACATTACAGACTATTGATCTGGTAATGGATACCACACCACCAGAGAATCCGGATATGAACCTGGTGGTCTTTGGTCCTTTGCTGGGTGGTGTCGTAAACGTCACGGGCCGCGCCGGCGCGGTGGAAGCAGGAGTTCAGGTGTACGTGGCAAATTCGCGCACCGGAGTGGTAAGTATGGTGGTGTCGAATGGCGATGGAGGGTTCTCGGCTGTTATCGACGCGCAACCTGGTGACGCGCTGACACTGACGGTTGCCGATGATCTGGGGAATCAGGCCATCTGGAACCATGAAATCATAGAAGGTGTACCAGCCGCATTAACCATAAGCAATGTTAGTCCTATAAATGGTTCCGCGATTAATGGCGACCGGGTAACGATTTCCGGTGAATTCGATGGGCCAGAAGGCCTTGGCATCGTCGTTGCCGGTCAGTCTGCCGATCTTTACGGTAACCGGTTTGTCGCTAGTGATGTTCTGTTGTCAACCGGATTGAATTCGATAGAAATCACGGCATCAAGCCCCGACGGACAAGTTTATACCCATGATCTAACGCTAACGAGTAGCGGTGAAATACCCTTCAAGGTAAGTGTTTCGCCGGAAAGTGGATTGCTGCCATACATTGGAGAATTGATTGTAACCAATGAGACCGGTAAGCCAATGCAGTCGGTGGAAATCGATATCGATAACGATGGAGTATTCGATGGAAGCTTTTTCAATCTGAATTATTCAGAAGCGTCGTGGGATATTTGGTATGGAACACCCGGTTTGCATATTGGCCGTGTACGGATAGTCGATTATGCTGGTGTTTCCCATGAGCTATCGTATGGCCTCATGGTGGAAGAGTTGGTGGGTAAGCAATCCAGATTGCAAATGGTATACCGAAACATGATGAGCAATCTTGCCTCGGGAAACATAGAGGGAGCCTCGGCGCGTATCGCGGGAACATCACGAGAGCGTTATGACGAGATATTTACCATGCTCGGAAGTGACCTTGGGGCGATTGCTCAGGATTTTGGTGAAATTAGAAATATAGTTCTCGGCGATGGTTGGGCAGAGTTGCTGCTGGTTCGTGAATCAGGTGGAGTTAAAACGGCTTATCGAATCAATCTGTTCCAAGGTGAGGATGGAGTGTGGCGAATTGAAAGCATGTGATCTCGGTCAGCATGGCACGATTTCACGTGTATGAGCTGGAAATATTTTATGAAAGGAAATGGCAGATTATTCGAATCGGGGGTTCATCAGGAAAATGGTGATAAAGACATGACGAGGCAGCGATATGCGATTCTGATTGCCGTATTGGCGTGGGTCTTGGTTTTGCTGTCGGCTAGTTGCGCTTTGGCCCCGCCACGTGAAGTTCCACCGCAGACAGGGCGCGTGTTGGATGTGGAAACCCAGCAGCCGATCGAAGGCGCGATTGTGGTATTGCGCTGGCAGGGTGTGGGGACCAAGGCATTCGTCGATACACAAACGGTCTGTTATCACGTCGAATCGGCGGTGACGGATACGGAGGGGCGCTATAAGACAGACGGATGGCGGGAAGCGCCAATATATCGGGATCTGAGTATGAAGCAGGTCCTGCATACTGTCTATAAGCCAGGCTACCGGCATGTGCGGACGGATATAGCGACAGGTGATCAGTATCTGGAGAAGGATGCAAGAAGTGTGAAAGAACGGTTGGAGTATTTGATATCCACCTCTGTAAGTTGTAGTGCCGTGGAAGACAAAAAACTGTCAAACCTGTATCGAAGCCTGTACTCAGAAGCAGAAAGTGTTGCGACAACAAAGGAAGAAGTGGCGATTGCGCTAATATTGCTAATCGAAGTCGAGAAACAAGAGGTCGGATCAACTGAGGCGTGGCGTCGTTTTGAGCAAAGGAAGCTCGAATTGAGGTGATATGAGATGAGTAAAAAGAGCGTTCTGTTTGTTGCGTTGATTTTGTCTGTTCCAGGATATGGATATGAGCTGGCGACGCATGCCCGCTTAACAAATGCAGCCTACTTACGCTCTGTTCTAACTTTAGATGAGACCTTCATGTTTGGGCTCGGTATTCAAGCTCATGGGGATGTCTTTGGTGAGGATTATTTCGATATTTATCGTGGTGATATCTATACGCGTTCTAAAAATGATTTTGAAGAGACGTCCAAACGTATGCCGGCTGGAATAAATCCACTTTCTATTACAGGTTGGCTCATGCGCGGTGCGATCCGCGAGGATGACCATATTGGGCGTCGTGCGCCCAACCCGCAGGATGATCCCTATAACAATAATGACCTGATTCTCGATAACCGCCCGCTGCATCACTTCTATGATCCGCGCAATGATCGCGGGCTCCAGGTGGGGCTACGCATCGGCCAGAAGGCGCCGGACTGGGCTGTTGGCGCCACAAACGTTTTTGTGGATTCCAACCATGCCAACGAGTGGCGCCGTAATCACTTCACGGTTTTCGATGCTCGCGAAGCGATGTTCCGGGCATTGACCGGCATGGACCGCAATGGTAGTCCCGCAATCGGAGCAGGTGGAAGTACGCCGGTCACGGCCGAGGATAAACTGGCGGTTCGAAAGGCATACTGGGCCACGACCTTTCGGGCGTTGGGCGATCTGGTGCACATGGTTCAGGACATGGCGCAGCCGCAACACACACGAAATGACCCCCATGCGGGTAGTGACGACTATTCACAACAGGCCGGACCGGCGGGGCACAAGAGTTTCTATGAGATCTATATTGATCAGCGGGCAAAACAGTCTGAAATCACGGAAGCTAATGGCCATAGCTATATGCCCGATTCGTTGGTGTATGACACGAATCCATCGTACCCGATCCCGCAGTTCAATAGCTATGTGGAGTATTTCAGTACGCAGCATTTGCAGTCCAATGTGATGGTCCGGAAGGGGATGGCGGATTATTCGAATCGGGGGTTCTTCAGTGTGGGCAAGAATCTGTGGCAACAGGAGTATGACCAGCCACCCACGAGTATCAGTGGAGGATTCTATTCGCCGGATCCCCGTGAGGTCGGCAATGATGGAAAAAAGGTCGCCATTCTGTCGGGCGAGGTTCATGACGCGTATTTGGGGGTGGCGGAGCAGAATGTGCCGCTGACCGCATTCGGTGCGTGGAATGATGCCATTCAACAAAAAACAGGAATGGATGCCCCCATCTTGATTCGGGAAAACTACGACGCCATGGCGGATTTGCTGGTCCCCCGGGCGGTGGCCTACTCAGCCGGACTGATCGATCATTTCTTTCGGGGGCGGATGGAAATCACGCTGCCGGAAGATGGTGTGTTTTCGGTCCTGGATCATGCGGTGGAAAATGGTCTTGAAGATGGGTTCAGGAAGATAAAGCTCAGGCTGCGTAATACCACGCCCACGATCAATGATGGCCAGAATAGTTATCCACATCATATGAGCGGAGGTGCCCTGTTGGCCGTGGCAAAGTTTCATCGCAATGGCTGCTATCAGCCTGATTTTCTCGGTGAGCCAGGTGTGGCTGACTGCAATTATATGGCGACCTATGGGGCTGAAGAAATCTCCGTATCACAACCAATCGAGATTCCATACCTGGATGTGGACCAGGCGCAAGAGTTTGTTTTCGATTTTTCCACCACCCCGATACCTGTTAATGCGACCAGTGTTGTGCTGCAAGTCGTTTATCGTGGGGAGTTGGGTCCCGAGAGCGATGCCGTGGTGGTTGCTAGCCGGGAGATCTCCGCGCCTACCACATTTTTGTTTATGAATTCGACGGATTACTTCATGTTGGATGGTGTTTTTTATAGACCGAATGAAATATTGAACGACCCAGTGTTGTTTCAGCGTATCGACCTAAATGGAAATGGAATATATGATCCCGAGGCTGAAGTTAATGCTGACATCAATATAGACCCAGAAGTCACCGTATATACCTTTAATTTCGGTTCCCAGGAAGTGGGGAATGCGGAGCTCCCGCCTGCCTCGTTTCTACGGTTTTCTGTGTTGTCTGATCTGCCGACTATAAGGATCAATGTTCGTGCCCAGGGGCATGGATCAGCAATCTGGTCGGTATTCGATAGGGATATGGAAATCCGGAAGTATGATCCGTCAATACAGGATTTCATCTGGACTGCATATACCACGGTTCGAGGGGCCAGCGCCTTTCATCGTGTCAGCCGGTATAGAAAAACAGGGAGTTCTGGAACGGAGCAGGACGCAAGCGTTTTGGATGATATTGAGAATACAGCACCAGTGGAGATTATCCTTAATTTTTAGGGGCGTTGAAAATGATGCTGAAATTTCTTTTGACGGGGTCTCGAAGGTTCGTGCTTGTTATGGCCCTGCTTGTGGCGTGCCCATCTCATGGTCAACCCGATAGCATGCAGGAGTCGGAATCGGTGCTTGCATTGCGTACAGCCCTGCACAATCTACATGCGGCAGTTCGGCACGGCGATGCGCGGGCTGTCGAGCATGAGCTGGCTGGAGGGGTGGACCTAAATCAAAGCGCTGCCCTCGAATTGGCGATTCTGATGGGCCATGGCGATATTGTGGATCTTCTGATTGCACGCGGCGCTGACGTCAATCGTCCAGGCCTCAGTGGCAATCTGCCGATTGGGCTTGCGGTGCGGCGCGGCCAGACGGAATTGGTGCGGCGACTCATTGACCAGGGGGCGGATATCAATCTGCGTGATCGACGCGGGCAAATCGCCATGGATCATGCGCGGAAAGCCGGGCGTGCCGAGATGATACAGCTTCTGCAGGGGGGGCGATTCGCAGGTGCACCACGAGGGAGTGGGTTCGGGGAGAGGTGCCTGGATTCGGAGGGATTGAGAGGCCCCCTTATAATCGTGTGGAACAAATCTTGAATTATCGGTATCTTGCCAGTCTTTACATACCACACCGCACATCCATGAAAAACCGCCAGCAACTCGGAGCCAGCAAGCGCTGGGTGATCAAGGTCGGCAGCGCCCTAGTGACGGCCAACGGCCGTGGCCTGGATCGCGAGGCCTTCGGTGCCTGGGTGCGGCAGATCGCTGCCCTGCGCGCCGCCGGCAAGGAAGTGGTGCTGGTGTCTTCCGGCGCGGTGGCGGAAGGCATGAGCCGGCTCGGCTGGACCCGGCGGCCCCACGCGGTCAATGAACTGCAGGCGGCCGCGGCGGTGGGGCAGATGGGCTTGATCCAGGCCTATGAATCCCGCTTCCAGGAGCATGGCCTGCACACGGCGCAGATCCTGCTCACCCACGAGGACCTGGCCGACCGCGAACGCTACCTCAACGCCCGCAGCACCCTGCGTTCCCTGCTTGCACTCGGCGTCATCCCGGTGGTGAACGAGAACGACACCGTGGCCACCGACGAGATCCGCTTCGGCGACAACGACACCCTCGCGGCCCTGGTCGCCAACCTGGTGGAGGCGGACCTGCTGGTCATCCTCACCGACCAGGAGGGCATGTACGAAGAGGATCCGCGTGCCAACCCCGAAGCCACCTTCATCTCCGAGGCCCAGGCCGGTGATCCGCGCCTGCTGGGCATGGCCTCCGGTACGGGCGGTGCCCTGGGGCGCGGCGGCATGGCCACCAAGGTGCAGGCAGCGGCGCGCGCGGCCCGTTCCGGTACCGCCACCCTGATCGCCCACGGGCGCGGCGAGGACGTGTTGAACGCCATCGCCGCGGGCCGCGAGCTCGGCACTCTGTTCCATCCACCCACCAGCCCCATGGCGGCGCGCAAGCGCTGGCTGGCAGGACACCTGCAGGCACGTGGCCGGCTGGTGCTGGATGCGGGTGCCGTGCGGGTGTTGCGCGAATCGGGGCGCAGCCTGCTGCCGGTGGGGGTGGCGCGGGTGGAGGGCACCTTCCAGCGCGGCGAGCTGGTGATCTGCCAGGCCGATGACGGTACCGAGGTGGCGCGCGGCCTGGTGAATTACAGCGCCGAGGAGGCGCGCCGCATCATCGGCAAGCCCAGTGACCAGATCGAGACACTGCTGGGGTACGTGGACGAGCCGGAGCTGATCCATCGCGACAACCTGGTGCTCAGTTGAGCGGCGCAGCGACGGGCACAAAAAAGCCGGTCAGCGACCGGCTTTTTCGCGACACCCCCGGAGGGGTGGACTCAGGCCTGCAGGTTGCGCAGGTGCTGGTTCAGGCGGCTCTTGTGGCGAGCGGCCTTGTTCTTGTGGATCAGACCCTTGCCGGCCATGGCGTCGATCACGGGGACGGCCGCCTTGTAGGCTTCCTGGGCGCTGCCGGCTTCGCCGGTGGCCACGGCCTTCACCACGTTCTTGATGCGCGTGCGCAGCAGGGAGCGCTGGCCGGCGTTCTGCTGACGATGCTTTTCTGCCTGGCGGGCGCGCTTGCGAGCTTGTGCCGAATTAGCCAAGGTTCGACTCCTGTTAACCGTAAAATAAAGATCGCGTATCATGCGGATTTTTGACCCCGCTGTCAATGCTTGGCGGGCTGGGTCCGCGAGGGATTTCACCCGACCGGATGGTCACGGGCCTACAGGGCGGGCATGAGCGAAAAACTCTTTAAAAACACCGCGACCGTAGGGGGTATGACCCTGGTTTCCCGGGTCCTGGGCCTGGTCCGGGACATGGTGTTCGCCCGTTTCGGGGTGGGGCCGGGCATGGACGCCTTCTTCGTCGCCTTCAAGATCCCCAACTTCATGCGCCGCCTGTTCGCCGAGGGGGCCTTCTCCCAGGCCTTCGTGCCGGTGCTGGCCGAATACAAGAAGACGGGCAGCCACGAGGAAGTGCGCTCGCTGCTGGACCGGGTGGCCGGCACCCTGCTGGGCGTGCTGGGCGGCCTCACCCTGCTGGGGGTGCTGGGCAGCCCGGTGCTGGTGACCCTGTTCGCCCCCGGCTTCCTCGACGATCCGATCAAGTTCGACCTGACGGCGGAGCTGCTCGGCATCACCTTTCCTTACCTGATGCTCATCTCCCTGGTGGCCATGGCCGCCGGTGTGCTCAACACCTACGGCCGCTTCGCCGCGCCGGCCTTCGCGCCGGTGTGGCTGAACGTCATCCTCATCGGCGCCGCCCTGCTGGTGGCGCCGCGTCTGGAGGAGCCCATGTTGGCGCTGGCCTGGGGGGTGCTGCTGTCCGGGGTGATGCAGCTGTTGTTCCTGCTGCCGGCCCTGGCGAAACTGCGGCTCATGCCAAGGCCGCGCTGGGGCTGGCGCGATTCCGGCGTGCGCAAGATCCTGCGCCTCATGGGGCCGGGCATCCTCGGCTCCTCGGTGGCGCAGATCAACCTGCTGTTCGACACCCTGATTGCTTCCTTCCTGGTCACCGGCAGCGTCAGCTGGCTGTATTACTCCGACCGCCTGGTGGAGTTCCCGCTCGGCATCTTCGGCATCGCGCTCGCCACCGTGATCCTGCCCAGCCTGTCGCGCCACCATGCCGCCGCCGACCCCGACCAGTTCGCGCGTACCCTGGACTCGGGCCTGCGCTGGGTATTGCTCATCGGCCTGCCGGCGGCGGCGGGCCTGGCGCTCCTGGCCGCGCCCACCCTGGCCACCCTGTTCCTGTACGGCGACTTCACGCCGGAGGACGTGCGCATGGCCTCGCTCAGCCTGATCGCCTACAGCCTGGGCCTGCCCGGCTTCATGCTGGTAAAGATCCTGGCGCCGGCCTTCTATGCCCGCCAGGACATGCGCACGCCCGTGAAGGTGGCCATCACGGCGTTGCTCAGCAACATGGTGCTCAATGTACTGTTCGTGGTGCCGCTGGTGCTGCTGGCCTTCGCCGGTCCCCATGCCGGGCTGGCGCTGGCCACCTCCATCGCCGCCTATGTGAATGCCGGCCTGCTGTACCACCACCTGCGCAGGCAGGATGCCTATCACCCGCTCACGGGCTGGGGCCCCTGGCTGGCGCGCATCATTGTGGCCACTCTGGCACTGGGCCTGGTGGTGGGAATCGGGGCGCCGGCCCTGGAACAGTGGGCTGACTGGCCGGCCCTGCAGCGCGCCTGGCACCTGTTGCTGTGGGTGCTGGCCGGTGTCGCCACCTACCTGCTGGTATTGCGCCTGCTGGGGATGAAGCTGCGGCACCTGTGGGCGCCGACAGGGATGAATCCATGACCTTCTATACTCATGCCATGAAGAAAAACCCTCATGCACCGCCAAGCAATTTCATGGATTTGCTGCTGGATGCGGTCCTTGCACTCGAGGATGAAAACGTTTTGACGATCGTTGATCGTGATGCGAATGAATTGATGTTCAAGACCCTCGGAATGGGGCAATAGCTGAACGTCCTTTATGTTGTGCACGCTGAGCACGGCGAAGACTGTATTCGCATTATTCTGCTCGCCTCGCAACCAATCGTGAAATGAAGCAATATTATCAGGGTCTCGATTCTCATGGCGGATGATTTCTCGAAAGGCAAGTGTGGCGCAGTCGTCAAGACCGACCCGAACAAGGTGCGCATTACCATCCGGCTCGATGCGGACGTGATCGAGCATTTCAAGCGTCGTGTGCATTCCGCGGGTGGCGGGAATTACCAGACCCTGATCAACGATGCGCTCCGCGAGTACATTCGGGCACACGACAAGGAACTTGAAGATACCTTGCGGAAGATCATACGTGAGGAACTGAAGCGAGCGGGTTAGGGTCCCGCTGAATATTCCAACCTGCTACTCCACGATGGAATGAAACCAAATCCGCATATCCGTACAGCCAGCCCAGGAGATTGCCGTGCCATCGCCGAGCTGGCCCTGATTGCAGGGGAGGGGATCCCGGCCTACTTCTGGGAATCCTCGCGCCGGCCCGGTCAGGCCATCGAGGAGGTCGGTGCCGCCCGGCTGCTTTCAGAAACGGAAAACTTCTCCTACCGGAACATCCAGGTCGCCGAGGTCGACGCGGCGGTGGCCGGCATGCTGCTGACCTACCGTTTGCCGCCGCCCGGACCCGCGGAGGACCTGTCCGGCCTGCCGGACTTCATCCGGCCCCTGATCGAGCTGGAAGCGCAGGTGGCCGGCAGCTACTACATCAATATGCTGGCCTGCTTTCCCCGCTACCGGGGCCAGGGCATCGGGACGGCCTTGATGGGTGGCGTGGACGATCTGGCAAGACGGGAGGGTTGCGACCTGGCCAGTATCATGGTGTTCAGTGAAAACCGGGGTGCCCTGCGGCTGTACCAGCGCCTGGGCTATACGGTCGCGGCCCGGCGGCCGGTCATCCCCCACGCCTGCCATCCCTATACGACGGGGGAGGTGCTCCTGCTGACCCGGTCCGTTTCCGGGCATTTCTAGAAAAATATTGTAAAACAATATGTTGTATATGTTTCGTCGTAACCTATGGGCGGCTCGACACGGCGCAGTCCGCGCTCGCGTGGCGTGCCGGCCTGAAACGGCAAGCCCCGTGGGCACTTACCTGCGGGAATCCATGACAAGCGCGCCACTATCCTTATAATCTCCCCTTTTGGCGCGACCTCCCATGGAACTGATCCGCGGACTCCACAATCTGCACCCCCGGCACCGGGGCTGTGCCGCCACCATTGGCAATTTCGACGGCGTGCACCTGGGGCACCAGGCGGTACTGGGCCAGTTGTCGGAGCGGGCCGCGGAACTGGGGCTGCCCATGGTGGTGGTTATCTTCGAGCCCCAGCCGCAGGAATTCTTCAGTCCGGCCACGGCGCCGCCGCGCCTGACCCGGCTGCGGGAAAAGCTCGAGGCCCTGCGCCGCTATGCCGTGGAGCGGGTGCTGGTGCTGCGCTTCGATGCGCGCCTGGCAGCGTTGTCCGCCGATGCGTTCATACAACGGGTGCTGGTGGATGGGCTGGATGTTCGTTACCTGGTGGTGGGCGATGACTTCCGTTTCGGCCAGGGGCGCGCGGGGGATTTCCGCCTGCTGCAGGAGACCGGCGCGCGTGAAGGTTTCCAGGTGGTGAACATGCACACCTTCGCGGTTGGTGGCGAGCGGGTAAGCAGCACCCGGGTGCGCAGCGCCCTGGCGCAGGGCGACCTGGAGACGGCGGAGGCCCTGCTCGGTCGCCCCTATCGCATCAGCGGCCGGGTGGCGGCAGGCGAGCAGCGGGGCCGGACCATCGGCTTTCCCACCGCCAACATCCACCTGCATCGCCACCAGTCGCCACTGCAGGGGGTGTACGCCGTGGAGCTGTTCGGCCTGGAGCAGGAACCACTGCCTGGCGTCGCCAACCTCGGCCGCCGGCCCACGGTGGGCGGCACGCGCCTGCAGCTTGAAGTGCACCTGTTCGATTTCGACCGCGAGATCTACGGCCGCAACGTGCATGTGAATTTCCTGCGCCGCATCCGTGATGAGCGTACCTTCGAATCCTTCGACGCCCTGCGCCGGCAGATCGACGCGGACGCCGCCCAGGCGCGGGCCTTTTTCGCATCCGCGCGCTGAAACCGATTTTCAGAATTCAGAGACAATGTGATGGCTGACTACAAGCACACCCTGAACCTCCCCAGCACCGAGTTTCCCATGAAGGGGAACCTGGCGCAGCGCGAGCCGGAAATGCTCAAGCACTGGGAGGACATGGACCTGCTGGCGCAGCAGCGCGCCGCCGCCGCCGGCCGTCCGCGCTTCGTGCTGCACGACGGGCCGCCCTATGCCAATGGCGACATCCACATCGGCCATGCCGTCAACAAGGTGCTCAAGGACATCATCGTCAAGAGCAAGAGCCTGAGCGGCTTCGACGCCCCCTACGTGCCGGGCTGGGACTGCCACGGCCTGCCCATCGAGCTGAACGTGGAGAAGAAGGTCGGCAAGGCCGGCCACAAGGTGGATGCGCCCACCTTCCGCAAGGCCTGCCGCGACTATGCCGCCAAGCAGGTAAACGGCCAGCGCCGCGATTTCATCCGCCTCGGGGTGATGGGCGACTGGCAGCATCCCTACCTGACCATGGATTACCGCTTCGAGGCCAATATCATCCGCGCCCTGGGCCGCATCGTGGAGAACGGTCACCTGCACAAGGGTTTCAAGCCGGTGCACTGGTGCACCGACTGCGGTTCGGCCCTGGCCGAGGCGGAAGTGGAGTACGAGGACAAGACCTCGCCGGCCATCGACGTGCGCTTCGCCGTGCTCGACGAGGAATCCCTGCTGGCGCGCTGCCAGCACGCGGAAGGTGTGCAGAAGGGCAAGGGCCCCATGTCGGTGGTGATCTGGACCACCACACCCTGGACCCTGCCTGCGAACCGCGCCGTGGCCCTCAACCCAGAGCTCGACTACGTCCTGGTGCAGTGCGACCTGGAACATGGCCCCGAGCGGCTGTTGGTGGCCGAACGCCTGCTCCATGCCGTCATGAACCGCTATGGCAGCGAGGAACACCAGGTGCTGGCCTACTGCAAGGGTGCCGACCTCGAACACCTGAAGCTGCAGCATCCCTTCTACGACCGCGAGGTGCCCATCATCCTCGGCGACCATGTCACCACCGAGGCCGGCACCGGCGCCGTGCATACCGCGCCCGGCCACGGCCAGGACGACTACGTGGTGGGTTCCCGCTATGGCATCGCCGTGGACAACCCGGTGGGCGCCAACGGTTGTTTCCTGCCCGGCACCGAGCACTTCGCCGGCCAGCACGTGTTCGCCGCCAACGACGAAGTGATCGAGCTGCTCAAGGCCAAGGGCGCGCTGGTGCACCACGAGAGCCTGCGCCACAGCTATCCTCATTGCTGGCGCCACAAGACACCGATCATCTTCCGCGCCACGCCCCAATGGTTCATCAGCATGGAGCAGAACGGCCTGCGCAGTACCGCGCTCGCTGCCATCCACGGCGTGCAGTGGATGCCCGACTGGGGCCAGGCGCGCATCGAGGGCATGGTGGACGGCCGTCCCGACTGGTGCATCTCGCGTCAGCGCACCTGGGGCGTGCCCATCGCCCTGTTCATCCACAAGGAAACGGGTGCCCTGCATCCCGAGACCCAGAAACTCATCGAGGAAGTGGCGCTGCGCGTGGAGCGCTTCGGCATCGATGCCTGGTTCGAGCTGGACACGGCGGACCTGCTCGACGACGCCGACCAGTACGAGAAGGTCACCGATACCCTGGACGTGTGGTTCGATTCCGGCGTCACCCACCACGCCGTGCTGGAGCAGCGCGGCGAGCTGGGCTTCCCGGCGGACCTGTACCTGGAAGGCTCCGACCAGCATCGCGGCTGGTTCCAGTCCTCGCTGCTCACCTCGGTGGCCATGCGCGGCGTGGCCCCCTACAAGACGGTGCTGACCCACGGCTTCACCGTCGATGCCAAGGGCCAGAAGATGTCCAAGTCCAAGGGCAACGTGGTGGCGCCGCAGAAGGTGGTCAACAGCCTGGGCGCCGACATCCTGCGCCTTTGGGTGGCGGCCACCGACTACCGCGGCGAGATGAGCGTCTCCGACGAGATCCTCAAGCGCACCGCCGATGCCTACCGGCGCATCCGCAACACGACCCGCTTCCTGCTCGCCAACCTCAATGGCTTCGATCCCGCGCAGCATGTCCTGGCCCCGGATACCATGCTGGAGCTGGACCGCTGGGCGCTGGAGCGCACCCGGGTGCTGCAGGAGGAGATCCGCCAGGCCTATGACCGCTACGAATTCCACCTGATCTACCAGAAGGTGCACAACTTCTGCGCCGTGGACCTGGGCAGCTTCTACCTCGACATCATCAAGGACCGCCAGTACACCACCCAGGCGGACAGCGTGGCGCGGCGTTCCTGCCAGACCGCCCTGTACCATATCGTCGAGGCCATGACGCGCTGGCTGGCGCCCATTCTCAGCTTCACCGCCGACGAGATCTGGCGCCACATCCCCGGTGAACGCGGCGCGTCCGTGTTCCTCGAGACCTGGTACGCAGTGCCCGAGGTGTACGCGCCGGGCGCGGCGCAGGGCTTCGACCTGGCCTACTGGAACCGTATCCTGGCGGTGCGCGAGGCGGTATCCCGCGAGCTGGAGAAGATGCGCGTGGCCGGCGCCATCGGTTCGGGCCTGGACGCCGAGGTGGACCTCTATTGCGATGGCGAGTTGTACGAGGATCTGAACCGGCTCGGCGAGGAACTGCGTTTCGTGCTCATCACCTCCGAGGCGCGGGTGCATCCTGGTTCCGCACGCGATGAGCTGGCCCTGCCGGCCGAATGCCGCGCCGGCAGCCTGTGGCTGAAGGGCTCGGTGTCGCCCCACGCCAAGTGCGTGCGCTGCTGGCACCATCGTGCGGATGTGGGTTCCAACGCCGAGCATCCGGAACTGTGCGGGCGCTGCGTGGACAATGTGTCCGGCGACGGCGAACCGCGGCGGTTTGCCTAGCCATGCTGAAATGGCTCTGGCTTTCCCTGTTCGTCATCCTGCTCGACCAGGCCACCAAGTACCTGGCCGACAGCCTGTTGACCTGGGGGCAGCCGGTGCCGGTGCTGCCCTTCTTCAACCTCACTCTGTTGTACAACACCGGCGCCGCCTTCAGTTTTCTCAGTGATGCCGGCGGCTGGCAGCGCTGGTTCTTCATTGTATTGGCTCTGGGCGTGAGCGCAGTGCTGGTACACTGGCTGCGTCGCCTGCCGCGGGAACAACTGCGCATGGCCCTTGCCCTGTCATTGATCCTGGGTGGTGCCATCGGCAATGTGATCGACCGGATCTGGTTCGGCCATGTGATCGATTTTATCCAGCTCTATTATCGGGACTGGTACTGGCCGGCTTTCAATGTGGCCGACTCCGCCATTACCATGGGGGCCGTGCTGTTGATCTGGGACGGCCTGTTCGGCAAGCAGGACCACACCGCTGAGGGGAAAGGCTGATGTTGTTGTATCCGGGGCGTATCCAGACGGGGTCGACGGTCACCCTGCATTTCACCATTCGCGCCACCGACGGCACGGTGATGGAAAGCAGTGTCGGTGGGGAGCCGGAGACCGTCGTCATCGGGGACGGCAGTTTGTTCGAGGGCTTCGAGCTGGCCCTGGTGAGCCTCAAGGCCGGTGATCGCCAGACGATCACCCTGCGCCCGGACCAGGCCTACGGGCCGCGTGATCCCGATGCCCTGACCGTTCTGCCCCGTAGCCACTTCCCGCCCGAACTGGCCATCGAGCCGGATGCGATGGTGGCGTTCACCACCGCCGAGGGTCACGAGGTGCCGGGCCGGATCCTGGGTCTCCAGGGGGATGCCGTGGAAGTGGATTTCAATCATCCCCTGGCCGGCCAGGAAGTGGTGCTGGAAGTGGAGATACTGGAAGTGGTGGATCCGGTGATCGAGGAAGAATAACTTCTCCAGCAATGCGTTGCCGTAGTCGAGCTTCAGCCCGTCAACCCCAATAACCCGGACCTTTGTCAGGCTGAAGCCTGGCCTACAGGTGTACCCGGTGATTCCCTGACCGGTATACTTCCGCCCATGCAAATCCTGCTCGCCAATCCCCGTGGTTTCTGCGCCGGTGTCGATCGCGCCATCGAGATCGTCGATCGTGCCCTGGAGATCTTCGGGGCGCCCATCTATGTCCGCCACGAGGTGGTGCACAATCGCCACGTGGTGGAGGACCTGCGTGCCCGTGGCGCGGTGTTCGTCGACGAGCTGGACCAGGTGCCGGCGGGCGCCACGGTGATCTTCAGCGCCCATGGTGTTTCCCTGGCGGTGCGGGCCGAGGCGGAATCGCGCGGGTTGCGGGTGTTCGATGCCACCTGTCCACTGGTGACCAAGGTGCACCTGGAAGTGGCGCGCGCCAGCCGCGAAGGCCGCGAATGCGTGCTCATCGGCCACGCCGGCCACCCCGAGGTGGAAGGCACCATGGGGCAGTATGATCGTGCTCAAGGTGGTGACATCCACCTGGTGGAAACACCGGAGGATGTGCAACATCTGCAAATGAAAGACCCCGATACTCTCAGCTATGTCACCCAGACCACCCTGTCCATGGACGATACCGCCCGGGTGATCGATGCGCTGCGTGCCCGCTTCCCCGCCATCCATGGACCGCGCAAGGACGATATCTGCTACGCCACCCAGAACCGCCAGGACGCGGTGCGCGAGCTGGCGGGTCGCTGTGATCTGCTGTTGGTGGTGGGCTCGCGCAACAGCTCCAACTCCAACCGCCTGCGTGAGTTGGCGGAGCAGCAGGGCATCACCGCCTACCTGGTGGATGACGCCGATCAGATCGAACGCGGCTGGCTGGAAAACCGCGACCGCATCGGCGTGACCGCCGGGGCCTCCGCCCCCGAGGTGCTGGTGCGGGGCGTGGTGGAGCGCCTGCAGGCCTGGGGCGCGAACCTGGCCGAGGAACTGCCCGGCCGGCAAGAGAACATCACCTTCTCCCTGCCCGTCGCCCTGCGTTCCTAGTCGAGCGTCCGTGCCGCCCAGGCGGGGTCGGTGGCCGGTAGCAGGGTGTTGAGCCATACCTGCCGGTTCAAACCCTGCGCATCCGTCCAGTGCGCACTCACCTGTACCGCATAACGCGCGCCGCCGGTGGCCGGCGTGATCGTCCAGTGCACATCGAACCGACCGTTGCTGCCGGCCAGCCCCAGGCTGCTGCCGCTGCTGGCGCCATAGGGATCGGGTCGGGTGATGGTGCGCAGCTGCTCCATGTGCGCCTGCGCCAGGGCCAGCGCCTCGGTGCGCGCCTTGCCCTGCCCCGTGGCGCGCAGCAGGTCCAGTTGCAGTTGGGCGACACCGGCGATCCCGAACGACAGGATGGCCAGGGTGACCAGGGCCTCGGTGAGTGTGCAGCCGCGCTGCCGTTGCCTGGTCGCCATGGTCAGAAATCCCGCCAGGTACCGGGAATGCGCGCCACCCGTAAGGGCTTCAGGCGGGCGGCCAGGCCAGCTGGGTGAGCATGCTCGTAGTGATGATACTGCCCGCCTCCCGTCAGGTTCACGAGATCGCCTTCCACCAGCAGGCTGCCGTGCAGGCTGACCTGGCCCCAGCCCGAGGCATTGCATTGGCCCGACAGTCCCGTCTCGTAGTAGACGATGCCGTGGACGATCAACCCATCGGGAAGGTCCGGGCACTGGGCGGCAGCGGAAAACACGATCCATACCGGGTGCGACGGGTTGCCGAACTGGTCGGGCCACTGGCGGCTGCTGTCATCCACCCAGTAATAGGTGCGTTCATGGCTGGCCAGTTCCCCGGCCTGGACCGCCAGGCGCTCCTGTTCGGAGCGCTGGCGATGCTCCGCCTTGTTGATCTCGAACAGCGTCTCCCAGAGCTGGCCGGCACCGGGGTGCTGGTCCTCGATGTAGCCGCCTTGCAGGTGCAGGATGCTGGCGTCGATACAGGTACCACTGGCGTTGGACCGCGTGGTGGCCAGGGCGACGGGCACCTGTTGGGGTGGAAAAAACTGGATGCCGCCACCCGCACCCGCCAGGCAGCCGTCCAGCAGCATGGGTGGAAGCTCCCGGGCCAGGCCCGGTTGCACCTGGACATACTGCCTCACCCGGGCCTGGATGCCGCTGTCGTTTGCGGCGGTGGCATCCAGCTCCAGGTACCCGGGTTCCAGTGTGCTGCGCTGCAATTGCAGTTCGTATCGATACTGTTCACCGCTGGAGGCGGTGGGCAACGTCAGCCCGGAGGCGCCCAGGCGGATGGACTCCTGGTTGGCAGTGCCGGGTTGCCATCCCGTGAGTGGTATCCCCTGGTAGTGCAGGCCAAGCAGGCCCCGTTCCAGCAAGGCCTCGGCACGCTGCAGGGCTTCCGTGGCGTGCAATTCGTTTTGCAGGATGCGCTGTTCCAGCAGGCTGGTTCGCGCCAGGGCGAAGCTCATGATGGTGGTGGCGATGAGCAGCACCAGCGCCGTGGCCAGGGTGGCGGCACCGGTCTGCGGAGGATGGACATGGGAGCGGGGCATGAAGTTCTCCTACAGGCTGGCAAGGTAGCGGTCATTGCGCACTCGCACCCGGTCATGGAGCGTCATGCGCACGCCGTGGTCGGCGTGCAGGCGACCGCTCAACTGGATGCGCACGCTGCGGATATAGAGGCAGGGTTCTCCGCCGGTGCAGGCGTTTTCCCCCTGCCGTGGATGCAGGGGTGTGCTGTCGAGCTGGAAATGCAGCCGCGTGATTTCCACGTTGCCATCGGTGACCGCCTGCCAGCTGCCCTGCGCGCAATCGAAGCCTGTGCCGCCGGCGCGCATCTGCAGCTGGCCCGCGCGCAGCCGGAACCCGAAGCGCTCCATGCCAGTGCCGCTGGACGTGAGGTTGCCGTCACCATCGAGGTCGTAGCTGTACAGGATGCAGGAGTCCGCACTTTCCCCCGGGTGCTGTCCCAAGCGGATGTCGTTGCGTTCCGTCGCGGCCTTGTTGGGATCGTCCGCATCGGTGAAGGGATTGGCGCGCAACCGGGGCAGGCCGGCGGTATCGGGCACCACTCCGTAGTAGCCGGCACGGCGCAGGTCCTGTTGCAGGATACCGAGCACGGCACGCAACTGCTGCTGGAGCTGGGCCGCGCGCAGACCTTCGCCGCTGCTGTGTACCATGGTCCCGTACAGGCCCAGCAGGGCGGACAGGATCAGCAGCCCCAGGGCGCTGCCGATCAACAGCTCGACGAGGGTGACGCCCTCCTGTGCCCGGCGCGTCAGCATGCGGGATAGCCGGGCAGGTAAGCAGTTGCCGGCGAGCACAGCCGTGCCCGTCCCAGGGGGCTGAGCACGACCCGGAGATCCTGTTGTAGCGCAAAGGTGGCATGACCGGCGCGGGCCGTGCCGCGCGCGGGATGAAACAGGGTGTAGTCATTGGCGCCGAAGGCGACATTGCGCAGCCGTACCGCCGGGAACTCCGTGGCGGAGACCACCTTCAGCACCGGCACGCCGGCCCGGTCCAGTACGCAGGCATCCGGGTCGGTGACATCGCGCAGGCGACAGTTGCAAGGGGCGCCCCGGCGCAGACCGAAACACCAGTCCCCGCTGTCCTGGGCATTGCGATACAGGCTGACATGAATCCGCTGCGCGGCATCGGGGTGCGCCAGGGTTTCGGCGCGGGCCTGGTGCAGGGTGGTGAACAGGCTTTCCGCCGCGGCGCGCAGGCGGTTTTTCTGCAGGAGGTGATCCAGGGCCGGGATGCCGAGGGTGACCAGGATCGCCAGGATCGCGACCACCACCAGCAGTTCCAGCAGGGTCACCCCCCTGGGGATGTGCCGTTCCATGGCGATCCTCTCAGGGTTGCGGGTCCCGATCGTCCCCCGTTTCCGTTGGGGGAGGGCAAACGATTATACTGGCCGGGGCAGGATGCCCATAGGGACGATGGCTGATTCTGCCGTTGGCGCAGTCTTACATCAGGGAGGATTTTTCCATGGACCGGAACACCAGGAAGGGCTTCACGTTACTGGAACTAATGGTGGTGGTGGCCATCATCGGCGTACTGGCGCTGCTCGCGCTGCCGGCTTATTCCACGGCCATGCAGCAGGGGCGGCGCGCCGATGCCATCAGCGCGCTGCTGCGGCTGCAACTGGCGCAGGAACACTGGCGTGCCCATCATGCCCAGTACGCCAGCCTGGCCGACCTGGGGCTGACCAGCCTCTCCAGCGACGGCCATTACCGCCTGACCATCACGGCCCGCACGGCCGCGGGCTACCAGGCCACCGCCGCGCCCCTGGCCAACGGACCCCAGGCGGGTGATGCCTGCGGCAGTTTCGCGGTCAACCAGGATGGCCCTGATCACAGCAGCGGCTATGCCAATGCCCGCTGCTGGAAACGATGACAGACAAGAAGGTGGTAGAGCAGTGACGGATATCCTGGTAATCGGCGCCGGCCTGATCGGCATGATGTGTGCGCGCGAGCTGGCGCATGAGGGTGCGCGGGTCACCCTGCTGGAACGGGGCGAGGCCGGCCGCGAGTCCTCCTGGGCCGGCGGCGGCATCCTTTCGCCGCTGTATCCCTGGCGCTACCCCGATGCCGTCAGCGAGCTGGCACGCTGGAGCCAGCAGGCCTACCCGGCCCTGGCCGAGGCCCTGCGCGAGGAGAGCGGCATCGATCCCGAACGGCTCGACAGCGGCCTGTTGATCCTGGACGCGGAGGAAAAGGTTGCGGCCCGGCAGTGGGCCGACCGCTTCGATGCCCGGTTGGACCTGTGCGACGGCGCCCGGGTGCGGGCCCTGGAGCCGGCACTCGGCCTGACCGTGGAAGAGGCCCTGTGGTTGCCGGAAGTGGGACAGGTGCGCAACCCGCGTCTGACCCGCGCGCTGCGCGGCGCGGTGCTGAAGGCCGGTGCAAGGCTTCAAGAGCATACGGAGGTGCGCGCCCTGCGCATTCAGGCCGGACGCATCCAGGGGGTGGAGACGGCGGACGGCTTCCTGAACGCGGACCAGGTGGTGGTGGCGGGTGGCGCCTGGACCGCCGGCCTGCTCGCGGACACGGGACTGGAACTGCCCGTGGAGCCGGTGCGCGGCCAGATGCTGCTGTTCCGCGCCAGCCCCGAGCTGCTGCGCCACATCAATCTGTACCAGGGCCGCTATGTGATTCCCCGCCGCGACGGCCGTGTCCTGGTGGGCAGCACCCTGGAACGGGTGGGCTTCGACAAGTCCACCACCGGGACGGCGCGCGATGACCTGCACCAGGCGGCCCTGCAACTGGTGCCGGCCCTGGCCGACTGCCCGCTGGAACAGCACTGGGCCGGCCTGCGGCCCGGCTCTCCCAGCGGCATCCCCTGCATCGGTCCTCACCCCCATTGCGAAGGGCTGTACCTCAACGTGGGCCACTACCGCAACGGCGTGGTGCTGGGCCCGGCCTCGGTGCGCCTGCTGGTGGACCAGCTGTCGGGGCGTGCGAGTTTCACGGAACCGGGTCCCTACCTGTTTGAAAACTCGATGATAAAAATCAAATAATCCCGTACCTAGACTTTGTCTAAGCCAGGGGCGTATACTGGTCCCATGGTAAAAACCGTACCCACACAGATGCTTAGCAGCGAAGAACTGGGCCAGCGCCTGGACGAGCACGGGATCCTGCCCACCCAGCAGCGCCTGCAGCTCGCCGACGTGCTGTTCTCCGCCCATCGCCATCTGTCCGCCGACCAGGTCCTCTCCGAGGCCGGCGCGCGTGGCTATTCGGTTTCCAAGGCCACGGTCTACAACACCCTGGGCCTGTTCGCCAAAAAGGGGCTGATCCGCGAAGTCATCGTCGACCCCAACCGGGTGTTCTACGACCCCAACACCGGTCCGCACCATCATTTCTACAATCTGGACACGGGCGAGCTCATCGACCTGGATCCCGAACGGCTGCCCATCGAAAGCCTGCCGCCCCTGCCCGCCGGCACCGTGGCCGAAGGCGTGGACGTCATCATCCGCGTGCGCAACCAGTAGCCCGGTTGTCTCGCCACCCCCCTTTATCTATACTCGCCCCTCTTTTGCCGGAGTAGCTCAGTCGGTAGAGCAACTGATTCGTAATCAGTAGGTCGGAGGTTCGATTCCTCTCTCCGGCACCATTCACTCAGGGGCGGAATTTTTCGCTGCTATCGAGTACCGTCATTCCCGCAAGTCCCACCCGTCATTCCCGCAAAGGCGGGAATGACGGGATACCTAATGTTGTGTCAATGGGGTTGTTACTCCCTGTCCTTCCTTGTGTCCGCCGGTTTGCGGGGCGCCGTTCTGGAAAGTGCCGCGACCATGCGTGTCTGCCAGCCGGGACCGCTGGCCTTCCAGCGCGCCAGGACCTCGGGCGGGATGCGCAGGCTGATCGATACCTTGGCGTCCGGTGACTTGGGGCGGCCGCGTGGCTTCAAAAACTCTTCCGCTATTTCCTTGCCAAGGATTTCCGGCAAGACCTCCCGTGCAGGACGGGAGCGCGCGAAGTCTTCGTCCGTCAATTCACGAACTTCGCCGTCTTCATCCGTCAATGGTTTTTGCTTTGCCATACTTTCTCGCTTTATCCGCTGCGCGCATGAAGGAAAGACAGCGCGTGGCGACATTCCGCCTATCCTTGGCGGGATCGAAACTGATGTCCATGTATGAAATCTATATGCGTATATACAATAAATCAAGCCTGCCCAAGCCGGTATCGGATTTCGCGGTGTGGCATATCCCGCACAGTTGCGTGATCTGCCTTGCCCTCGCCCTGCCATCCTTCCGCGAATCGCCCACAACCGATTGATTCTAAATGCAGGGTCCTGCTGGTCCGATGCTTGCTATAGCCCGGTGATAATCACAAACCACCCGGGAGTTTTCCATGAAGTATCCGTCGTTGCGGCATCGCCGCCTGTTGCTCGCGGCCTTGATTCCTGCCCTCCTGCACGGTCCGGCGCAGGCCGAGCAGACCCGCCTCGGGGACGTGGTGGTCACGGGCGCGGCGCTGGACGATGAACTGAACCACAGTACGGTGGAGGCGGACGACCTGCGGGCGCTGCGGCCGGCCACCAGTGATACGGCCAACCTGTTGAAGTACACCCCGGGGGTCAGCCTGTACGGTGCTGGTGGAGTGTCCAGCCTGCCGGTCATCCATGGCCTGGGTGATGATCGCTTGCGCGTCAAGGTCGACGGCATGGACCTGATCTCCGCCTGCGGCAACCATATGAATGCGCCCCTTTCCTATATCGATCCCAGCAGTGTGGAGCGCATTGAGGTATTCGCCGGCATTGCACCGGTCAGTGCCGGCGGCGACAGCATCGGTGGCGCCATCCTGGTGGAATCCGCCGCGCCGGAGTTTGCCGCGCCCGGTGAGGGAACCCTGCAGAAGGGCGAGGTCGGCGCCTTCTACCGCAGCAATGGCAGCGCCCGTGGCGGCCATGTGGCGGCGACCCTGGCCAATGAATCCCTGAGCCTGAACTATCGCGGCTCCACGGCGCAGGCCGACAACTACAAGGCCGGCGAGGACTTCAAGCCGGCGGGCCTGGCCGCGGCGGGCCGCGGCTGGCTGGATGGCGACGAGGTGGGCTCCACCATGTACAAGTCCACCAACCAGTCCCTCAGCCTGGGGTTGCAGCGGGACATCCACCTGCTCGAGTTCAAGGTCGGGGTGCAGGACATCCCCTACCAGGGCTGGCCGAACCAGCGCATGGACATGACCCGCAACGACAGCACCCAGCTCAACCTGCGCTACGAGGGGGACTACGACTGGGGCATGCTGGAGGCGCGCGTCTACCAGGAGCAGACGCGCCATGCCATGCAGTTCCATGACGACAAGCTGTTCTGGTACGGCTCCAACAGCGGCGCGCCCTTCCCCGATGGGGAACCCTGCGTGCCCAGTGCCGGCATGAACGGCTGTGCCGCCGGGATGCCCATGGACACGGACGCCAGCAATCGCGGCGTCCGGGTGCAGGGCGAGATCCCGGTATCCGAGCGGGACCTGGTGCGCATCGGCGCCGAAGCCCAGCAATATCGACTGGATGACTGGTGGGACCCGTCCGGGAAGGGCATGTGGCCCGATACCTTCTGGAACATCCGCGACGGCGAGCGCGATCGCCTGGCCCTGTTCGGCGAATGGGAGGCGCGCTGGAATCCCGCCTGGATGACGCAGCTGGGTCTGCGTTATGAGCGCGTGGAAATGGATGCCGGCGAGGTGCAGGGCTACAACGCCAATTACCTGGCCGATGCCACGGCCTTCAACGCCGCCGATCGTGAAAAAGCCGATGACAACCTCGACCTGGCGGCCCTGGCGCGCTTCACGCCGGCGGACACGCGCACCGTCGAGTTCGGTTATGGCCGCAAGTCCCGTTCGCCCAACCTGTACGAACGCTATGCCTGGTCCACCGGCGGCATGGCCATGCGCATGGTCAACTGGGCCGGTGACGGTAACGGCTACGTGGGCAACCTGGATCTGGAACCGGAAGTGGCCCATACCCTCAGTGCCAGCTTCGCCTGGCACGATGCCAACCAGGCGCAATGGGAGTTGAAGGTCGCGCCTTACTTTACCTATGTGGAGGATTACATCGACGCGGAGCGCTGTTCCGGCGCCATGATGGGCGAATGCACCGCTGCGAACCTGACACGCACCGATGGATTCGTCTACCTGCAGTTCGTCAACCAGTCGGCACGGCTGTACGGTGTCGACATATCCGGCCACATGCCCCTCGGGGAAAGCGCGGACTATGGTCGCTTCACGGCCACCGGGCTGGTCAATTACGTGCGCGGCAAGAACGCCACCACCGATGACAACCTGTACAACATCATGCCCCTGAATGCGCGGCTGGCGGTGGTGCAGGAGGTGCGGGACTGGACCAATACCCTCGAGGTCGAGTTGGTGGATGCCAAGACGGACGTGTCCGCTGAGCGCAACGAAGTCGCGACCGGCGGTTATGGCCTGCTGCACCTGCGCAGCCGATACGAATGGAAGCAGTGGCGGCTCGACATGGGCATCGAGAACGTCCTCGACCGTTTCTACAACCCGCCCCTGGGCGGCGCCTACCTGGGGCAGGGCAAGACCATGTCCGGCACCGGCGTTCCCTGGGGTGTGCCGGTGCCCGGCATGGGCCGCTCCTTTTATGCCGGAGTGACCGTTCAGTTCTGATTGCCGCCATTCCGGCGCATGCCGGAATCTGCTACCCTCGCGTACTGGTTTGAATGACAAAGGTGTGTGGCAGCATGGCAGGCAAGGCAAAGAAATCCCGGCGCGAGCGCAAACAGGCTATCCAGGCCACGGTCAGTGGTGGCAAGTCCCGCGCTGCCGACCTGGCGGATCGCCATCGACTCTACGAGCTTTCGGTGCAGAACGTGGAGGGCGAATTCGAGTTCGTGGATGAAACCTACGAGAAGCTGCGCGGCCGCAAGGCCCGCATCCTGCGCGAGGATTTCTGCGGCACGGCGGCCATGGCCTGCGAGTGGGTGCGGCAGCGGGAAGATAACCGCGCCTATGCCGTGGACCTGGATGGCGAAGTGCTGGGGTGGGGGCGCGAGCACAATGCCGGGGCCCTGGACGGGAAGCAGGTGCAGCGGGTGGAGCTGATCCAGGACAATGTCCTGACCGCGAGCACCCCGCCCGCGGACATCATCCTGGCCATGAACTTCAGCTACATGATTTTCGAAACCCGCGACAGCCTGCGCGCGTATTTCGCCAAGGCGCGTGAGAACCTGGCGGACGATGGCGTGTTATTCCTCGATGCCTTTGGCGGCTATGACGCCTACAAGACCATGAAGGAACGCACCAAGCACGACGACTTCACCTACATATGGGAACAGGCCAGCTACAACCCCATCAACGGCCACATGGTGTGCTACATCCATTTCGGATTTCCCGATAAATCCAAGATGAAGCGGGCCTTCACCTACGAATGGCGCCTGTGGACCCTGCCGGAATTACAGGAACTGCTCAAGGAAGCGGGTTTCTCGAAAGTGACCGTCTACTGGCAGGGCTGGGACGAGGACGATGAGCCCGATGGCGATTTCCAGCCGGCCACAGAGGCCGATGCCGATCCGGGCTGGGTGTGCTTTCTTTCCGCAGAGAAGTAATCAGACCCTGTGCCCGGCTCACTGCCGGGCGACGACCTGTTGCGGAATCGGAGTGAATGCGCTTGTTTGTGCTTCCAGGGTTGCCAGTGCCTGCCGCAACGGCGTGGGCTGGTGGATGCCGTAACCCTGGCCGAAATCCACACCGAGCCGGCGCAGCAGCACGGCGGTGCGTCGATCCTCCACGTATTCCGCCACGGTCTGGATGCCCATCACATGGCCCACGCGGTTGATGGCCTCCACCAGGGCCAGGTTGGTGGCGTTCCCGCGGATATCGCGTACGAAGTCGCCATCCATCTTCACCAGGTCCACGGGCAGGTTCTTCAGGTAGGAGAAGGAGCTCACGCCACTGCCGAAATCATCCAGCGCGATGCGACAGCCACGGTCCTTTAGGCGGGTGATCACTTCGATGGCGCGCCCCAGGTTGGCGATGGCCGAGGTCTCGGTGATTTCGAAACACAACCAGTCCGGATCGATATTCAGTTCCACCAGCTCATTGAGGACAAAATCCAGGAACTGATTGTCGCACAAGGATTGCGCGGACAGGTTGATGGATACCCAGTCACCGGCTTGCAGGAATGTGGCAGGTTGGCTGGCGAGCACCTGCAGGGTATTGCGAATCACCCAGCGGTCGACCTGCCCCATGAGGTTGTAGCGTTCCGCCGCGGGAATGAAAGACATGGGTGGGACCAGCTTGCCTTCCGGATCGAGCATGCGCACCAGGATCTCGCCACAGCGCGCGCGGTGACCGCGTTGCAATGGCGCGATGGCCTGGTAGTAAAGGGTAAAGCGACCCTCTTCCAGGGCGCTGTTGATATGGTGTACCCACTGCATCTCCCCATGTCGGCGGGCGATGTCGGCATCGTCGGGACGGTAGAGGTGGATGCGGTTGCGACCCGCTTCCTTGGCCAGGTAGCAGGCACTGTCGGCGGTACTGAACAGCTCCTGCAGGTTACCGGAGGCACGGTCGATGGGCACCACGCCCATGGAAAAACGGGTGGCGAAACGCTTGTCTTCCCAGATAAAGGGCATGTCCTGCATTTCCTCGCGGATGCGTTCCACCATGCGCAGGGTGCCCTCGGCGTCGTTGTTGCGGATCAGGATGGCGAATTCGTCGCCACCCAGCCGCGCCACCGTGTCTTCTTCGCGCAGGCGGCTGGATAGCGCGCCGGCCACCCGTTTCAGTTGTTCATCACCGGCCAGGTGTCCACAGGTGTCGTTGATGACCTTGAACTGGTCCATGTCGATGAAACACAGCCAGGATTCCCTGCCATGGCGCTGGGCATCCTCCAGGGCGCGGCTGACCCGGGCCTCGAATTCCCGCCGGTTGAGCAGGCCGGTGAGTTCATCGTGGCAGGCCTGGTAGGACAACTGACTGGCCAGGCTGCGCATCTGGGTGACATCGCGGAACACCAGGATGGCGCCCAGCTGCCGGTGATCCCGGTCATGGATGGGGGATGCCGTGTATTCCACCGCCAGGTCATTGCCGTCGTCACGATGCAGAATGGCCTTGTCATCGGAGGTAACCAGGCCACTGCGGCGCAACACCTGCTCCATCGGGTCCAGCAGGCTGGCAGGTTTTCCTTCCGGTGACAGATGCAGCACCTCGGCCACGGGCTTGCCCAGGACCTGCTCCGCATGGCGGCCCAGCAGGGAGGCCGCGGCGGCGTTCAGTTCCTCCACTTCACCTTTCAGGTTGGTACAGATCACCCCTTCCCCGATGGAGTGCAGGGTGACCTGGGCGTGCTCCTTGGCGTTGAACAGACGGCGCTCGGAGTCCAGGGCCTGGCGCTGCACATACCGGGCGATGAACAGGGTTACCAGGATAAAACCCGCCGCCAGACCCAGCATCAGGGCCAGGGTACGGTCGAACTCGGCACGGGTTTCCTCGGCGGCGATACGGGCCAGATCCTTCTGGTAATCCGCCAGTTCGGTCAGCACGGTAAAGGTGCGGTCCTGTCCGGGCATGATCTCTTCCATCAGGGTGCGGCGTGCCTCTTCGCGGTCACCGGTGCTGATATGGCGGGCCACCTCCCGCTGGGACGGGGCCACCTGCGCCGTCAGTGCCTGCTGCAGATCCAGTAACCGTCGTTCGACGGGACTCAGGGGCAGTTGCAGGATGTTCTCGCGGGCGGCCACGAACTGGCTGCCATAGGCGTTGAACTGCATCCATTCCTCATCCTGATCGAAGGGATCGTCCAGCAGTAGCATGCGGTAGAGGTTGATGGTGCGCTCACGGGCCGAGTAGCGCATCTCGGATACCAGTTCGATCTTGAGGTTATTGATATGGACGAGCTGATCCAGCCGCTGTTGGCTGTTATCCACCATGCGCACGCCGATGAGAAACAGGGCCACCATCAATACCACCACTAGGCTGAAGCCTAGGGCCACGACGTTTTTGGTGTTGGTGAGCGGTAATTTCATGAGGGCTCAGCTGGATCGTTGCAGGCTGGTGTAGCACTGGCTCTGATCGCGACCGCAGGCCTTTCCGTAATACAAAGCCTGGTCCGCCTGGCGCAGCAGGTGTTCCAGGCGGTCCGCCTGACCCGCCATCTCGGCATCGAGGGTGGCGATTCCAATGGAGGCGGTAATGCGCAAGTGCTGCTCACCGGCATTCAGTTGTAATGCGCGCAGTGAATCCAGGATGCGCGTGGCCATTTGCCGGGCACCGTCTTCGTCCGTGTTGGCCAGGGCCAGTACGAATTCCTCGCCGCCGAAGCGGGCCAGGATGTCGCCGTCACGGATCTGTGCCTTGAGCATCGCGGCGGTGATCTGCAGCACCCGGTCGCCCATGTCATGACCATGGGAATCGTTGATGATTTTGAAATGGTCCAGGTCGATCATCAGCAGGCTGAAGGCATGGCCGTGGCGTGTCGCCAGGGCCAGGGCACTGGCGGCCTCGGCGAAAAAGAAGCGACGATTGTGCAGTCCGGTCAATTCATCGACGATCGATAACTGGTGGTAGCGACGCTTGAGTTCTTCCGCTTCATCCAGGGCCTGTTCCAGTTCCCGGGTGCGTCTGCGGATCTCCTCCTCCATGCGGTGGTAATAGCGCCAGTTGGCCAGAATCTGGGCGAGAAAGCCGGCGAATACCTGGAGGAGGCGTTCGTGTCCTTCGTGAAAAAAGCGGGTGTGGGGATGGGATACATTCACCACGCCAAGCACCCGGCCGTTGAGGCAGACCGGAACGCAGATCAGGGAGCCGATATTCCCGGAGGTGAATTGCTTGTCCGGTGGCAGGAAGCGACTCTCCACAGGACAGTCGCGGCAGTGCTGCAAACGCCCCGTCTCCGCCGCCATGCCGATGATGCCCTGGCCGAGACGAAAGACCATGGGTTTGCGCCCGGCTTCCTCGCGCAAAGAGGTGGGCTCCAGCAGGTCTTGCCAGTCCAGTCCGCTGGCGCACACCAGTTCCTCGTCCTTGAGCAGGAAGATGGAACAGCGTTCCAGGTCATGATTTTCCATCAATACCCGCATCGCCCCGCGCAGCAGGCTGGTTTCATCGGCCTGCTGCAAGGACAGGGAGGACAGGCCGCGCAGGGCGGACAGGTCGTTCACCAGGCGCATGAAACGCTGGCTCAGCTCCTGGTAGGCTTCAACGAAGGGTGTGCTGTCCATTCTATGCTCCCCTTCCCGCGAGGGTGCGCGCCAGGGAGTGGGTTTGTTCCCCTTTGCTGCGCAAGCGTTCCAGCGCGGCAGCCACGGCATTCTCAGGCAACTCCAGCACGTTATGGCTGGTGATCAGATCCGGTATGGCATCGGATTCCATGGTGCAGTACTCCTTGCGTACCAGGTGGCTGCAATACCCGATCAGGCACACCGCGCGCCAGCTCTCGCCACGATACTGGTGGTCATGATGGTGACTGATGACATGCAGAATCCTTTCCGGCAGATGCCACTTGTGACCGAGGATCACTCCGGCCTCGCTGGCGCGCAGGCCGATGAGGTTCTGCTGCAATGCATCCACTGGTGTGGTCGGGCTGGCCTCGGTCTGACGCAGTACTTCACAGACCTGCTTGGGAAAACAGTGAGCCAGTACCAGGTCGCCAAGATTGTGCAGCAGGCCGCCGAGGAACAGATACTCGTTTGCACCGGGTTCCAGTTGCGCCTGTGAGGCGAGCTGGCTGGCCAGGGTCGATGTGAGCATGGCCAGGCACCAGTAGTGGTCGAGCCGAAAGGCGGGACAGGCGCGGGTGTCGAAGGGGG
>SWBZ01006371.1_pt1 | contig 42867 bp, 45 predicted proteins | sample 4693031 | NCBI WGS metagenome assembly SWBZ01 (sample SAMN10267274, study PRJNA491770) | bioreactor metagenome | isolation source: DHS bioreactor inoculated with | place: Japan: off Shimokita Peninsula
CCCCCCTGATGACCCTGGAACAGGGCAAGACCCTGCCGGAAGCCAAGGGCGAGATCTTGGTCGCCGCCGACGTCACCGATTGGAACGCCGAGGAAGCGCGCCGCACCTACGGCCGCATCATCCCGGCCCGCGCCGGTAACGTCTATCAGATGGTGATCAAGGAGCCCGTGGGCCCCGTCGCCGCCTTCACGCCGTGGAACTTCCCCATCAACCAGGCCGTGCGCAAGATCGCCTGCGCGCTTGCCGCCGGCTGTTCGATCATCGTCAAGGCGGCAGAGGAAACCCCGTCGTCGCCGGCGGAACTGGTTCGCTGCTTCGCCGACGCGGGCGTGCCTGCCGGGGCCATCAACCTGGTCTACGGCGTGCCGGCCGAGATTTCCGAATACCTGATCCCCCATCCTGTGATCCGCAAGATTTCCTTCACCGGCTCCACCGTGGTCGGCAAGCATCTGGCGGCCCTGGCCGGGACGCACATGAAGCGTGCGACCATGGAACTGGGCGGGCATGCGCCGTCCATCGTGTTCGATGACGCCGACGTCGATCTGGCGGTGAAGATTCTGCGCGCCAACAAGCAGCGCAACGCGGGCCAGGTCTGCGTGTCGCCGACCCGTTTCCTGATCCAGGAAGGCGTGTACGATCAGTTCGTCAGCAAGTTCACCGACGGCATGAAATCCATCAAGGTCGGCGACGGCATGTCCGCCGACAGCCAGATGGGCCCGATGGCCAATCCCCGGCGCATCACCGCCATGGAGGAATTCATCGGCGACGCCGTGCAGAAGGGCGCCAGCCTGAAGACCGGCGGCAAGCGCATCGGAAACAAGGGCAATTTCTTCGAGCCCACCGTGCTGACCGACGTGCCCCTGGACGCCCGCATCATGAACGAGGAACCGTTCGGCCCGGTCGCCGTGATCGCCCCGTTCAAGGGCTTCGACGACGTGGTCGCCGAGGCCAACCGCCTGCCGTTCGGCCTGGCCGCCTATGCCTATACGGGATCGGCCAAGACGGCGCAGGACCTGGCGGCGAACGTGGAAAGCGGGATGATTTCCATCAACCACCACGGCATCGCCCTGCCGGAAACGCCGTTCGGCGGCGTGAAGGATTCAGGTTACGGGTCCGAGGGTGGCACGGAAGCCATCGAAGCCTACCTGAACCCGAAGTTTGTGACCCAGGCGAGCCTCTAGGCCCGCCCGGACCCCTTGCGACGCAGCATGGAGAGACCCATGACGGACCTGACACAGGCGGGCGGCGACGCCCTCGCCCAATCCCACGACCGGGCCAAGGCGCGCTACGGCGATATCCGGGGCCGCAACCTGGCCCTGGACATGACCCGCGGCAAGCCGTCGGCGGCGCAGTTGGACCTGTCCGACGCGCTGTTGACCAACGTGACGGCGGAGGAGGTGCGTGACGACGACGGCACGGACCTGCGCAACTACGGTGGTCTGGCCGGCACGCCGGCCTGCCGCAAGCTGTTCGGGGACTACCTGGGCGTGCCCGCCGATCAGGTCGTGATCGGCGGCAATTCCTCTCTGCAAATGATGTACGGCGTCCTGGCCCGGGCCATGACCTTCGGCGTTGTCGGCGGCAAGGGGCCGTGGCGGGACGAGGGGGCGACGGTGATCTGCCCCGTTCCGGGCTATGACCGGCACTTCGCGATCTGCGAGGAACTGGGCCTGGACATGGTTTCCGTCGATATGAAGGACGACGGGCCGGACATGGACGCGGTCGAGGACCTGGTCAAGGACCCCAAGGTCAAGGCCATCTGGTGCGTGCCCAAGTATTCCAACCCGACGGGGGCGACCTATTCGGACGCCGTGGTCGAGCGGCTGGCCAAGATGAAAGCGGCGGCCCCCGATTTCCGAATCCTGTGGGACAACGCCTATGCCGTGCACCATCTGGGCCAGGGGCTGGACACGGTCGCCGACATCCTGACGGTCTGCGAGACGGCGGGCTGCCCGGACCGGCCGTTCATCTTCGGCTCGACGTCCAAGATCACCTACGCCGGGGCGGGGATCGCCATGTTCGCGGGGTCCAAGGCCAACGTGAAGGACGCGTTGGACCATCTGTTCTTCGAAACCATCGGCCCGGACAAGATCACCCAGCTGCGTCAGGTCAAGTTCTTCAAGGACATGGACGGCATCCTGGCCCATATGGAGGGGCATGCGAAGCTCTGCGCGCCCAAGTTCAAGGCCGTGGACGACGCGTTGACGAAGCATTTGGCGGGCAAGGGCATCGCGACCTGGACCCGGCCCAAGGGGGGCTATTTCGTCAGCCTGGACGTGCTCGACGGCTGCGCCAAAGAGGTCATCCGTCTGGCCGGCGAGGCCGGGGTCAAGCTGACGCCCGCCGGGTCGTGCTTCCCCTACGGCAAGGACCCGAACGACCGCAACATCCGCCTGGCGCCGACCCTGCCGCCGCTGGATGAGGTGGTTCAGGCGATGGAAGTGGTCTGCGCCTGTGTCGAGCTGGCTTGCCTCAACAAGCTGGCCGAAGCCCAAAAATAGCCGCCGGGCCGGTCAGGATGCCTGATTGAAGAACGTGCGCCCTGCGTCCGATTGGCCGTAAGCGTCGACCAGATCACGGATATGCGCCTCGACCAGGGCGCGGGCGCCGTCCGCGTCGCCGGCTTCCATGGCGGCCATTATCCGCCTGTGTTCGTCAACGGACCGGGATGGAAGATGGGGGATGTTGGCAAGCACCGCTTGGTAGCGTCTGAAACGAATCTTCACCCGGTTGTAGGTTTCCACCAACAGGCCGTTTTGCGCCGCGGCGACCAGGGAATCATGAAATTCCGCGGCCCGGGCGTAATAGCCGTCGTAGTCCTTGATCCGGATTAATTCTTCAAGCTCGTCGTTCATGCGGCGCAAGTCGGCAAAACGCGCCGCCGGTTGCCGCCTGGCGGCCGAGGCGGCGGCAAAACCTTCGATCGCCATGCGCAGGTCGAACAGCTCGCGTAATTCGCTTTCCGACAGGGGCGTGACGACGGCCCCCCGATGGGGTTCCAGAATCAGAAGCCCCTGGGCCGCGACGATGCGCAGAGCCTCGCGCAGCGGTACCCGGCTGACGTTGCAGCGTTTCGAAAGCGCATGTTCCACGAGACGTTCGCCGGGTGGAAAGCGGCCGGCCACGATCTCACCTGAAATCCATTCAGCCAACCGTTCCGGCAATAGATCCGGACGGGGAAAGTCGGTGGTTTCAGTTTCGATGGCCATATCGCCCCCCTGATAGGGCGTTGGAGAGGGATAGGAAAGGATTATATATTTTCTAATTGACTAATTGTATAACAATATTAAGTTTCTGATTGGCCCGTCGCGAAAGATGCGGGCGGTAATGATCGTGGGAGGACTGAATGGCGCTGCCTTTGGACGGAATCCGGGTGCTTGACCTGACGCGGGCGCTGTCCGGGCCGTTTTGCACGATGATCTTGGGCGACCTGGGGGCGGACGTTCTGAAGGCCGAGCCGGTGGGCGAGGGCGACATGTGCCGCGCCTGGGGCCCGTTCGATCACGGTATCGGCTGTTTCTTTCTGTCCGTGAACCGGAACAAGCGGTCCCTGGCCGTGGATTTCCGCAGCGACGGCGGCCAGGCGGTGTTGCGCGATCTGGCTCGCGAGGCCGATGTCCTGGTCGAGAATTTCAAGCCGGGAACCATCGAGAAGCTGGGTCTGGATTACGACAGCTTGAAGAAGGTCAATCCGCGCCTGATCCACGCCACCATCACGGGGTTCGGTTCCGACGGGCCCTACGGCACCTGGCCCGGGTTCGACCAGATCGCCCAGGGCATGTCGGGCATGATGAGCATTTCCGGTGAGCCTGACGGCCCGCCGACGCGCCTGGGAGTGCCGCTCGCGGATTTGGTCTCGGGCATGTGGCTGTCCACGGGCATCACCGCCGCCATCCACCAGCGCACGGCGACGGGGCAGGGGCAAAAGGTCGATACCTCGCTGTTGGCCTCCGTGGTCGGCATGCTCTGCGTCCAGGGTCAGCGGTATCTGAGCCTGGGGGACATTCCCGGCCGAATGGGCAACGAACATCCGGTGATCTACCCCTACGGCGCCTTTCAGGCGTCGGACGCTCTGGTCAACATCGCCGCTGCCAATCAGACCCAATGGCGGAAATTGTGCGACATCCTGGGGCTTGCCGAACTGGCGGAAGATCCGGACTTCGCGGACAACACGGCCCGCGACCGCAACCGCGGCCGCCTGCGCGATCTATTGAACGGCAAACTGGCGGCCAAAACGGCCATCGAATGGTCCGGAATATTGATGGAAGCGGGTATTCCCGCCGGGCCGGTCTACGACCTGGGGCAGATGTTCAACGACCCACAGGTGGCGCACGCGGGCATGGTGGAAACGATCAGCCATCCAGTCATCGGGGATCTGCACTTGCTGTCCAACCCGTTGCGCCTGGACGCGGTCGGGCCGAAAACCGTACGCCTTGCGCCGCCGGCCCTGGGGGAACACAGCGAAGCGGTTCTTACGGATTGGGGCATCGCGCCGGACCGTATCCAACGTCTCATTGACGATGGGTCAATCGAGAACAGCACAGCGAGGATGACATGACATCATCACCTAAACTTTCCTACGTCGCCCTGGTTTCCCGCGATGTGCCCGCCGCATGCGAGGTTCTGAGCGGTGTCCTGGGGCTGACGCGGACCGATTGTGCCCTGGGCGGGGGGGGTACCGTGCCGGTGTTCGCCACCGGCGAGGCAGCCCTTGCCCTGTTCGAGCCGGGCGACCCCTTCGTCCACGGAACGGACCGCACCGGCGTGCATCATATCGGCCTGTCCGTCGATGACGTGGATGCGACCGCCGCGCGCCTTGCGGCGGCGGGAATTTCCGCGCGTGACGCGGGCTCGCCGGGCCTGGCCGGGGGGCGCCATGTGGAACTCGATCCGGACGCCACCGTGGGGGTGCGGACCTGTCTGGTCGATCCGCTGACCATCGAGAGGTCGTCGTCGCCCCGGATCGAGCGTATCGACCATCTGGGCGTCGCCAGTTCCGACAACCGGAAGGCCATCGCGGTGTTCACCGATACGCTCGGTCTGCCGATCGAAAGCCAGCAGACGGATATGGAAGTCCAGACGACGGTCGAAAGCTTCACCTCGGACAAATACGGTGTCGTCTATCACAGCCGCCCGCCTCAGCCCGTCGGCGGCCTGCGCGTCGCATTCCTGACCGCAGGAGATTGCGAGTTGGAGTTTCTGCAGAACTTCGACCCGTCCCACGGCGCGGAGATTGCCCATGGGGCTTCGGGCACGACGCGGCAGGACCAGGGGGCCATTACGAAGTACATCAACACGCGCGGCCAGGGCCTGCATCACGTCGCCCTGAAGTCGCCGGACATCAACGCGACGCTTGCCGCCCTCGGCGACGCCGGATGCACCATGATCGATACCGTGGGGCGGCCGGGATCACGGCGGGCGCTGATCGGGTTCATCCATCCTAAAAGCCTTGGCGGGCTTCTGCTCCATGTCGTCCAGCGTGATTGAGCCGCCGGTTCGCGCGTCGGAACGCGCCGACATTCTGGTTCTTACCATCGACCGTGAACAGGCGGGGAACTCAATCTCCCGCGACACGGCTCAGGCCATGCGCGACGCCTTGGACGGCACAACCGGCAGAACCGATCTGCGCGGCATCGTCGTGACCGGCGCCGGTGATCGTTTCTTCTGTACCGGAGGCGATTTGAAGGCCTACCGCGCGATATCCTCGTCCGAGGAATTGGCCGAGACCTTCGGCGTGGTCCGTGGTCTGCTCGACGCGATCGAGGCTCATCCCCTGCCGGTCATCGCGGCCATCAACGGCTATGCCCTGGGCGGCGGCGCGGAACTGGCCTTGGCCTGCGATCTGCGGTTCGCGGCTGAGGGGGCCAAGATCGGCCTGCCGCAGGCGCGGCTCGGCATCATTCCCGGCTGGAACGGCGCCGAGCGCCTGATGCATGTCGTGGGATACGCCCGCGCCATGCGGATGCTGTTGAGCTGTGAGCAACTGTCAGCCAAGGCGGCCCTGGACCAGGGCCTGATTGACGCCGTGGTCACGGCGGAAGACGTCGTGGATCATGCCGTGGGTTTCCTAACCGGCATGCCGGCGGCGCCCCTGGCGGTGTCCGCGACAAAACAGGCCCTGCGCGCGGCTGCGCGCGGCGAAGGGCGGTCGGCCGGAGAGGCGCTTTTGGAAGACTTGTGGTTTTCCGAGGATCACCGCGAGGCAGAGCAGGCCTTTGCTGAAAAACGCGCCGCCGTCTTCAAGGGACGGTGACGGGACGGCGGGGCAGGCTCAGTCCTGAGCACTTTCCGTGGTCGGCCAGACGGATTCCGCGCTGGGCTCGACCGCCGGGGCGGGCTCGGCCGGGGCGGGCGGTGCCGCCGGTTCCATGCCCTGAGCACCCGATGCCTGGGCCGCCGGGCCGTGAACGGTGCCGGCCCGCGCACGGGCGACGGCGATGACCTTCTCCAGGTCGTCGGCCGTACACAGGCCCAGACCCACCGGGTTCTGCGGCTTGATGTTCGAGGTGTTCCAGTGAGAACGGTCGCGCACGGACATGATGGTCGGCTTGGTCGTGCCGATCAGCTTGGAAATCTGGCCGTCCGACATTTCCGGATAGTTCTTCACCAGCCAGGCGATGGCGTCGGGCCGGTCCTGGCGTTTGGCCACGGGGGTGTAGCGCGCACCCTTGGTCTTGGCCTTCGGCAGGGGCAGGGACGGCTTGGCGGCTTTAAGGCTGGCCGTGGCGTCGCCTTCGCAGCGCTCCAGTTCCTCCTGGGTCAGTTCACCGGCCTGCACGGGGTCGAGCCCCTGCATGCCGACGGCGACTTCGTCGTCGGCGATGGCCTGGACTTCCAGTTCATGCAGACCGCAGAATTCGGCGATCTGCCTGAAGGTGAGGGCCGTGTTCTCCACAAGCCAGACGGCTGTGGCCTTCGGCATCAACGGACGCGCCATAATTACCTTCCCATTCGGTGTTGGATTTCGGGATTGTCTTGTCGACCAGCACGCCCCCGCGCGTACGGGGACGCACCGGAACTTGCGACGTTATATAGGCACAAGGGCCCTCGGGTCAAAGGATCAGATTGAATTTGGCGGCTATTCCGCCACCTGGAACACGATTTTGCCGATGTGCCGGTTGGATTCCATCAATTCGTGGGCCTCGCGCGCCTGATTCAGGGAAAACGTCTTGTAAATCACGGGCTTGACCGCTCCCTTCTCGATCAGGGGCCAGACGTTCTCGCGCACCGCCTTTGCGATCACGCCCTTGCGCGCGACCGATTGGGCGCGCAGGGTCGATCCGGTGATGGTCAGGCGTTTCAGCATCAGGGGCATGAAGTTGATTTCGGCCTTGGCCCCCTTCATGAAGGCGATGTTGACCAGACGCCCGTCGCGGTTGAGGGATTTCAGGTTCTTTTCGATGTAGTCGCCGCCGACCATGTCGAGGATCACGTCGACCCCCTTGCCGCCGGTGAAGTCCTTGGCTGCCTCGACGAAGTCCTCTTCCCGGTAGTTGACGGCGCGCGCGGCCCCCAGATCCAGGCAGGCCTGGCATTTTTCGGCGCTGCCCGCCGTGGCGATGACCTTCGCACCCAGGCGGCTCGCGACCTGAATCGCCGTGGTGCCGATGCCGGACGTGCCGCCGTGGACCATCAGGGTCTCGCCCGGCTTCAGGTCGCCGCGTTCGTACAGGTTGGTCCATACGGTGAAGAAGGTTTCCGGCAGGGCGGCCGCCTCGACCATGGACAGGCCCTTGGGCACGGGCAGGCATTGTTCCGTGGGGGCCGTGACGTATTCGCCATACCCGCCGCCCGCGACCAGGGCGCAGAGCGTGTCGCCGATCTTCCAGCCTTCGACACCGTCGCCCAGGGCGGCCACGGTGCCCGACACCTCCAGTCCCGGAATGTCCGTCACGCCCTCGGGCGGGGCGTAATGACCCAGGCGCTGCACCACGTCGGGGCGGTTGACGCCGGCGGCCGCGACACGGATCAGGACCTCGCCCTTGGCGGGGGCGGGCACGGGGCGTGTCGTGATGCGCAACTGTTCCGGGCCGCCGGGCTCGGTGATTTCGACGCAGGTCATTTCCGTGGGCAGGGACATCGGCGTATCCGTTCGCTAGTGGGTTTTCCAAAGGCCCCTTCACCTAGTAGATTGAGGCCCCAAAGCGCAAGAGGGGATACGCCATGGCCATGGACGCGGACGATCTGGAACCGCAGAAGAAAAAGCCGGACCTGAAGAATCTGGAGGTGATGTCGATCGAGGCGCTGAACGACTATATCGCCGATCTGGAGGCCGAAATCGCGCGCGTGCGCGAGACCATCAAGGCCAAGGAAGCCGCGCGCCAAAGCGCCGACAGCTTTTTCAAGTCCTAGGCTCTAGCGGGGGGCTCCCGCGGTTCTGGCGCCGCCGCCGCGCGGGCGGCCGTCATCGCCCGCCGCTTGCGCCGCGACGCCATGAACATCAGCCAGCCGACGGGGCCCAGGAACAGCACGATGACCAGCCAGCCCATGCGCGGGCTGAACGGGCAGGCGGCCCCGTCCTCGGCCGGCTTGGCCGGGGCGATGTCCTTCGACAGGGCGACATGGATCAGCGGCAGGACGAAGCCGATCACGATCACGGCCCAGGCGGCGGCAGGCGACATGGCGATTCCTCTGCTTACAATTAGGGGAAACTTAACATCCCAAGGGTAGCCTGCAAGCAGGACACGAGGCGAAAGTGTCCTTTTACTTCTATGCCTCCCTGAAAACTCGACGACCGCCCTCCCAACCCGGGGGCGGTTATTTTTATGTCGGGGCGGGGAAGATTCCGTGAATTCCCGGGTAAATTCGCGGTTGTCAATAACCCTTTACAGTTGACGGTTTTATGACGGCTGGCTACGCTTCCCCGGTCATTCAGGCGAGTTTGACAGGTGTGAGGCATATAAAATAATTAAAGGGCCGCTGGGCAAACCGGCGGCCCTTAATCAATTCTGGGCCCGTATTTTCGGGCCTTCCATTCCAACGAAAAGCCCCGCCCGCCATGGCCGACGAAAAGACTCCCGAAACCCGCGACGCCTATCCGCATATCCTACCGATCCAGACACGGTGGATGGACAACGACATCTACGGTCACGTCAACAACGTGACCTATTACAGCTACTTCGACACGGTGGTGAACAGCTACCTGATCGACGCGGGCGGGTTGGACATCCACTACGGCACCGTCGTCGGCTTCGCGGTCGAGACGACCTGCCGGTTTTTCAAGCCCGTGGCCTTTCCGGAAAAACTGGCGGCGGGGCTCAGGGTCGGCAAGCTTGGCAATTCCAGCGTGCGCTACGAAATCGCCATCTTCAAAGACGGCGAGGACACGGCCGCCGCCGCGGGTCATTTCGTGCACGTCTTCGTCGACCGCCGGACGGACCGCCCGACGCCGGTGCCGGCGGCCATCCGCGCGGCCTTGGAAAAAATCAGCACCAAGGACGGTGGATAATGAGCGAAGCAGAATCAGATCCGCGCCAGGTGCCGCTTTCGGCCTATCCTTACCGCATGGATATCCCGACCCGGTTCGGCGACAACGACATGCTGGGCCACGCCAACAACGTCGCCTACAACCGCTATATCGAGGCCGTGGTGACACAGTTCCAAATGCAGGAAGCAGGCGTCGATTATGCCCGGCACCGCATCGCCCCGGTCGCCGTGGAGGTGCTGTGCCGCTTCCACCGCTCCCTCAGCTATCCCGAAACCGTCCATGCGGGGCTCCGCGTCGGGCGCCTGGGCAATTCCAGCGTGACCTTCCTGATCGGCCTGTTCGGCGCGGCCGACCGCGAGGCCCCCGCCGCCACGGGGCATTTCATCCATGTCTATTCGGACCGGGACGCGGAAATTTCCGTGCCCATGCCGGATGCCGCCCGCGCCGTCTACGAACGGTTCCGCTGAACGGGCAAAAGAAAAGGCGCACCCGGTTTCCCGGGCACGCCCTTTCCGTCTGACGTAACTTGGTGTCGGCCGAAGCCGGCGCGTCCGTTAGGCGGCCTTGCTTTCAACCAGTTTTTTCTGCCCACCCGCGATCTCGATCTTGCGGGGCTTCTTTTCTTCCGGAACGACGCGTTCCAGTTCGATGTGCAGAAGGCCGTTTTCAAGGGCGCCGCCCTTGACCTCGATATGGTCGGCAAGCTGAAAGCGGCGTTCGAACGCGCGGCCGGCGATGCCGCGGTGAACGTAGACGACGTTGTCGTCCTTGGAATCCGCGTGCTTGCCGGTGACGGTCAGGGTGCCGTCGTTGACGGTGACGTCCAGGTCGTTCTCGCCGAAGCCGGCGACGGCCATGGTGATCCGGTAGGTATCCTCGCCCAGTTGTTCGATGTTGTAGGGCGGATAGGAATTGCCGTCGTCATGACGCATGGCGCTGTCGAGCAGCCGTTCGAGACGGTCGAAGCCGACGGAATGACGGAACAGGGGGGTGAAATCGATGGTACGCATAACCAAGTCCTCCTTAACGAAGCGATATGGTGCCCGCCAGCGCGGCATGCCGTTCAGGACCGCCGCAGGGGCCGGTCCGACGAACCGCGCGGGTCGGGCGGTTCAGGTCTTGCGGGCCCCGTCCGGGCACCCGCTTCCAGCCATGAGATAGGTTTGGGGAAAATGCCGCGCAAGTCCCGGCCGGAAAATTTTTCCGCCGGAAAACATATGGAAAGTCAGAAGGTTAGGAGGCCTTGGCCGCGTTTCCGGACTGCCACATGACCTCGTACAGATTGACGTCGCCGTCGAAGCCCTTCATGGCGAAGCCGCCCGCTGATTTGAAGGAAATGCCCTTGCCGGTGCAAATCCCGCGCACGGTTTCCGATACGAAAATCTGATCGGCCTGGGCCTTGTCGACGATGCGCGCCGCCAGCTGCACGGTGGTTCCGAACAGATCGTTATCCTCGGCGATGGGCTCGCCCGCGTTGATGCCGATCTTCAGCTTGAGCGGCAGGTTCGGATTGGAAGACCGCAGCTGGATGGTTTCCTTCTGGATCTCGATCGACGCCTCGACCGCGTTGGTCGGCTGATCGAACGAACACATCATGCCGTCGCCCGTGTGCTTGACCTCGCGGCCGTGATAGCGGGTCAGGTTCTCGCGCACGATCTTGTTGTGGGCGCGCACGACTTCCTGGGCACCCGCGTCGCCCAATTGCTGGGTCAGGGCGGTGGAGCCGGCGATGTCCGTGAACAGCACGGCGACGACGCGGGCCTGGGCTTCCTTCGGCTTCGGTTTGTTCCAATCCTCCAGCGCCGTTTTCAGATGGGACGGGCCCGAAGCGTTATCCGTCAGGTGGTTGGCCATGGCGTTACGGCCAGCCTGGAACATGCTCATGTAGCGGGAATCCTGCAGCAGGTATTCCTCGTAGCGGTCGGCGAAGGACGAGGCGTGGGATTTCTTGAAGCCCATGACCTGGACGCTGTCGGCCAGAATGCGGGACCGTGTCGCGGGGTCCAAGTCGCGCTTTGACGACAGGGATTCACAAGCGCCGGCAAGGAACAGGTTGATCCCGAACTTGGTGAAGTTGTCGAGCTTCTTCTTGTCCTGGCCGGTGACGTCGAGAAGCTGGCCCAGGAACTTCATCATATAGGCCTTCTGCTTTTCGCCGGCGGCGTCGAGCTGCGGCTGCTGGTCCTGGGAGCCGTATTTTTCGGCTTCCAGGGTCACGCCGCGGGTGGTCGCGTCGTTGTCCAGCTCCTCGCGCAGGCGCTGGTTCGCCGCATCGTCCGTCTGGCCCCGCGCCGCCTCTTCGGCCTTGGCCTGTTCGCGCCAATCGCCGACCGAGCCTTCGGGCTTTTCCATATCGACTTCGACGGTGTTCGCCGGCGGCTGACCCAGTGCCGATGCGGCCCGGTCTAGGATGGACGTCACGTTGGTGCCGCCGCCTGCCGGTTGCATGGCCATCCTGTTGGACGCCTGCCGCCCCTTGAGCCGAATGTTCCGGAGATAGGTGACCGCCAGGGTGGAGGCGGTCAGAAGGAAGCTTGCGACAAACACCAGGAAGATGGCGTTGGCCTCGACCGCACCGGAAATCTTGTAGCCGAACAGCATCTTGCCGCTGAAGTACCAGGAAAAGGCGACCGCGAACCCCCCCGACACCAGCAGACTGACCAGGGCCAGCATGAGCATCTTGACGACGACGGTCGTCGCCGTCGCGGTGATGCTGTTGGCGTTGCTTGCGGCGCGGCGCTTTTTCGGCGCGTCGTCGTCATCGTCATCGTAGTAACCGTCGTCGTCGTCACCGCGCGACATGGACCAGCCGCCGCCGCTGCCGCCACCGCCGTCGGCCTTGCCGCCGCCGATGTCGCGAAAGCCCTTGTGTTCCTCGGCGCCCTTGGGGCCGCGATAGATGGTCGTGTCCTGATGGTTGCCGAGATCGCTGTCATAGGTTTCCTTGACCACCTTGACGGCGTCGAAACCGGGCGTCTTCTCGATTTTCTTGGCTTCTTCGATGGCCTTTTCACGCTGCGCGGCGCCGAACTGAGCATGGATCGACCAGCGGCCGGCCTGCTGCACGTGGACTTCGAAATGAATATGTCTTGCCATGGCCGTTACCCAGCCGCTCCCCATTAATCAGACCGAATTACCGTCGTAGCCGCTAGTCGCCTTCCCCGGTCGAACAGGCTACCGGATGTTTCGGTATTTCCCAGAAGAGCAATTTTGATGTGGGGCGGTAAACAATTCCCTACCCGATTGTATAAAAGTTAGCATAGCTGTTCATGCTATGGGAGGGGTTGATTTTAACCGCCCTATCCCAGGGATTGTGCATGGAAAAGGGCGCGCCCTTGGGGTGCGCCCTTGTGCATGTCGATCCAGGTTCCGGCCATCGCCGGAGACCGTCCCCGAGGGGACGGCACCCCTACATCTTCAGGCCGCTGTTCCCGAACCGCTTGTTGAAGCGCGCAAGGCGTCCGCCGGCATCAACCAGGCGGTGTCCGCCGCCCGTCCAGGCCGGGTGGCTTTTCGGATCGACTTCCAGCTTCAGCACATCGCCGGGGTTGCCCCAGGTGCTGCGCGTCGTGAACGAGCTACCATCCGTCATCTGAACGGTGATTTCGTGGTAGTCCGGGTGGATATCTTTTTTCATTTGGCTTGGCTCCGGCAAAAGTGGCGCTCTATATACAGACCTGACCTGCCATGCGCAAGGTTTCATGAAACCCCACTGTTAAGCTGGTCTTTTCGGCCCAAACTCAAGGAGTTCCCCCGCATGTCCCTGGACGACACGTCATTCACGCATATCGCCGACAAGACCCTGGAATCGTTCATGGATGTGATCGAGGCGGCGCTTGGCGATCAGGCCGACGTGGACCTGGAAGGCGGCATCCTGACCATCGAATTGGACTCGGGCGGTCAATATGTCATCAACAAGCACGCGCCCAACCGCCAAATCTGGATGTCGTCGCCGGTCAGCGGCGCCACTCATTACGATTTTGACGCGGACAAGGAACAGTGGCGCTGCACGCGGTCGGGTGAATTCCTGGACGAGAAATTAGTGGCTGAACTCAAGGCGTCAACGGGGGTCGCCGTCCGTCTGTGACGACGGGGCGGGGCGCAGCCCCGCCGGAACGGCGAGGGCCAGGAGCAGCACCGCCGCCATCACCAGGGCGCCCGAGTAATAGGGCCAGTCCCGCCCGATCTGAGCGAACAGCAAGCCTGCCCAGGCCGGGCCCAGGACGCGTGCCAGGGTCGTCACCGACCGTGTCACGCCCATCACGCCGCCCTGGTCGGTGTCGGGAACCTGTTGGGAAATCAGGCTGTTGTAGGCTGGGTTGATGACGCTGAAACCGTAGGCCGCGACGGCCATGGCGGCCAGCAGATGCCAGACTTCGGTGCAGAAGGGGATGGCGCCGATGCCGAGGGCGAGGGCGACAGCCCCCTGGATCAACAACGCCCGTTCGCCGAAGCGTTTGGCGAGACGGCCCATCAGGCCGCCCTGGACCGCCGCCGACAGCAGGCCGACATAGGCGAACAGCCAGCCGTTCTGTTCCGGGCCCCAGTCGAAGGCCCGCCGGGACCACATGGCGAAAGTGGTCTCCAGCCCCGCGAATACGAAGGTCGCGAGGAATCCCAGCAGCATCAGCAGCCCCACCCCGGGCAGTCTCAAGGCATCCGCGAATTGCGCCAGACGCCGTCGGCGCGGCATCGCCGCCGCGCGGGCGCGGACTTCGGCCGACAGGGATTCCGGCAGCTTTACCAGGCCGAGCAGAAGGGCGAGCAGGGACAGGCCGGCGGCGGCCAGGGCCGGGCTGCGGTAATCGGCGGTCAGCGGGTCCGGTCCGGCCAGGATGCCGCCGATGGCGGGGCCCAGGATGAAGCCGATGCCGAAGGCGGCGCCGATCATCCCCATGCCCTTGGCACGGTTCTCCTTGGTCGTGATGTCGGCCATATAGGCGAAGGCGGCGGATATGTTGCCGGCCATCAGGCCGCCCAGGGTGCGCGCCATGAACAACATCCACAACGCATCGGCGAAGGCCAGCCAGACATAGGCCGCGGCCGCCCCGGCAAGGCTCAGCAGCAGAACCGGCCGCCGTCCGGCGTGATCGCTGAGCCGCCCCCACAGGGGCGCGGAAATGAACTGGGCCAGGGAATAGGTCGCCATCAGCAGGCCGACGGTCTGAGGATCGGCCTGGAAATGTTCGCCGTAGAACGGCAGCAGCGGAATGATGATACCGAAACCGATAAGATCGACGACGACGATCAGGAAAATAGCGAGCATTCTGGTTGGCCGATCAGCGCTGGGTCAGTTTGAGTTCGATCCGGCGGTTCCGCCGAAGCGCGATTTCATCGGTACCGGGGTCGATGGGCCGGTTGGCCGCGAACCCGGCGGCGACCAGACGCACGGGCGGAAGTCCCTGGTCGATCAGGTATTTGACCACGGAAATCGCCCGCGCCGCGGACAATTCCCAGTTGGAGGGGAAGCGGGCCGTGGCAATGGGCGTCTTGTCCGTATGCCCGTCGACACGGAGCACCCAGTCGATGTCCTCGGGGATTTTCACGACCAGTTCCTTGAGGGTCTGGGCCAGTGCCGCCATCTGTTCCTTGCCCGCCGGGCCCAGTTCGGCGGAGGCGACGTCGAACAGCACCTCCGACTGGAACACGAAGCGGTCGCCGACGATGCGGATGCCGGGACGGTTGCCGAGCACTTCGCGCAGGCGGCCGAAGAATTCCGAGCGATAGCGGCTGAGTTCCTGCACCTTCGACGCCAGCGCGGCGTTGAGCCGCTTGCCCAGGCTTTCGATCTGAACGCCCTGCGCCTGGGCCTTTTCCTCGGCCGCGCGGAGCGTCGCCTCCAGGGTCGCCAGTTGTTCGCGGAGCGCCGCCAGTTGGCGGTTCATCAGGGCGACCTGGGCGCGGGCGTTTTCGGAAATCTGGCGCTCGTTGATCAGCGCCTCGCCCTTTTCGTTGGCCTGTTTGCCAAGCTCCATGACCTTGGCGGTCAATTCGTCGCGCAGCGCTGTCAGGGCCTCGATCTCGCGCGCCAGATTGTTCAGGCGCTGCACGCGCTCGGCCAGTTCCTCCTCGCGGACCGCGAGCGTCTTCTTGGTGTCCGCCAACGAGGTTTCCAGCCGGCCGATGGTCTGGCGGCTGGTTTCCATGGAAACCATGGCGTCGACAAGCTGCTGTTCGGCGGATTCGGCGCGCATGCGCAATTCGGCGACGCTGGTGCTCAGCCGGTCGCGTTCGCCGACCGAGGCTTCAAGTTCCGTCGACAGACGGCTGACGTCGGCGCGCAGACTGTCCGTGGTCTTGCGTTCCAGGGCCAATAGGCTCGCCAGTTCGCTGATCTCGCCTTCCAGCTTGCGCAGCGCCTGATCGCGCCCGGTCAAGGCCTGTCCCAAAAACACCTGGGCCATGATGAAGATCAGCAACAGGAAGATGATGACCATCAGCAGCGTCGCCAGGGCATCGACGAAGCCGGGCCAGATGTTGGTTGATCGTTCGTGGCGCCTGGCGAGGCTGGCCATGGTTACGTTGTCCCTTGCCGGGGGGCCGCGGGGACGTGACGGGGACAGGGAGCCGGCGTCACGGCGTCAGCGGTCATATTCGCCGTCGGCGATGTTGGCCATGGTGCGGGCCAGAAGTTTGATCTCGGACCGCACTTCCTTGATGATTTCGTCGCGGCCGTGGCTGACGTCGTCGGCCAGACGGGCCACGGAACGGTCCAGGTTGCGGATGCTGGTCCTGGTTTCCGCATCCATGCCCCCGCCGTCGCTCCGGTTCATGCTCTGGGCCATGTCCTTCATCAACTGCTGCTGCGTGCGCAGGTGGTCGGTCAGGGTGTCCAGCTTGTCGGTCAGGGCCAGAATGCCTTGGTTGGCCTCGGCGCGGCTTTCCTCGCCGCGCGACAGGGTGCGTTGCAGGTTCTCCAGGTTTTCCGCCGACTGTTCCAACAACGCCTGCACATAGGCCGGCATGGACTGGTCGCCGTCGCCGGAAAGGGACCCGGACGACAGGCGGGTCAGGCTCGACAGCCATTCTTCCAGGTCATTGTAGAAACGGTTCTGCGCCTGGCCGGCCTGTAGGTCGAGAAAGCCCAGAATGAGCGAGCCCGACAGCCCGAACAGGGACGACGAAAAGGCCGTTCCCATGCCGGACAACGGCGTTTCCAGGCCTTGTTTCAGCTTGTTGAATGTCGCGTTGATGTCACCGCCGTCGACGGTCAGGCCGACGATCACGTCCTTGACCGAGGCGACCGTTTCCAGAAGCCCCCAGAAGGTGCCGAGCAGGCCGAGGAAGATCAGCAGGCCGATGATATAGCGGGAAATATCGCGTGATTCGTCCAGGCGCGACACCAAGCCGTCGAGCAGGGTGCGCAGCGACGTGGTCGACAGGGTCAGGCGGCCGGAGCGCTGGCCCAGCATGCTTGCCATGGGGCCGAGCAGACGCGGCGGGCTCGGTTGCGACAGCTGTGCGCCGTCGCGGCGGTAGCTGTCCACCCATTCGACCTCGGGCTTCAGGCGCGCGACCTGCAGGAAGTTATAGGCGATGCCGAGCGCCAGCACCGCCAGGATGCCGCCGTTCAGGGGCGCGTTGGCCAGGAAGGCGTCGCGCAGCGGCTGAAACAGGGGCGCACACACGGCGACGACGGCGCCGAGGAACAGGATCATCCTGAGCAGGTATCGGTTGGGGCGCGTCATGTAGGGAAGCCCTTACGAGGTCCTTTCGGGGGCACGGGCGTTACGCGGAACCCGATGGTGCGTCAACGCGGGGCCAGGGTGATATCGACCCGGTTCTTGGGTTCATCGGAGGTCTTGTCGCCGAGGGCCCGCACGTCGATCCGGGTCGAGCGGATGCCGCTTTCGATCAGGAACGAGCGCACGGAAAGGGCCCGGGACAGGGACAGGCGGCGAGCCCGGTTGGATTTCAGGTCGTCACCCCCGGCATAGGCCAGAAGCTGCAACCGCACGTCGCGCTGGTCCTTCACCTGATCGGCCAGCTTCAACAGGTTCGGCTTGGCGGCGTCGGGCAGTTTCGACTGGCTTTCGTCGAACACCACGCGGATCAACCGGCCGTCCTCGCCGGTCGTCAGGGAGGCGGTGCTTTCCGTCTTGGGCGGCGGCGGCGTGGGCACGGCCGTGGCCGTGGCGGGTGGCGGCGGGGGGGGCGGAACGGCGGCCCCCGGTGCGGTGGCGGGCGGGGGCGGCGGGGGTGCTTTGTCCGCGCTGTCCTTCCCGGCGTCGGCCTTGGGGGTCGGCGGCGGTGCCGCGGCGGCCATTTTCTTGTCGGGCGCCGTCGGCGCGGCGGGCGGCGGTGGTGCTGCGGCCGTCAGCGGTGCGGGCGCCTCGGCGGCGGGGGCCGGCGCGGGCGATGGTTTCGACGGCATGGGCGGCGGCGGCGCCTTGGCCGCGGGCGGGCGCATCTCCGTTTCCATGCGGCTGGCACGCGGGGTCGGCGCAGCCTCGGCGCGGGTCACCCGCAGCTTGCGGATGGGGGCGGATTTCTCGGGGGCGACGAACAGTTGAGATGTCGGCCGGCTCGTGCCCGGCAGGCGCAGTCCGCCGCCATAGGCAGGGATAGCCGGTTCCGACGATACGTCCACGGTGTGGCCGTATCCACCGCCGGGCAGGGCGCCCATGTCGATGGTCACGGCACCGTCCGCGTAGTTGCTCACCTGTGCCTCGACCGGGCCTGACGCCAACGCCAGCGGCGCCACGGCGATGACCAAAAGTCCGGTCAAAAAACGTGAGGATGTCATCGGACGGTCACTCCCCATTCTTCCCTGTTGTCGTCTTCCGGCCCGTTGTCGTGTTCGGGGATGTCGATCCCGTTTGCGGCAGGCTCGGCATCCCGGCGCTGAGACAGTCCGGGTACTCCCCGATCAGCGGCGGAAGCCAAGGCGATCACCTTAACCAACGGCGATGCGCTGGACAACCGTAAAGCCCTTGAATGAAAACAGGTAAATATGACGCTTTCGGGGCACCCGAAAACAGCCCCTCGGCGGGGTGGGAACGGGTCAGGTGGCCGCCGCGCCGGCGCCGGCCAGGGTCTTCAGCATGGCCGGATGCATGGCGTCGTTGCCGGCGGCGATGTCGCCGCGTTGGAAGATGTCGCGGCCGCCCGCAAGGTCGGTGACGAAACCGCCCGCTTCGGCGACCAGGATCATGCCCGCGGCCATGTCCCAGGGTTGCAGGTTCTGTTCCCAGAACCCTTCGAAGCGCCCGGCGGCGACCCAGGCCAGATCAAGCGCGGCGGCACCGTTGCGCCGCACCCCGGCGGACACGGCCATGATCGCGCGCAGTTGGTTCAGGAACAGGTCGTGATTGCCCCGGCCGACGAAGGGAATGCCCGTCGCGAACAGGGATTCGGTAATGTCGCGGCGGGCCGAGACGCGCAGGCGCCGCCCGCCCAGAAACGCGCCCTGGCCCTTTTCGGCGACGAACATCTCGTCGGTGATCGGGTTGTAGACGACGCCGGCGAATATCTGGCCGTCGCGTTCCAGGCCGATGGAGATGGCGAACTGAGGAATGCCGTGCAGAAAGTTGGTGGTGCCGTCCAAGGGATCGATGATCCAGCGGTTGGAGGTATCGGCGCCGTCGACCGCGCCGCGTTCCTCCATCAGGAAACCGTACTTGGGCCGCGCGCGCTGTAGTTCCTCGAACAGGATTTTCTCGGCCTTGCGGTCGGCGTTCGAGACGAAGTCGGCCGGGCCCTTCTTGGAGACCTGTAGGTGCTCGACCTCGCCGAAATCGCGGACCAGGCCCCGCGCCGCCTTCTGGGCGGCGGCGGTCATGACGTTTATCAGGGGCGTGCGCAGCATGGCGGGCCTTGTTTCAAGCGGTCGGAAAGGGGCGGGAAGGGCGTGGCCGAAGCCTAGTCCTTGGCCCGCTCGACATAGGTACCCTCGGCGGGATTGACGACGATGCGGGTGCCCGTCTCGATATGCGGCGGCACGCTGGTGCGCACGCCGTTGTCCAAAAGCGCCGGTTTGTAGCTCGACGCCGCCGTCTGGCCTTTGACCACGGCTTCGGTTTCGACCACCGTCAGGGTCACCCGGTCGGGCAACTGAACGCCGATGGGGTCGCCGTCGTGGCTTTCGATGGTCACTTCCATGCCGTCTTGCAGATAGGGGGTCTGGTCCTCGCCGATCTGATCCCCGTTCAGGACGACCTGCTCATAGGTCTCGTTGTCCATGAAGGTGAACATCTCGCCGTCGGAAAACAGGAATTGGTATTCCTTCTGTTCCAGGGTCGCGCGCTCGACCTTTTCCGAGGACCGGAAGCGTTCGTTCAGCTTGGTGCCGTCGCGCAGTTCGCGCAATTCGACCTGAAGATAGGCGCCGCCCTTGCCGGGCTGCGTATGGGCGATCTTGACCGCGCGCCACAGGCGTCCCTGATGTTCGATGACCATACCGGGTCGAATGGCGTTGCCGTCGATTTTCATGTCCGTGCCCGTTTACATGTTGATGGGGGGTGAAAGCGGCGCGGAAGCTACCAGTTTGTTTCGTGCATAGCAACGGCCCAGCGCCGCCGTCAGGGGCGCGGGGTGTCGGCAATTACCTTGTTGAACGCGGCGACCGCGGCGGCCGGTCCCTCGGCGTGCCGCCAGACCCCGGAGACCACGGCCAGGAAGTCAGCACCCGCGGCGACCAGGGGCGCGCAATTGTCCACGGTGATGCCGCCGATGGCGACGCAGGGCACGACGAAAATCTCGCTCCACCAGCGCAAAAGATCGACGTCCGCGTGATGGGTGACCTCCTTGGTCCCGGTCGGGAAAAACGCGCCGAAAGCGACGTAGTCGGCCCCGGCCTCGCCGGCCTCCATGGCCAGGTGGCGCGACGCATGACAGGTCACGCCGACGGCGCGCCTGTCGCCCATGATTTTGCGGGCGTCCCGGTAGGACGCGTCACCCTGGCCCACATGGACGCCGTCGCAATCGGTCTCCGCCGCCAGGTCGGGGCGGTCGTTGAGGATCAGGGGCACGCCGCGGTCGCGGCAGACGGGGAGCAGAATATCGGCGGCGCGGCGGATGCCGTCGTCGCTGTCAGGCGTGCCGTCCGGGGCCTTCAGGCGCAATTGCACGGCGCCGACGGGGCCGGCGTCGAGCGCCGCCGCCAGATCGCCCGCGAAGACGTTCGGGTCGAAGGCGGGCGGCGTGACCAGATAGAGCAGGCAGCCGTCATCGGTGTCAGCCATGTTGGAATTCTCCCGTGAGCCAAGCGTCGAGCCGCCGGTCGGCGCCTGCGTCGGCCATGTCCAATGCCCGCGCGGGTCGTTTGGCCAGGCGGGCGCCGGCCTGCGTTGCCACGCGTTCGATCCTGGCCAGAACCTCGGGGGCGGCCGACAGGGACACGGCTTCGACGCCCTGCCTGAGGGCGTCCAGGGCCATGCCCGGTTCGTCCGCGCAATCAAGGCAGACGGTGGCGCGGGCCGCGGGTTCGGCGGCGCGGGCCTGATCGACGATCTGTTTGAACAGGGGGGGGCCGAGAAAGCCGGCGGCGCCGGGCGCGCTGACCAGATGCACGGGACAACCCGTGCGGCGGGCAGCGGTCAACGCCTGTTTTGCGTGGTTCAGGTCGTGGATGACGACGGATGCCGGGGGAACGGCCGATTGCTTGGTCGCGTCCCCCGTCATCTCAATCCCGTCGCTTATTTCGCACCATGCATGGCCAGCGCGGTGTCCGGCATGCGGTTGGAGAAGCCCCATTCGTTATCGTACCAGCTGAGCACGCGCACGAAATTGCCGTCGATCACCTGGGTCTGGGTGGAATCGAAGCTCGAGCTGGCGGGGTTGTGGTTGAAGTCGATGGAGACCAGGGGCTCGGTATTGTAGGCGAGCACGCCCTTGAGCCGGCCGTTGGAGGCCTCCAGCATGGCCGCGTTGATTTCCTCGGCCGTGGTCGACCGTCCGGCCGTGAAGGTCAGGTCGATCAGCGACACGTTGGGGGTCGGCACGCGGATCGCGGTGCCGTCCAGCTTGCCCTTCAGTTCCGGCAGCACCAGGCCGACGGCCTTGGCGGCCCCCGTCGAGGTCGGGATCATGGACACGGCGCAGGCGCGCGCCCGGCGGGGATCGGAATGCAGGGTGTCGAGGGGGCGCTGATCGCCGGTGTAGGCGTGGATCGTCGTCATGTAGCCCTTTTCGATGCCGACAAGTTTGTGCAGCACGTCGGCCACGGGGGCCAGGCAGTTGGTCGTGCAGGATGCGTTGGACACGACCGTGTGGCCGGCTTCCAGCTTGTCGTGGTTGACGCCGTAGACGACGGTCAGGTCGACGCCCGAGGCCGGGGCCGAGACCAGAACCTTGGCGGCACCCGCGTCCAGGTGCTTGGCGGCGCTGTCGCGGTCGGTGAACAGGCCGGTGCATTCCAGCGCCACGTCGATGCCCAGTTCCTTCCAGGGCAGATCGGCGGGGTTGCGTTCGGCGGTCACCTTGATCGGCCCGGCGCCCACGTTCATCACGTCGCCAGCGACCGACACGTCCATGCCCAGCGGGCCGTGCACGGAATCGTACTTAAGAAGGTGGGCGTTCATTTCGGGCGAGCCCAGGTCGTTGATGGCGACGACTTCGATGTCGTTGCGCCGCGATTCCAAAATGCCCCGAAGAACCAAACGACCAATTCTTCCGAACCCGTTGATCGCAACCCGAACCGCCATGAATGCCTCCGTAAATTTGTTGAATTTCCTGCGTTGAGGCCCCTGCGACGGATGCCTCGGTCAGGGCGAGCATATAGGCTACCCTTCGACCCCTGTAAACCCGCGAACGCCCGGTTGTCCGGGGCGCAATGCTCTCCAATTGATGTGGTGGTTGAACTTGTGTTCATAGGCACCTATTCTTCATAAAATTTTTACCCACTAAGGCAATTATATTTTTAGTTGGGTCGGGGGGTATGTGTGGCGACTATCAGTAAACCATCACGAGTGGACCGTGCCTTCGAGCGGCTGGAAGGCGCCTTGTCGCGCCTGGAAAAGGCCGTGCAGGCGCGCGGGAGCGCCGCCGCGGCCGGCGACGGCGGCGACGGCGGCGACACGGCGGCATTGCGGGCGGAGAACGCCCGCCTGCAAACCGTGACCGAGGAGGTCAAGGGCCGTCTCGACGGCGCCATTGGCCGTCTTGAAAAAGCTCTCGAAGGCTAGGGTCGGATCGCGCCATGGCCCATGTCACCGTCACCATCAACGGACGCCAGTATCAGGTCGCCTGCGACGATGGGCAGGAAGCGCACCTGTCACGGCTCGGCAAGTATGTCGACAACCGTGTTCAGGAACTGGTCGCCGCCGTCGGTCAGGCCGGCGACGCCCGGCTTCTGGTCATGGTCAGCCTGCTTCTCGCCGACGAACTGTCCGACGCCTATGCGGAACTGGAATCCATCAGCCGCAAAAGCGAAGGCGTCGCCAAGCTGATCGAATCCGAGGAAAAGGTCAGCCGCACCCTGGAAAATATCGCCGACCGCATCGAAGGCATTGCCGTGGGGCTTGAACAAGCCTAACTTCCGCTCAGGCGGAGCGCTGCGGAGCGCGTTAGGCACATTATCCCTGGGGCGATGCGTCCTTTAAGGGTGCTGTCCCTGCCGGGTTGCACGGGTTCGTCCTGGACGCTCGGTATCACGGTGCCCAACCTGTTGAGAGCAGGCCACGGAGGATCTTAACGCCGACGGCTACTGCGGCACCGCCGACTTTTTTCGTCTCGGGCATTGTTTGGATATTGTTACGGCACCCGAATTTCGGGCGCCGTCATCAAGTCATTATGGATCTCCTCGAACAAAAGCGTCTCCTGCGCAAAGAAGCCGCCGCCCGCCGTGTTCGCGCGCGCGCGGACCTGGGCTCCGGTGTCGCCACCGCCGTGGCCTGTCATGCCGTGGCCTTGGCGCAGGGGTTGGGGGAGGCGGCCCCGCCGGGGCATGTTTCGGGCTATCTCGCCATGCAGGACGAAATGGATGTCCTACCGGCCATCCTGGCCCTGGCCGCGTACGGCTGGCGGGGATGCCTGCCGGTGGTCGTCGGCAAGGCGCGCCCGCTCCTGTTCCGGGCCTGGTCGCCCGGGGCGAAGCTGGCGGACGGCGTGTTCGGCACCCGCCATCCTGCGGACGGGGCGGAAGACGTGCGCCCGGACCTGCTTCTGGTGCCGCTGCTCGCCTTCGACCGGGCCGGCTACCGGCTTGGCTGGGGCGGCGGATTCTATGATCGTACCCTTGCCGAACTGCGACAATCCGGCACTCCCGTGACCGCGGTCGGAGTCGGTTATGCGGCCCAGGAAGTTGACGCCGTGCCGCGGGACCATTACGACGCACGCCTGGACTGGGTGGTGACGGAGGAAGACATCATCCGGATTACGTCGTGACGCCCCGATAAGGCACTAAGGACAAGGTCGGTTAATGAAAATCATGATTGTCGGGGATGTGGTCGGTCGCAGCGGCCGGGACGCCGTGGCCAAGCACCTGCCGGCCCTGCGCGCGCAACTGGACCTCGACTTCGTCATCGTCAACGGCGAGAACGCGGCCCATGGCTTCGGCATTACCGAGGCGATCTGCAACGATCTGTACGCCCAGGGGGCGGACGTCATCACCACGGGCAATCACGTGTGGGATCAGCGCGAGATCATGAACTACATCGACGGCGACGACCGTCTGCTGCGTCCCCTGAATTTCCCCGCCGGCACGCCTGGCAAGGGGGCCGGCGTGTTCGACGCCAAGGACGGCCGCAAGGTCATGGTCGTGCACGCCATGTGCCGCTTGTTCATGGACCCGCTCGACGATCCCTTCGCCGGGGTGGATGAGGCCTTGAAGAACCACCGTCTGGGCGCGGCCAGCGGCCGCGGCAACGTCGACGCCATCCTGCTCGACCTGCACGGCGAGGCGTCGTCGGAAAAGATGGCCATGGCCCATTTTCTGGACGGCCGCGTTTCCGCCGTGGTCGGCACCCACACGCACGTGCCGACGGCGGACGCCCAGGTGTTCAAGGGCGGCACGGCCTATCAGACGGATCTGGGCATGACCGGCGATTACGATTCCGTCATCGGCATGCAGAAGGAAAACGCCACGGCGCGGTTCACCACCAAGCTGCCGCAGGGCCGGTTGGAGCCCGCGGGCGGCGAGGCGACCTTCTGTGCCATGTACCTGGAAACCGACGACGCCACGGGTTTGGCGACGCGGGCCGAGCCCGTGCGCCTGGGCGGCCGTCTGGCGCCGACGGTGCCGGGATAGCCGGCAGACCTGAAAATCAACCTTTTCCTTGGCCTGCGGCCTTTCACGGCGGACGAATTCTTGCCATATTGCGGGCCTAGCTTCACCGCCGGTGACACTCGCGCCGGTCCCATCATTTGGGTATAATCCCGACGAATCGCCACGACATATAGGGGGTTCCCGCCAAAATGGCTGGTCATTCCAAATTTAAGAACATCATGCACCGCAAAGGCCGTCAGGACGCCAAGCGGGCAAAGGTCTTCGCCAAGCTGGGCCGCGAAGTGACGGTCGCCGCGCGCAACGGCCCCGATCCCAACTTCAACGCCGCCCTGCGTTTGGCCGTCGCCAACGCCAAGGCCCTGAACATGCCCAACGACGTCATCAACCGGGCGATCCAGAAGGCCCAGGGCAACGATGCCGAGAATTACGAGGAAATCCGTTACGAAGGCTATGGCCCGGGCGGGGTCGCCGTGATCGTCGAGGCCCTGTCCGACAACCGCAATCGCACGGCCTCGGAAGTCCGCACCGCCTTTTCCAAGAACGGCGGCAACCTGGGCGAGACGGGCAGCGTCGCCTTCATGTTCGACCGGGTCGGCCAGATCACCTATCCAGCCGCCGTCGCCGGCGCCGAGGCCATGTTCGAAGGCGCCTTGGAAGCGGGGGCGGAGGACGTGGAATCGGACGATGACAACCACACCATCACCTGCCAGCCCGACGATTTTGCCGCCGTGCGCGACGCGCTCGAGGAACGCTTCGGCGAACCGGAGGAAGCGCGCCTGGCGTGGAAGCCGCAGAATTCCATCTCCGTCGACGAAGGCACGGCGCAGACATTGTTGAAGCTGATCGACGCGTTGGAAGACAACGACGACGTGCAGCGCGTCGCCGCCAACTTCGAGGTCGATGACGAGATCATGGAAAGGCTGAGCGCCTAAACCGTAAAGCGGACGCCACCAGGGATACGGAGCGGAATGGAACACGGATGCGGCTGATCGGGTTTGACCCGGGGTTGAAGAACACCGGATGGGGCGTCATCGAACACGCCGGCAACCGGCTTCGCTATGTCGCCGACGGTGTTGTGTCCTCCGATCCGAAGGCCAGTCTGGCCGAACGTCTGGTGCAGCTTCATGACGGATTGGTCGAGGTCATCCGCGCCATGGCCCCGGTCGAGGCGGCGGTCGAAGAAACCTTCGTCAACACCAATCCGACGACGACCCTGAAACTGGGCCAGGCCCGCGGCATCTCCATGCTGGTGCCGGCCCTGGCCGGTCTGCCGGTGTTCGAATACACCCCCAACCTCGTGAAAAAGACCGTCGTCGGCACCGGCCACGCGGCCAAGGAACAGGTTCAGATGATGGTGCGCACGCTGTTGCCGGGAGCGGCCTTCAAAAGCGCGGACAGCGCCGATGCGCTTGCCGTCGCCATCTGCCACGCCCATCACCGCACGGCGCCCGGGCACGCCGCCATGGCGGGGGCGGCCCGGTGATCGCGCGGCTGAAGGGCCTGGTCGACGCCGTGGGAACGGATACCGCCGTCATCGACGTCAACGGGGTCGGCTATCTGGTTCATGCCTCTTCCCGGACCTTGTCGCAGATGGGGCAGGGCGACGCGGTGGCGCTGTTCATCGAAACCCATGTGCGCGAAGATCACATCCACCTTTACGGTTTCCTGCGTGCCGACGAACAGGACTGGTTCCGCCTGCTGACCACCGTGCAGGGCGTGGGCGCCAAGGTCGCCCTCGCCATGCTGTCGGCGCTGACCGGCGACATGTTGCTGCAGGCCATCGCCGCCGGGGACAAGGCGGCGGTGTGCCGCGCCCCCGGCGTCGGGCCCAAGCTGGCGCAGCGCATCCTGCACGAGTTGAAGGACAAGGTCGGCGCCCTGGCCCTGGGGCCGGCGGCGGCCAAGGGAGGCGTTGTGCCGTCCCCGGGCGCGGCCAAGCCGGAAGCCGGCGACGCGGCGCAGGATCTGCTGCGCGACGCCGCCTCGGCCCTGGTCAATTTGGGCTATACCCCGTCGGAGGCCCTGGGGGCGGTGTCCCGCGCCGCCCAGGCGTCGGACGCGGCTCTGACGTTGGAAGCCTTGATCCGCGCCGGGTTGGCCGAACTTGCCCCGAGCGATCAGCGGCGGGGGGCCTAGGCCGTGGCGGAAGAACGTATGATCCAGCCCGAAGTCGTGGGTGACGACTTCGCCGCCGATCCCGGCCTGCGCCCGCAGGTGCTCGACGATTTCGTCGGCCAGGACCAGGCGCGCGAGAACCTGAAGGTGTTCATCGAGGCCGCGCGGTCGCGTGGCGAAGCGATGGACCATGTCCTGTTTTTCGGCCCCCCGGGGCTGGGCAAGACCACCTTGGCGCAGATCGTCGCCCGCGAACTGGGCGTGGGCTTTCGCGCCACCTCGGGCCCGGTGGTCGCCAAGGCGGGCGACCTGGCGGCGATTCTCACCAACCTACAGCCGCGCGACGTGCTGTTCATCGATGAAATCCACCGCCTCAGCCCGATCGTCGAGGAAATTCTCTATCCCGCGATGGAGGATTATCAGCTCGACCTGATCATCGGCGAGGGGCCGGCGGCGCGGTCCGTGCGCATCGATCTGCCGCCCTTCACCCTGGTGGGGGCGACGACGCGTTCGGGCCTGATCACCACGCCGCTGCGCGACCGTTTCGGCATTCCCGTGCGGCTTAACTTCTACAGCCCGGAAGCGCTCGAAGGCATCGTGCGCCGGGGGGCGGCGCTGCTGGGCCTGGACTTGACGGCCGAGGGAGCGTTGGAGATCGCCCGCCGGTCCCGCGGCACGCCACGGGTCGCGGGCCGCTTGCTGCGCCGGGTCCGCGATTTCGCCGCCGTCGACGGATCCGGGTCCGTCGACGCCCGGATCGCCGATGCGGCCCTGACGCGGCTTGAGGTCGATCAGCGCGGGCTCGACGCCATGGACCGCCGCTATCTGACCTGTATCTGCGGCAATTACGGTGGCGGGCCGGTCGGCGTCGAAACCCTGGCCGCCGCCCTGTCGGAACAGCGCGACACCATCGAGGAAGTGATCGAACCCTTCCTGATCCAGCAGGGGTTATTGATGCGCACGCCGCGCGGCCGCGCCGTGACGCCGGAAACATTCCGGCACCTGGGGCTCGACCTGCCGCCGGGCGCGCCGCAACTCGACCTTCTTTCCGCCACAAGTGGGTCGGAGGATGGCGCGTGACCGGAACAGGAGAAACGCCCTGCCACCGCATGCCCGTGCGTGTCTATTACGAGGACACGGACGCCGGCGGCATCGTCTATTACGCCAACTACCTGCGCTATGCGGAGCGCGCCCGCACGGAGCTTCTGCGTGAACTGGGATTTGAAAATTCCGCGATTTTGGCGCAGAAGGGCGTCGCGCTTGCCGTACGCCGGGTCAGCGCCGAATACCTGAAGCCGGCGCGGCTGGACGATGCTCTCAGCGTCGAGACGCGGGTGCTGGCGGTGCGGGGGGCGACCGTGGAGATGGCCCAGGTGGTGCGCCGGGACGACGAAGACCTGGTGGAGATGAGCCTGACGCTTGCCTGCATGAACTCGGCCGGACGACCCGTGCGCCTGCCGGCCGAAGTGCGAATTGAAATGGCCCGGATCGCCGACGTCGGCGCGGGGCCTTAAGAAAAACGGAACGAGACGGACAAAGATGGAAAATCAAGCGGTCGAAGCGATGGCCCTGGCGGGCTCGACGAACCTGGATTTCTCGGTCGTGGCGTTGTTCATGAAGGCCGACCTGGTGGTCAAGTGTGTCATCCTGCTGCTGGTGTCGGCATCGATCTGGTGCTGGGCGATCATCTTCGAAAAACTGTTGTCCGTGCGCCGCCTGAACAAACGGACGGACAAATTCGAGGACCGTTTCTGGTCCGGCGACAGCCTCGACAGCCTGTATGACAAAATCGGCAGCCGGCCCATGGACCCCATGTCCGCCGTGTTCGCCGCCGCCATGCGGGAATGGCGGCGCGCGTCGCCCAACGGCGGCGGATCGACAACCCTGGCCCAGCGTATCGAGCGGGTCATGCAGATCACCGCCGACCGGGAAATGGATCGTGCCGAACGCTATCTCACGTTCCTGGCGACCACGGGCAACACGGCCCCCTTCATCGGCCTGTTCGGCACGGTCTGGGGCATCATGAATTCGTTCCAGTCGATCGCCATTTCCAAGAACACGTCGCTCGCCGTGGTCGCGCCCGGCATCGCCGAGGCCCTGTTCGCCACGGCGCTGGGCCTTCTCGCGGCCATTCCGGCGGTTATTGCCTACAACAAATTCTCCCGCGATCTGGACCGTTATGCCGGGCGGCTCGAAAACTTCTCGGGCGAGTTCTCGGCGATCCTGTCGCGCGAGTTGGACACCTAGGGCGGGGAGCGGGAACGTGGCCGTCACCATACAGCGGACCTCGCGCCGGCGGCGCAAGAACCGGGCGCTGATGAGCGACATCAACGTCACGCCGTTCGTCGACGTGATGCTGGTCCTGCTCATCATCTTCATGGTCACGGCGCCGCTTTTGACCGTGGGCGTCCAGGTCGACCTGCCGGAAACCAAGGCGGGCGCCGTCAGCGGCCAGGACGAACCGCTGGCCGTCAGCGTCGACGCCGGCGGGCAGATCTATATTCAGGACACGGCCGTCGACTTGGACACATTGGTGCCAAGATTGCACGCTATCACCGGCAACAATCCGGACATCCGGATCTTCGTCAGAGGGGATAAGGCCATCAATTACGGACGTGTCATGGCGGTGATGGGGCAGATCAACGCGGCCGGCTACCGGCGCGTGGCGCTGATCGCGCAGGAACCGGGCAAGGCGGCGAAACGCCCGCCTGCCAAGAAGTAAGCCGGGGCCCCTTGCGGACCGCACTGATCACATCCGTCTCCCTGCACGTGGGTTTGGTGCTGGCCGCCTGGCTGGGCCTGCCGTTCAACAAGATCACGCCGTTGCATGAAGAGCAGCCCATCTTCGTCGAGATCGTCGACGTCGACGAGATGCGCAACGCGCCGCCGATGCCGGTTCAGGAAGCCCCGAAAAAAGAGGCCAAGGCCGAACCGCCCAAACCGCCGACGCCGCCCAAGCCGAAACCGGCGCCGCCCACGCCCAAGCAGCCCGAGATCGCGGCCCTGCCGCCCAAGCCCGAGGCGGAGCCCGAACCCCTGCCCAAGGCGAAGCCGGAACCCAAGCCCGAACCGGAGCCCAAGAAGGAGGCGGAGCCCAAGCCCGAGAAGAAGCCGGAGCCGCCCAAACCGAAACTGGCCCAGGTCGAGGTTCCGAAGAAGCCCAAGAAACCGCAGAAGCCGACCTTCGACACGGCGTCCGTGCTGAAGACGCTTGAGAAGATCAAGCAGCAGCCGACGCCCAAGCCTGAGGAAAAGCCTGAGAAGAAAGTGTCGGAAGCGCCCAAGGACGACACCATGGCGCGCATCCGGGCGGCCTTGCAGAACAATTCCAAGTCGATCAAGTACGACCCGGACAAGAAGGTTTCGCAGCTTGAGATCGACCAGTGGCGCACGATGATCCGTAACCAGGTATCCAAGTGCTGGTCGCCGCCATATGGTGCGCCGGGGGCGGAAAAGCTGAGGCCGGAACTGCGCTTGACGATGAATTCCGACGGCACCGTGCAGTCGGTCGAGGTCGAGGACACGGGGAGGATGTTCACCGACCGCTATTTCCAGGTCGCCGTCGAGGCGGCCCGCCGCGCGGTCCTGGACCCGCGCTGCAACAAGTTCAACCTGCCGCCGGACAAGTATCATGTCTGGCGCGATCTGAAGTTCATATTTGACCCGAGCGGAATGCTGTGATGACCATTAGGCCGATGATTATGCCCGCTAAATTCGCAATGAAGACCTTTGCCCCGCTGATCGCGCTGTTGGCTTTCGCCGCGGCGTTGAGCGACGCCCGACCGGCGCGCGCCGAGATCACAATCGACATCACCCGGGGCAACGTCGAACCGCTGCCTATCGCGGTCACCGACTTCGTCGGCAAATCCGGCGCCGCGGCCCGGGCAGGGCGCGACATTGCCGGCGTGATCGCCGCCAACCTGGAACGGTCCGGCCTGTTCAAGCCGATCGACCCCAAGGCCTTCATCCAGTCGGCGGGGGCGCTCAACGCGCTGCCCCGGTTCGGCGATTGGCGCGTCATCAACGCCCAGGCCCTGGTTCAGGGCCGCACCGAGGTTGTGTCCGACGGGCGGCTGCGCGTCGAATTCCGCCTGTGGGACGTGTTCTCGGAACAGCAGATGATCGGCCTGGCCTATTTCACCGTGCCCGACAACTGGCGGCGCGTGGCGCATATCATTTCCGACTCGATCTACAAGCGGATTACCGGCGAGGACGGCTATTTCGACACGCGCATCGTCTATGTCGCCGAACAGCCCAAGGACGCCAAGGGGGTCGGGCGCAACCGCCTGAACCCGTTCGGGAAGCGGCTGGCGATCATGGACCAGGACGGGGAAAACCACCGCTTTCTGACCGACGGCACGACCCTGGTGCTGACACCCCGGTTCTCGCCGACGTTGCAGGAAATCACCTACATGTCCTATTTCCGCAACAACCCGCGCGTCTACATCTTCAACATCGACACGGGACGCCAGGAAGTCCTGGGCGACTTTCCCGGCATGACCTTCGCGCCCCGGTTTTCGCCGGACGGCAAGAAAATCATCATGTCCATGGCCAAGGACGGGAACTCGGAAATCTACGTCATGGACCTGCGCACCCGCGTGGTGCGGCAGCTGACGTTCCATTCCGCCATCGACACCTCGCCCAGCTTTTCGCCCGACGCCGACCAGGTCGTCTTCAACTCCGACCGCGGCGGCAGTCAGCAGCTTTACATCATGGACGACCGTGGCAAGAACGTGCGCCGCATCAGTTTCGGCAATGGGCGCTACGCCACGCCCGTGTGGTCGCCGCGCGGCGACCTGATCGCCTTCACCAAGTTGTCGGGCGGGCGGTTCTTCATCGGTGTCATGAAGCCGGACGGATCGGGTGAACGGCTTTTGGCCGAGGATTTCAAGATCGAAGGGCCGACTTGGTCGCCGAACGGCCGCGTGTTGATCTTCTATCGCAAGGGCAGGTCGGAAAAGGACGGCAGCGGCGGGCAGTCGAAGTTGTGGTCCATCGATTTGACCGGGCATAACGAACGCGAGATTCCGACCCCCATGGATGCGTCCGACCCAGCGTGGTCGCCACTTATTCCCTGACGTCGGGAAATGTTGTGACAGTGATCATACAAAAAGACATTTCGCGCATGCAAAAATGCAGGGTCTCAGAACGCCTTTGAACTTAAAAAGTACTTGGAATCAGAACGCTTAACCGTTAATACATCACACGAACGGCCTTTTTTTAAAGGCCAAGCAGATTTCACCGTCGGCAGCCCCGGCGGATTTGCAATGCACTAAAACCCGACAAATGGGGGATTACATGCGCTTTAAAGTTCTCGGAATGGTCGCCGCTCTTGCTTTGGCAGTTTCGGCCTGCGAATCCACGTCAGGGTCGGGCGCCGGCGCCTCCGGTTCTGGCCAATCTATCACACCGCTGCCGGCCGCCGCGCCGCTGGCGTTGAAGGACCAGTTCGTCGTTGACGTCGGTGACCGCGTGTTCTTCGCGTTCGACCGTTTTGATGTCGAGCCGGATCAGAAGAAGGTCCTGGACGTTCAGGCCGCTTGGCTCAAGAAATACAGCTCCGTGACGGTCACGATCGAAGGCCATGCCGACGAACGCGGCACGCGGGAATACAACTTGGCGCTCGGCGAACGCCGCGCCAATGCGGTGAAAGAATACCTGATCTATCTCGGCATCGACGCCAAGCGGATCAAGACCGTCTCCTACGGTGAGGAACGCCCCGTGGCGCTCGGCTCCGACGAAACCGCCTGGTCGCAGAACCGCCGTGGCGTGACCGTCGTGACGGGCCCCGGTTCCTGATCCTCGGGCTGACCGTCTAGCGTTTCTAGGGCGCTTGTCCGGCCGCGGATTGCGGGATGGGCAAGCGCCTTAGTTTTGCCTAAAATTCCTGGGATTACGGGCATTCAGTCTGCGGCCGCGAAACCATCGTTTCGGATCGCCGCGCCCGTTTCAACCGCGACAACAGGGACACGCGAATTCCCATGCGTCTGATGACCTTCCCGACCGCCCTGACCTTGCTTTGCCTCGCCGCTGTTCTGGCCGCCGCCGTTCCGGCCCGGGCCCAGGACGCGCAGGCCCTGTCGCAGCGTCTCGAGCGGCTGGAGCGGGATATCCAGACCCTGTCGAAAATGGTCGTTCGCGGTCCGGGGGCGGTCCCCGCCGCCGATCTGCCGGCCGCCGCCAAGCCGGCCGAGCCGATGCCCAACCTGCCGCAGAACGCCGTGGCGCGCATCGGCGTGCGGCTCGACACGCTGGAAAACGAACTGCGGGACGTGACCGGGCGGATCGAGGAAATGACCTACAATGTGGATCAGCTGACGGCGCGGGTCGATCGTCTGGTCACCGATATGGATTTCCGGCTGTCCGGTCTGGAACAGCAGGGCCGCGGTCCGGGTGCTTCCACGGCCATGCAGCCCGGCGCGGCCGGGCCCCAGGCCAACGCGGCGCCGACCCCGGGCGAGGTCCGCATCATCGGCCGTCCCGCGGGCACCCTGGGTCAAATCAACCCCGACCTGGTCAAATCCGCCACGCCGTCGGGCAAACCGGAGGCGGCCAATGCCGCGCCGTCAGGCGTCGGCGGGCCGGTTCAGGCGGCGCCCATGCCGGCCCCCGCCGGTGCCCCCAACCCGGCCGCCGTCACGCGCGTTCAATCGCCGCAACAGGCCGCCGCCGTGCCCCAGACCGGCGCGGCACAGGGCCCGGTGCTGCCGGACGGCACCGCCGAGGAACAGTACAAATTCGCCTTCGACCTGTTGCGTAAGCACCAGTTCGACCAGGCGGAAGCGGCCTTCAAGGAATTCCTGGGCAAGCACGATGGCGGCGCGCTTTCAAGCAACGCGCGCTATTGGCTGGGCGAAACCCATTACGCGCGGGCCGAATACGTGAAGGCGGCCGAAGTCTTCCTACAGGGGTTTGAAAAGGACCCCAAGGGCGGCAAGGCGCCGGACAGCCTGCTGAAGCTGGCCATGTCGCTGGGCCAACTGGGCCAGAACAAGGAAGGCTGCGGCGCCATCGACAAGCTGTTCGCCGATTTCCCCAATGCCAACAGCTCCCTCAAGCGCACGGCCACCCGCCAGCAGCGGCAAATGAACTGCAAGCAGTGACCGGCTCGGCCTGACGCCGCGCCAGGGTTCACGGACCTGCGCCCTCTGGAGACAGCCCGGACGGCAGATGATGACGGCGACCGCTCATCCCCTTTCAAATGACGATGCCGACGGCCTTGGCCGCCGGTTTGCCAAATCGATGGACCGTCTCGGTCCGTTCGAGACCGCCCCCCATCTGGCCGTCGCCGTTTCCGGAGGTGCGGACAGCACGGCCCTGGCCTTGCTGGCCCGGGACTGGGCAGCAGAGCGGGACGGGCGGGTGACGGCGCTGATCGTCGATCACGGGCTGAGGGGGGGGTCGGCGGCGGAAGCGGCGGGGACGGCGGCACGTCTCCAATCCCTCGGCATCGTGGCGCATATCCTGACCTGGGACGGGGCCAAGCCCGCCGCGTCGGTGCAGGCCGCGGCGCGGGCGGCGCGCTACGGGCTGTTGCGGAATTGGTGCCGGACTGCCGGGGTGCTGCATCTTCTGGCCGGGCATCATGGCGATGATCAGGCGGAAACCCACGTGATGCGGCAAAGCCGGGGCGGCGGCTTCGGCGCCGCGGGGATGAGTGCCCTGGTGAGCTTTCCCGAACTGCGCCTGCTGCGCCCGCTTCTGGGTATCCGCCATGGCGCCCTGACGGCCTATCTCACGGCGAAGGGTGTCGCCTGGATCGAAGACCCTTCCAATGCCAACACCGATTTCGAACGGGTGCGTATCCGGCGGCGTCTCGTGACCGATGCGGGGCTGGCGGATCGGGCGCTTGCGGAGGCGCATGCGGCGGGAGTGGCGCGCCAGAAGCTCCAAGATGCCGTCAACCGGGCGTTGGCGGAAACCGTTTCCCCGCATCCCCTCGGCTGTGCCGATCTCGACCGCCGCGCGTTCGCTGGCCTGGCCCCCGATGTGGCGGGGCGTCTGGCGGCCCGGCTGGCGCAGGTTCTGGGCGGAGCCGATCATGCCCCTCCGGCGGCGCGGGCGGATCGCCTGGCCCGGCGCATCGCGGGGGGCGGGGCCTTTCCCGGCGGCAGCCTGGGCCGCTGCCGGTTCCTGGCTGACAAGGCCGGATGTATCGTTGTTTGCCGCGACGGGCGCGGACTGCCCGCTCCGATGGCGGTCTCTGCGGGCCGTGTGGTCAGTTGGGATGGCCGCTTCGCCATCGTTCTGCCGGCGGGCATCTCCCCGGGGGTGGTGCTCGCCCCCCTGGGGCCCGAGGGCTGGCGCCAGATTCCCAAGGACATGCGCCGCGCGTCCGGGCTGCCCTCCGCCGCCGCGCGCACGTTGCCGGCCCTGTTCGAAAACGGTACTCTCCTGGCCCATGCGGTGCCCGGCGGCGGCGCGGAGGGGCTCTCCATTCGCTTCCGGGCAAAAAATACCTTGGCCTTTAACGGGTTTTGTATTGCGTGAGGGTTTCGGAGTACTATCTCTGGAAGAAGGGCCCTGTGGGCGCTGCATGCGGCGTCGATACGTCGTCCCTGCGGCCTTCGTCCAACCTCTTAAAAGGACTTAATCGTTGAATTTCAGCCGGAATTTCGCCCTCTGGGTCATCATCGCCTTGCTGGTTTTTGCCCTGTTCAACCTGTTCCAGGGCACGCCGCAACGGGCCGTGCAGAACGAATTGGCCTTCACCGACTTCCTCAACAACGTGGAAAGCGGCGAAGTGCGTAATGTCGTCATCCAGGGGCAGTCGATTTCCGGCAACCTGCGCGACGGCCGCCATTTCACGACCTATGCCCCCGACGACCCCACGCTGGTCACCCGTCTGCGCGAACAGGGCGTCAGCATCAAGGCCAAGCCGTCCGATGAAAATTCGCCGACGCTGTGGGGCATCCTGATTTCCTGGTTCCCCATGTTGCTGCTGATCGGGGTGTGGATTTTCTTCATGCGCCAGATGCAGTCGGGCGGCGGCAAGGCCATGGGCTTCGGCAAGTCGAAGGCCAAGCTGCTGACCGAAAAGGCGGGCCGCGTCACCTTCGAGGACGTCGCCGGCATCGACGAAGCCAAGCAGGAACTTGAGGAAATCGTCGAATTCCTGAAGGACCCGCAGAAATTCCAGCGCCTGGGCGGCAAGATCCCCAAGGGCTGCCTGCTCGTCGGCCCTCCGGGGACCGGTAAGACGCTGCTGGCCCGCGCCATCGCCGGCGAGGCCAATGTGCCGTTCTTCACCATTTCCGGCTCCGACTTCGTGGAAATGTTCGTCGGCGTGGGCGCATCCCGCGTGCGTGACATGTTCGAACAGGGCAAGAAGAACGCGCCCTGCATCATCTTCATCGACGAAATCGACGCCGTCGGACGCCATCGCGGCGCCGGTCTCGGCGGCGGTAACGACGAGCGCGAGCAGACCCTCAACCAGCTGCTGGTCGAAATGGATGGGTTCGAGGCCAACGAAGGCGTCATCCTGGTCGCTGCGACCAACCGGCCCGACGTTCTCGACCCGGCGCTGCTGCGTCCGGGCCGCTTCGACCGTCAGGTCGTGGTGCCCAACCCGGACATTCTGGGCCGCGAGAAAATCCTCAAGGTTCACATGAAAAAGGTGCCGTTGGCGCCCGACGTGGACGCCAAGATCATCGCCCGTGGGTCCCCCGGGTTTTCCGGTGCGGACCTCGCCAATCTGGTCAACGAGGCGGCCTTGCTGGCCGCCCGCGCCGGGCATCGTGTGGTCACCATGAGCGACTTCGAAAACGCCAAGGACAAGGTCCTGATGGGGGCGGAGCGCCGTTCCATGGTCATGACCGAGGAAGAAAAGCGCCTGACCGCCTATCACGAGGCCGGGCACGCCATTGTCGGTATCTACGTGCCCAAGCACGATCCGATCCACAAGGTGACGATCATCCCGCGCGGCCGTGCCCTCGGTCTGACCATGTCCCTGCCGGAGCGGGACCAGTTGAGCCAGTCCCAGGTTCAGCTTGAATCCAAGCTGGCCATGGCCTTCGGCGGGCGCACCGCGGAAGAACTGATCTTCGGCAAGGAAAACATCACCACCGGGGCCGGCGGCGACATCCAGCAGGCGACCTACATGGCGCGGCGCATGGTCACCGAATTCGGGTTCTCCGACAAGCTGGGCCGGCTGCGCTATGCGGATAACGAGGAAGAGGTGTTCCTGGGCCATTCCGTGGCGCGCCAGAAGAACGTATCCGACGCCACGGCGGCGCTGATCGACGAGGAAGTGCGGCGTCTGATCGACGAGGCCGAACACCGGGCCCATAAGATTCTGACCGAGCACATGGACGAGCTCCACCGTTTGGCCGAGGCCCTGTTGGAATACGAAACCCTGACCGGCGACGAAGTCAAAAAGGCCATGCGCGGCGAGGCCATCACCCGCGAGGATGACGGCGGTTCGACGCCGACGGAAGGGTCCGGTCGCAAGGCGTCCGTGCCCGACGCCGGCAAGGGCCGCAAGCCCAAGGGAAGCCCGGGCGGGTTCGGGCCGGAACCGCAACCGGAATCGTGACCGCGCCCGTTTCGGCGGCGCCGTCGTTCGCGGGCCTGGCCCTCGACCGGCCGCGCCTGATGGCGGTGATCAACGCGACCCCCGACAGCTTTTCCGACGGCGGCGAGGCCTTCGCCCTTGAGGACGCTCTCAACCGGGGCCGTGCTTTCATAGCCGAAGGTGCCGATATCCTAGACGTCGGCGGAGAATCGACCCGCCCTGGGGCAACGCCGGTCTCCGCCCAGGAGGAAATCCGCCGCGTCGTGCCCGTGATCGAGGCTCTGGCGGCCGAAGGGGGCCTGGTATCCATCGACAGCCGCCGGGCCGAGGTCATGCGCGCCGCCGTAAAAGCGGGAGCCCGCATCATCAACGACGTGTCGGCGCTTCAAGGCGAAGGGGCGTTGGATGCGGCGGCGGACCTCGGCGTGCCGGTGATCCTCATGCACATGCAGGGCGAGCCCGGCACCATGCAGGACAATCCCACTTATGACGACGTGGTGGCCGAGGTGCGGGATGGTCTTCTGGCCCGCGCCCGCGCCTGTCGGAACGCAGGCATCGCGGCCCAGGACATCGCGCTCGACCCTGGGATCGGCTTCGGCAAGACCGTGGCGCATAACCTATCGTTGCTGGCAAACCTGGACCGCCTGACCGAGACCGGCCATCCCGTGGTTTTAGGCGTGTCGCGCAAAAGCTACATCGCCAAGATCGACCGCGACGTGCCGCCCGGCGAACGGGTCGCGGGTTCCGTCGCCACGGCGTTGGCCGCCTGGGACCGGGGCGTGCGCATCTTCCGGGTCCACGACGTCGCCGAACACCGTCAGGCGTTGGCCGTTTACCGCGCTATTGCGGAGACCGGCGGGAAGGGTTCATAAGGGGCCTGTTAACCACCGCTTTGGTACAAATTGAGCCATGACACGCAAACTGTTCGGCACCGACGGCATCCGTGGCACCGCCAATTCCGACCCCATGAACGCCGAAACGGCGCTCAAGGTCGGCATGGCGGCGGGGGCGCAGTTCATTCGTGGCGACCATCGACATCGCGTGGTGATCGGCAAGGACACGCGGCTGTCGGGCTATCTGCTGGAGCCGGCGCTGGTCGCCGGGTTCGTTTCCGTCGGCATGGACGTGATCATCGTCGGCCCGATCCCGACGCCCGCCATCGCCATGTTGACGCAGTCGCTGCGCGCCGACCTGGGCGTCATGCTGTCGGCCTCGCACAATCCCTACCACGACAACGGCATCAAGCTGTTCGGGCCCGACGGTTACAAGCTGTCGGACGATATCGAGATCGAGATCGAGGCCCGCATGGCCGGCGACCAGTCGGCGGATCTGGCGCCGCCGGACAAGTTGGGCCGGACCTGGCGTCTGGACAGCGCGCGCGGGCGTTACAATGATTACGTCAAGCGCACCTTCCCACGGGAACATACCCTCGACGGGCTCAAGGTCGTGCTCGACTGCGCCAACGGTGCGGCTTATCGCGTGGCGCCCGAAGTCCTGTGGGAATTGGGAGCCGAAGTCATTTCGATCGGCGTCGATCCCGACGGCTTCAACATCAACAAGGATTGCGGGTCCACGAATACCGAGGCCATGCAATCCCAGACCCTAGCCCATGGTGCCGACCTGGGGATCGCGCTCGACGGTGACGCCGACCGGGTCCTGGTCTGTGATGAAAAAGGCGACATGGTCGACGGCGACCAGATCCTCGGCCTGGTCGCGCGCAACTGGCTGGAACGCGGCATCCTGAAGGGCGGCGGCGTGGTCGCCACGGTGATGTCCAACCTGGGCCTGGAACGGTTTCTGAACGACAATCTGGGCCTGGGGCTGGAACGCACCCAGGTCGGCGACCGCTACGTGGTCGAGTACATGCGCGCCAAGGGCTTCAACCTGGGCGGGGAACAATCCGGCCATATCATTCTGGGTGACTATTCGACGACCGGCGACGGTCTGATCGCTGCCTTGCAGGTATTGTCCGTGGTCAAGAAATCCGGCCTGCCGGCCAGCGAGGTCTGCCGCCCGTTCGAACCGCTGCCGCAGCTTCTCAAGAATGTACGGTTCGACGGGGCGTCACCGCTCGAGGCGGCAATCGTGCAGGACGCGATCAAGGACGCCCACGCCACGCTGAACGGCAAGGGGCGTTTGCTGGTCCGCCCGTCGGGCACGGAGCCGCTGGTCCGTGTCATGGCCGAGGGCGAGGACGATGTGCTCATCACCCGGGTGGTGGACGAGCTGATCACCCTCCTGGAAACGGAAGTCCGGACCTAACCCATGCAACTCAAAGGCCGCGTGCTGATCATCGCCGGATCGGATTCCGGCGGCGGTGCCGGAATCCAGGCGGACATCAAGACGGTGTCGGCGCTGGGCGGTTACGCCATGACCGCGATCACCGCGTTGACGGCCCAGAACACCCTGGGCGTCACGGGAATCCAGGCCGTGCCCGCGGACTTCGTCGCCCAGCAGATCCGCATGGTGATGGAAGATTTGGGCGCCGACTGCATCAAGATCGGCATGCTGCACCGGGCCGAGGTCGTCCTGGCCGTCGCCGATGCCCTGGCCGAAACCGCGGCGGGCGTCCCGGTGGTTCTGGATACGGTGATGATCGCCAAGGGCGGCCATGCGCTGCTCGACGACGATGCCGTTGACGCGTTGAAGACCCGTTTGCTGCCGGGGGCGGCCCTGGTTACGCCCAACCTGCCCGAAGCCGAAGTGCTTACGGGCCTGCCCGTGCGAACGGTCGAGGACATGATGGATGCGGGCGAGGATATTCTGGCATTGGGTGCCAGGGCCGTGCTGATGAAGGGCGGGCATCTGGACGGCGACACGGTGACGGACCTTCTGGTGACAGCCGATGACTGCTTGGGTTGGGAAGGCCCCCGCATCGATACGCCCCATACCCACGGCACGGGGTGCACCCTGGCCAGCGCCTGTGCCGCCGGGATTGCCCAGGGCCTGGACCTGATCGACGCCGTCGCCCGCGCCCATGCCTATGTGGTGGAGGCGATCCGCACCGCGCCCGGACTGGGGCGAGGCCACGGCCCTCTGAATCACGGGTTCGCGGTCACGCCCTTTGATCCGAAAAATTAGCTGATTGCTTAGACGTAGGTCGGCTCGGCCATGTGGCTGGTCGCGCCCGCCACCTCGGCGATGATGCCAAGCGCCCGCTCCAGTCGCTGGCGGTCCTGCTCGGCGCCAAGGCAGATGCGCACATGCGGTCGGTCGGGGCGGTGGCGTTCGTCCATCACGAAGGCGTTGCCCGGGGTTACGGACACGCCGCGTTCCAGCAGCCGGGTGCGGAACTCGGGCCCGGTGAACCCCTGAGGCACCGGCAGCCAGGCATGCAGCGAGCGCGGGTGGGTGCGGAGCTCAAGGTGGCCCAGGCGGCGCACCAATTCCTTCTGGCGGTTTTCGACCTCGCGGCGTTGCTGGGCCATCATCTCGTCGGCTTCGCCGCCGCGGATCATCTCGCTGGCGATTTCGACGGCCAGCGGCGAGGCCATCAGGGTCGACGAGCGCAAGGCGTTCACGAACGACGCCATGAGGCCCTGGGGGACCAGGACATAGCCGACGCGCAGGCCCGGCGACACGGCCTTGGACAGGCTGGTCACATAGACGGTGACGTCCGGCGCGAGGGTATGAAGGCGGGGCGGGGCGTCGTCCACAAGAAAGCCGTAGACATCGTCCTCGATCACGAACACGCCGTACTTGCGGGCGATCTCGGCGATCTGGCGGCGGCGGTCCTCCGGCATGATGCTCGCCGTCGGGTTCTGCAACGTCGGCAGCAGGTAGAGCAGGCGGGGCGCGCGGTCGCGGCAGGCCTGTTCGAAGGCGTCCGGAATCAGACCGTGTTCGTCCATGGCCAGACCCTCGACCCGTAGGCCGAGCGGCGCCGCCGTCACCTTGACCCCGGGCCAACTCAACGCTTCGGCGAGGATCAGGTCACCCGGTTTGGCCAGGGCCATCAGCGCCGTCTGGGTCGCGGCCTGCGCCCCCGGCGCGATCAGGATGTCTTCGGCGCGGGCATTCACGCCCAGGCCGGTCAGCCATTCCGCGCTTGCCTCAAGATGCGGGCGCAGACCGTTGTGCGCCTGATAGCGGGAAACCGCTTCCCACACCGCTTCGTGGTTGACGCGGGCGATGGCGCGCTGGGTCAGGGCGCCGACACCTATGGTCACGGGGTAGTTGGAGGCAAGCTCAAGCCCTTCCGAGCCCATGAAGTCCGTGCCGTACATGGCGTTGTACGGCGAGGCGACCAGATCGACGCTGTTGCGCAGTGCGTCGATGTTATGGTTGAGGGACGGTGCGGGGGCACGGTCGGCGGGGGCGGTGATGAAGGTGCCGCGACCGACCTCGCCGCGGGCCAGGCCGCTGCGTTCCAATTCCTGGTAGGCGCGGGTCACGGTGCCCAAGGTCACGCCCAGGTCATAGGCCAGATTGCGTTGCGGCGGCAATTTGGTGCCCGGCGTCAGGTCGCCCGTTTCCAGGGCGTCGACGATGGCGTCGACGATCGCCTGGTACTTGGGGCCGGCACGGCCACGCAGTTCGGGCATCCAGATTGTCATGGTGCGATTTTAGATATTGTATCGATTGTGTGTCAATTGTATTGAGTTAATCAATCAATGTCCGGGGTTAATGCGGAATTGATGGGTGACAATATGCGGACAATGTTGGGGGACGCTTCATGGATTGGATGACCCTGCCGGAGCTTAAATCCGCCCGCGAGATCGTCAGCACCCATGTGCCCCCCACGCCGACCCACAACTGGCCATTGCTTGACCAACGCGCCGGCGGCGAGGTTTGGGTCAAGCACGAGAACCATTCACCCGTCGGCGCCTTTAAGGTGCGGGGTGGTCTTGTTTACCTCACGCGACTAAAGGCCGAACATCCGGATCTTGCGGGGGTTGTCTCGGCGACCACCGGAAACCATGGGCAAAGCGTCGGCCGGGCGGCCCGCATGGTTGGCCTGCCGGCAACCATTGTCGTGCCGAAGGGGAACAATCCGGGCAAGAATGCCGCCATGGCGGCGCAGGGCGTCGATCTGATCGAGCATGGCGATGATTTCCAGGCGGCGAAGGAATTCGCCGAGGGGCTCGCGGCGGCGCGCGGTCTGCATATGGTGCCGTCGTTCCATCCCTGGCTGGTCCAGGGGGTGGCAAGCTATGGGTTGGAGTTGTTCGAGGCGCAGCCGGACCTGGATACGGTCTATGTCCCCATCGGTCTGGGCTCCGGCATCTGCGGCGTCATCGCGGCGCGCGATGCGCTTGGTTTGAAGACGGAGGTTGTCGGTGTCGTCGCCGAAGGCGCGCCCTGTTACGCGCTGTCGTACGAAGCACGCCGGGTGATCGCGACCAACGGCGTCGCGACCATTGCCGAGGGATTGGCCGTCCGTCAGCCGGACGCCCTGGCGCTTGACATCATCTGCGCGGGCGCCGCGCGCATCGTCACGGTTTCCGACGAAGAGATTTCCGCCGCCATGGCGGCTTATTTCACGGACACCCATAATCTGGCCGAAGGCGCGGGAGCGGCGACCTTGGCGGCCCGTCTTCAGGAACGCGACGCCATGGCCGGGAAGAAGACGGGCGTGGTGCTTTCCGGCGGCAACGTGGACAAGGATTTGCTGGTCCGCGTGCTTGCCGGAAAAGGGGCGGGGGG
>SWBZ01006384.1_pt1 | contig 42796 bp, 43 predicted proteins | sample 4693031 | NCBI WGS metagenome assembly SWBZ01 (sample SAMN10267274, study PRJNA491770) | bioreactor metagenome | isolation source: DHS bioreactor inoculated with | place: Japan: off Shimokita Peninsula
GGGGGGGCGGCCTCGAACAGCGGGCGGTAACGGCCGATGCGCGCCGACGCGTCGTCGTTCAGGTCATGGGCCGTGATCATCGACAGGCCCGGATCGATTTCCTGGGCGGAAACCTTGGGATTCGTGCCGTTGCCGGAAATCCAGAAGGCGCGGTTCACGTCGGCGACGATCAGGTTGAAGGATCGATAGGCGCTGCCGTCGAGATGGGCCAGGGCCTCGGCGGCGGCCTCGGCCTCGCCGTGGCTCAGGGCTTCCAGCGGCAATTCGCCGCGTGACCGCTTGCCGGCTTCCTGGCCCAGCGATCCGTGGCGGTTCAACACGCCGGCCACCATGCGGTCGTCGTTGACGCCCAGCCAGGTGCCGCCGGCGGTTCTATCCCGCCCGGCCGTGACATGGGGGGCATCCGGCCAATGGCGGCCCGGCGGGTCGGAAAGCCGGTCGGCCATCTCGTCGCGGTTGGCGGCGACGATCAGTGGCCAGTCATGGCCCGGGCGGCGTAGAATGACGAGTGTGCACATGATCGTTACATAAGGCCTGTGGACAGATTGCGCCAGCAGTTGCACGGGATGTTGCGATGACGCGCCAACCCGCGTAAATAAGCCCAGCGAAACCCATTACTCATTGGCCAGAACGGGAGCCCAGGACATGTCTGACGCCTTCAAGGACCGGGAAAAAGGTTACGAAGCCAAGTACCAGTTGGACGAAGAACAGCGGTTCAAGGCGGAATCCCGGCGCAACAAGCTGCTGGGCCTGTGGCTGGCCGAGGCCTTCGGGCTGAAGGGCTCCGACGCCGACGCCTACGCCCGCGAAGTGGTCCTGGCCGATCTGGACGAACCCGGCGTCGACGACGTGGTCCGCAAGGTCATGAGCGATATCGAAACGCGCGGCCTCGCGATCACCGAAGACCAGATCCGGCGCAAGCTCGACGACCTGCTGCACACCGCGGCCGAGCAGATCAAAAGCGAATAATTTTCTCAGCTGTCTTTGTCAGGATACCGGCCGTCGCCTTTTAGGTGACGGCGGACCAGCGTCGCGTCCGCCTCGCCGCGCGACGGCAGGTTCAGGCTGCTCGAATGGCCGAAGCAGCGGATTCGGCCGTCCGCATCCATCTCGACGAATCCCGCCGACACGGCCTTCAGGGGCCGTAGTTCCCCCGCCACCCAGCTATGGGTGAAGTCGTGGGGAAACAGCACGGGGGCCTCGCCCCGCGCCGAGGTGAACACGATGTATTTCATGGGAAAGCCGGGCAGGGGATCGGGCTGGTCCGGCATTCCTTGACCCTCCGGTCTATTCGCCGAACACCCGGCGGAACACGGTATCGACCTGGGCCGTGTGATAGGCCAGGGACGAGACCTCGAACAGCGCGTTCAGTTCCTCGGGCGTCAACAGCTTCTTGATGTCCGCATCCCGTTCCAGGAAGAACATCAGGCGGTTGTCGTAGGATTGCGCCTGTTCGTCCTCGGCGTCCAGATGGGCCGGCTTGTCCGGATCGTCCGGGTCGATGCCGAAGCTTTTCCACACCCGCATGGCGTTACGCTGCACGATGCGGTAGGCGTCCTCGCGGGAAACGCCTTTCTGGGTCAGGAACAACAGCACTCGCTGAGCGTCGTGGATGCCGCCGAACTTGTCGATATGTTCCTTCATGTTGGCCGGATAGATGACCAGTTTTTCAACCACGCTGGCCAACCGCGCCAGGGCAAAATCAAGTGTTACCGTGGCGTCCGGGCCGATCATGCGCTCGACCGAGGAATGCGAGATGTCGCGTTCGTGCCACAGCGCCACGTTTTCCAGGGCCGGAACCACGGCCATGCGCACGATGCGCGCCAGGCCCGTCAGGTTCTCCGTCAGGATCGGGTTGCGCTTGTGCGGCATGGCGCTGGAGCCCTTCTGCCCCGGCGCGAAATATTCCTGGGCCTCGCGCACTTCCGTGCGCTGCATGTGGCGGATTTCCGTGGCCAGGTTTTCCATGGAGGCGGCGACCACGCCCAGGGTCGCGAAGAACATGGCGTGGCGGTCGCGGGGGATCACCTGGGTCGAAATCGGTTCCGGCGTGAGGCCCATCTTCTCGGCCACGTATTCCTCGACGAAGGGGTCGATGTTGGCGAAGGTGCCCACGGCGCCGGAAATGGCGCAGGTCGCGATCTCGTCGCGGGCGTTTTCCAGGCGCCAGCGCGCGCGCTGGAATTCCGCATAGAACCGCGCCAATTTCAGGCCCACGGTCGTCGGTTCGGCATGGATGCCGTGGCTGCGGCCCATCACCGGGGTCATCTTGTGTTCCATGGCGCGGGTCTTCAGCGCCGCCAGAACCTTGTCGACGTCGTCGAGTAAAATCGTCGCCGCCTGTTTCAACTGCACGGCCAGACAGGTGTCCAGCACGTCCGACGACGTCATGCCCTGGTGAACGAAGCGCGCGTCGTCGCCGATATGCTCCGCCAGTTCCGTGGTGAAGGCGATGACGTCGTGCCTGGTCTCGCGCTCGATCTCGTCGATGCGGTCGATGCGCGCCCCGTCATAGGGCTTGTCGCCCTTTTCCCAGACGGTCTTGGCGGCCTCTTTCGGGATCACGCCCAACTGGGCCTGGGCGTCGCAGGCGTGGGCCTCGATCTCGAACCAGATGCGGAACTTGTTGGCGGGCTCCCAGATGGCGGCCATCTGGGGGCGGGAATAGCGCGGGATCATGGAAACTCCGTTTCAGGCGGGAAATTATAGTCTGCACGGCGTCGCGGACAAGCGGACATGCCAGACTGGGGCGGATTTGAAAAGACCCGACCGCCTATTTCCGGGAATTTACGGCATTCCGGGGATATATTCAGGCCATGGATGAGCTCAGCACTCCGGCCGATCTTCCGGTGATTCCCCTGATCGACGCCGGGCGGGGCGGGGCGCCTGCCGCGGCCGAGGCCGAACGGGCGCGCTTCGAGGACCTGTTCCGCGCGGGCCGCGATCATTACGGCCCCCTGTTCCTGGGCCTGGGCGACCGCGTGACGCGGGCCTGGCTTGCCGATTGCCCCACGCCTTACCGCGCCGATCTCGACGCCTGCGCCGGGATGCTGGGGGCGGCCGGCGTCTACATGCTGAACCTCTCCTATGAATGGTCCTGCACCACGGCCGTGGGATGCCCGCCCTCGGGCCGCGGCAACCGCATGTTGCGCGCCCTCGACTGGCCGCTCCACGGCCTGGGCCGCAACGTGGTGGTCGCGCGTCAGGCAGGCGGCGCGGGGGGGTGGCTCAACGTCACCTGGCCGGGGTTCGTGGGGGCCGCGACGGCCCTGGCGCCGGGGCGGTTTTCGGCGGCGCTCAATCAGCCACCCATGAAGACATGCACCGCCAGTTGCTGGCTCGACTGGGCGATCGAGCGGACCCGGGTGTGGCGGCGGCGTCTGCTGCCGCCGACGCATCTGCTGCGTCTGGCCTTCGAGACCTGTCCGACCTATGACGCGGCGAAAATCCTGCTTGCCGAAACGCCGATCGCCGTGCCCGCCTTCTTCTCCCTGTCGGGGACGGAGCCGCATGAAGGCTGCGTCATCGAACGCACGGAAACCGACGCCTTCATCCGTGACGGCGGCGCCGCGGCCATCGCCAACCACTGGGTTGCCGGGCCCTTCACGGGCCGCCTGCGGGGGATCGACAGCCCGGGCCGCCTGGCCCGGATGGACGCCTGCCGGGACGAGGTCGAGGACGGCTTCGGCTGGGTCGTTCCGCCGATTTTGAATTCGACCACGCGGCTTGCCGTCGTCGCCAACGCGGCCACGGGGGGCCTGCGCGTGCGGGGTTACGAGGCGGCGGGGGTGGCGACCCGCGACTTCATCCTGTGACTTTATCGTGTGACTTTGGTCATTGACGGTCGGACCCGGTTTACTAGACTGCCGGACCCGGGGGGGCTCCTGGAACTGCGTGACGCAAGTTGAAGGAGACATCCATGAATCTGTTCACTCTGCTGAAGGTCCGTGCGGCCGAAGGCCGGCCGATCCGCGTCGGTCTGATCGGCGCCGGCAAGTTCGGCTCCATGTATCTGGCCCAGGCGCCGAAGACGCCGGGTGTGCACGTCGCGGGCGTGGTTGACCTGAACCCGGCCAACGCCCGGGCCAATCTGGACCGGGTCGGCTGGTCGGCGGCGCGCACCAACGTGGCTTCTCTCGACGCCGCCGTGAAATCGGGCCAAACCTATCTGTTCGACGACTGGCGGGCCCTGGTCACTCATCCCGCCATCGACATCGTCGTCGAATGCACCGGCAATCCCGTGGCCGCGGTCGATCATTGTCTGGCGGCCTTCGCCGCCGGCAAGCATGTCGTCAACGTGACGGTCGAGGCCGATGCCTTCTGCGGGCCGCTGCTGGCCGCCAAGGCCGGGGACGCCGGAGTGATCTATTCGCTCGCCTACGGCGATCAGCCGGCGCTGGCGTGCGAGCTGGTCGACTGGGCGCGCACGGCGGGTTTTCCCGTGGTCGCCGCCGGGCGCGGTCATAAATGGTTGCCGCATTTCCGGGAATCGACGCCGGACACGGTATGGGACCATTGGGGGCTGAGCGCCGAACAGGCCAAGGCCGGGGGGCTCAACCCCAAGATGTTCAACGCCTTCCTCGACGGCTCCAAGCCCGCCATCGAAACCGCCGCCATCGCCAACGCGACGGGGCTCGAGGCGCCCGAGGACGGCCTCGCCTTCCCGCCCGGTTCCATCGACGACATTCCGACCCTGATGCGCCCCCGCGACGAAGGCGGGATTTTGGAAAAGAAGGGCCTGGTCGAGGCCGTGGCTTCGCTGCGCACGGACGGCACGCCGATCCCCCACGACATCCGCAAGGGGGTGTGGGTCTGCGTCGAGGCCGATACGGACTACATCCGCCGCTGTTTCGAGGAATACCAGGTCACCACCGACCCCTCCGGCCGCTACATGTGCAACTACAAGAAATGGCACATGATCGGTCTGGAACTGGGGATCTCCGTCGCCTCCATCGGCCTGCGGGGGGAGCCCACGGGGGTCGCCACCTGCTTCAACGCCGACGTGGTGGCCACGGCCAAGCGGGCTCTCGCCCCCGGCGTCATGCTGGACGGCGAAGGCGGGGCGACCGTGTTCGGCAAGTTGCAGCCGGCGGCCAAATCCATGGCCGAGGGGCGCCTGCCGCTGGGCCTCGCCCATCAGCTGAAGGTCGTCCGCCCCGTGGCCAAGGACGCCATGCTGACCTGGGACGACGTCGCCGTGGACGAAACCCAGAGCGCCACGCAAATCCGCCGCGAGATGGAAGTCATGTTCGGCGGCGGCGCGGCGGGCGCGCGGCTGGCGGGCTGACAACGGGCGGGCCGACAATTCGGCGGACTTGTCAGGATGCGGTCACCCGGCGGATCTAGAGATGCGGTCACCCGGCGGACCTAGAACGGGGTGTGTTTGAAAGGAATCTTGATGGTGTCACCACTGCCCGGGGACGGGGGAAGCATCCCCAAGTCCGTCCGCCGTCTGGTCGAGGAAAAGGGCTCGGCCGTCTCGACCATTTCGCCCGACGATCTGGTCGTCGACGCGGCCCGCATGATGGCGGAAGAAAAGATCGGCGTGCTGGTCTGCTGCGACGACCCGACGATCGTTTCGGGCGTCATTTCCGAACGCGACATCGTGCGTGTGTTCGCCGAACATCCCGAAGGCGTGGGCGCGATGCTGGTCCATGACGTGATGACCAGGGACGTGCAGACCTGCCACATGGACGACGACATCGCGACGGCCATGGCGATCATGCAGAAGGGCGGGTTCCGCCATCTGCCCGTCGTCGACGACGGCCGCCTGCGCGCTCTGATCAGCGCGACCGACATCCTGATGTTCTATATGAAATACGCCAACCTGAACGACCGCCAGGTCATCCTGGCGATCATCCTGGAATCAGGCCTGGTCTATCCTGGCGGCTGAGCGGCGGCCCGGCGGAAAACGTCCGAAAACAGCGGAAACCAGCCATTTGTGGATGCCGGCGGCGTGTATCACGGGGGCGTAATTTGACATTTCCGATAAAAACAGTAGGGTTCGGCCCGATGTTTGAGAATGATTTCAGCACCTATGGAAGTGATTGACCTGATCGCCCGAGATAAGGTTTTCACCCTGCGCGAACAGGCCGCAGAGGTGCCTCAGTGCATCCGCAGCACCGTCGCCCCGACCTGGGTGTTCATTGGCAAATACGCCATGCCGGATTCCGAACATCTGATCCCCTTCCAGGACTGATACCGACACCAGTCGGTCCTTTGGGCCGACAATTGAACCACCGTGCTCGCGGATGTGAGCACGGTTCTTTCCGTACGTTCATATCTCCAGAAAAATAACAGGAAAAATTCATGCCCGACCAAGCACTGACAACTGAACCCTCGGATCCTGCAACTAGCAATGGCGGGGGCTCCCTTACACCGATCGAGGTCAAAGTCGCCGCCACTGAAGCCGTACTTGACGTCGATGGTGTTGGCATACGTGCCCCGTCCTTAGGCGAGGGCGCGTTGATGTGGGAACTGGCGCGCGACGCGGGCGGGTTGGACCTGAATTCCCCTTACGCATACATGATGGCGGGCCGCCATTTTCAAAGCACCTGTGCCATTGCCGAGGTTTATGGAAAACCCGCCGGTTTCGTCATGGCGCACCGCATTCCGTCGCGCCCGGATGTCCTGTTTATCTGGCAGGTCGCCGTGTTGCCGGATTTTCGCGGCCTCGGCATCGCGAGACGGATGTTCGACCATCTCCTCGAGCGAGAAGAAAACGCAGGCGTGCGCACCATGGAAGCCACGGTGACGTCGTCGAACAAGGCCTCCGCCGCGCTGTTCGCGGCTTTCGCCAAAAGCCGCAATGCTGAATTGGACGTGCGCACCGGCTTCACCGCCGCCGATTTCCCCGATGGTCATGGTCACGAGGCGGAAGACCTCTACGTGATTGCGCCCATCGCCGACATTACCTAAAGCCCAGAACGAGGATTACCCGATGAAAACCTTCGAAAAGCATGAATCCAATGTCCGTGGCTATATCCGCAACTTCCCCACGGTTTTTGCCAAGGCCAAGGACGCCAAGCTGACCGACAAGGACGGCACGCAGTACATCGACTTTTTCGCTGGCGCGGGCGTGCTGAACTACGGTCACAACAACGCCGAGCTTAAAGAGGCCGTCATGGATTACATGGCCCAAGACGGCATCATACACGGCCTTGATATGGGGACCGAAGCCAAGGAAACGTTCCTGAAGACCTTCCATGAGGTGATCTTGAAGCCGCGCGGAATGGACTACAAAATCCAGTTCCCGGGCCCCACCGGCACCAATGCGGTGGAAAGCGCGCTTAAGCTTGCGCGCAAGGTCACGGGCCGCACCAACGTGGTGAGTTTCACCAATGCCTTTCACGGCATGACGGCGGGGGCTTTGGCATTGACCGGCAACGCATCCAAGCGTGCGGGCGCGGGCATGCCGCTGAACAACGTCACCACCATGCCCTTTGACGGCTATATGGGCAAAGACGTCGATACGCTCGATTACTTTGAAAAGACGTTGACGGACGCAGGCAGCGGCATCGACAAGCCCGCCGCCGTGATTGTCGAAACGGTCCAGGGCGAGGGCGGCATCAACCTCGCTGGTTGGCAATGGCTGCGCAGGTTGCGCGCCATCTGCACCCAGTACGATATCTTGATGATCGTTGACGACATCCAGATGGGGTGTGGGCGGACCGGCCCGTTCTTCAGCTTCGAGCCCGCCGCCGTCAAACCGGATTTGATCTGTCTGTCCAAGGCCATCAGCGGATTGGGCCTGCCGATGGCTCTGGTTCTGATTCGCCCGGACTTGGATATCTGGAAACCCGGCGAACACAACGGCACGTTCCGGGGCAATAACCTGGCCTTCGTATCGGCGGCCAAGGCCTTGGATTACTGGCGTGACGGCGCGTTGGAAGAAGACGTCGCCATCAAAGGGCGGCGCATTCGCGAACGTCTTTCTGAAATCGTCGACGCCCACCCGGAAGCCAACTTGCGTGTCCGTGGACGTGGGATGATCCAGGGACTGGTCAGCGAAGAGGACGGCCTTGCCGTCGATATTTGCCAAGAAGCTTTTGAAAACGGCCTGGTGATGGAAACAGCCGGTGTTGATGACCAGGTCGCCAAGGTCATGCCGCCGCTGACCATCGATGATCTGACCCTTGATAAAGGGCTGGATACGCTGGTTGAAGCCGCAGAGCGCGTCATCAAAAAGCGTGCTTCTGAAAACGCGACGGACGCGGCCTAAAGAAAGATCAAAAAAAACATGATTGTGAAGAAACTCGACGACGTGCTCGGCACCGAGCACGAAGTCAAAGGCGGCACTTGGACCAGCCGCCGCCTGATCCTGCGCGACGCCGGCATGGGCTTTTCCATGCACGACACCTTGATCCACGCCGGAACGGAAACGCTGATCTGGTACAAAAACCACCTGGAAGCCGTTTACTGCATCGAAGGCAAGGGCGAGATCGAGGTGTTGCCCGATGGCCCCGTCTACCCGATCGAGCCCGGCACGCTCTACGCCCTGAACGGCAATGAAAAGCACTTGCTGCGGGCCGAGGAAGAGATGCGCATGATCTGCACCTTCAACCCGCCCTTGACGGGCCTTGAAGTGCATGATGAGGACGGCGTGTATCCGGCCCTCGCCGAGTAACGTTCTCTTCGCCAAAGGGTGCGATGGGTCAAAGGCGGCCGTTTATCAACGACGATTGCGGTCTCCGCGTTGGCCCCGAAGGACCACGGAGTGATCGGTGGATCGACGGGGGGCCAGAACCCGAAACTCCGTTTTGGTCCTGCCGAATGTATCGCAGGCCCCGGGGTGGCGGGTCGCTCAATGGCCGACGGTTTCCCCGCCCTCGCCGCCGAACCGGGTGGCGGCCCAGCCGATGGCGAGGCCGACCACCGCACCCTCGGCCGCGAACCACCAGGGGGAGGTCAGCGGGCTGCCGAAGCCGAAGATGTTGATCAGCACGGCTTCCATGAAATCGTAGGCGAAGAAGGTCAGGACGAAGTTCATCCAGGCCCCCAGGATCGTCGCGCGCGCCCACCAGGGCAGCGGCAGGTGCAGCACCGGGTGCCAGGTGATCACCCCCGCCAGCCCGATGATGGCGCCCAGGGTCGTGTACCAGAACAGGATGCCGAAACGCACCAGCCAGCCGACATCGGCCATGAAATAGGGAAAGCTGAGAAAGCCGGCGAGCCCGACCAGGAAGCCGAGCGCCTTGCCGATGGCGATCCGGGTGACGAGGGATGGGCGGTCGAACATGGGGGCGGGCCTCCTTCGGAATGACGAAGGGTCAGCCTAGCATCCTGGCAAGGCGCCGCCTTGATCTGGATTAAGTTTCGCCGGCGATCACGTATAGGGGTGAAAGCCCGGCCGTTCCATGGTGAACAGGGTGTCGGCGGTGACTTCCGAATAATCCTGATAGCCCATGCGTGCGATGGGGTGCAGCTTGCCGATGTCGATCTGGCCGTTATCCATGATCAGATCGTCGGCGATGTGGATGCCCACGACCTCGCCGAACACCACGGTGTAAAGGTGTTCGCCCTTGGTGTTGGGCAGTTCCACCGACTGCACGACCTTGCATTCGAAATGGATGGGCGATTCCTTGACGCGCGGCGGCTTGACCAGGGTGGACGGGATCGGCGTCAACCCGGCCAGCGCCAATTCGTCCTGGTCCGGGCCCAGGTCGGCGGAGGTCTGGTTCATGGCGTCGCGCGTGTCCCAGGTCCCGAAGTTGTGCACGAATTCGCCGGTTTCCAGCGCGTTGCGCAGGGAATCCTTGCGGCCGTCGGCGCCGTCGACCCGGCTGGCGCCGGCCGAAAACATCACCGTCGGCGGGTTGTAGGCGACGCCGTTGAAAAAGCTGTAGGGCGCCAGGTTCACGTTGCCCGCCTTGTCCACGGTGGTGATCCAGCCGATGGGCCGGGGCACGACCAGGCTGTTGAAGGGGTTCTTGGTCAGGCCGTGGCCGTCCTTGGGTTCGTAAAACATGGGTGTTTCCTTAAAGGCTGGGTCGCGTGGGCGTCAAAGGCGGGCTTTGCGGTACAAGGCATACCACAGTAGGCCGGCCGCCTGCATCCCGGCGACGATCAGGAAGGCCGTGCGGTAGCCTTCGGGCGCGAAGTGGCCGGGCGACGTTTCGGGCCATTGATAGATGACTTCGCCGACCCCCCACTGCACGGCGAAGGCGCCGAAGAACACCATGACGTTAAGCCCGGTGACGACCCGCCCGGTCAATTCCTTGGGGAAGGTCTGGGACAGCACCGTATAGGGCAGGATGCCGAAGGTCCCGAACAGGCCGAAGGCGTACCACACGGGCGTGGTGTCCTCGAACGGGTCGAGGGCGATGACCGTCAGCGAAATGGTGAACATGATCATACCGAACACGGACACGGCCATGGTGCGGATGCCCGCGCGGGCCAACCGATCGGCGATTCCGCCCATGGACACGAATCCGACGACCATGAAGGCGGCGATGAACAGAAGCCCCGTCGCCATTTCCGATTGTTCTAGGCCCGCGACGTCGCGCAGCCAAGGCCCGGACCATAGGGACTGCACCCCCAGATAGCCGCTTTGCACCAGGACCGAGGCCGGCGCCACGCGCTTGAACGCCGGGTCGGCGAACACGCGCTTGATGCCGTTCACCATCTCGCTCAGGGTTTCCGTGCTTTCCGTGCGGTCGCGCTTGGGCACGGCAAGGAACAGATAGGCCGCCGCCGTCAGCGTGACCGCGGCCAGAATGAAGAACACGCCGCGCCAGTCGGTGAATGACAGGGCCATTTCCACGGGCTTCGTCGCGGTCAAGGCCCCCATGCCGCCGAACGCCATGTGGATGCCGGTGACCAGGGACTGACGCTGCGCCGGCACCCAATGGGAATAGGCCTTGAACGCCGCCATCAGGCAGGCCGAGGTGCCGAAGCCGATCATCGCCCGCCCGACGACCAGGCCAGGCGTGCTGCCGGCCATGCCGAATACCAGGGCGCCGGCGGCGGCGACCACCAGAAGCGCCGCCTCGACCTTTCTCGGGCCGTAGCGGTCCAACAGAATGCCGAGCGGTAATTGGAAGGCCGCGAAGGCGAAGAAATTGGCGCTGGTCAAAAGCCCCAGATCCGCCGCCGTCAGACCGAGGTCGGCAATCAGGTTGGGCGCGATGACGGCATTCACCACCCTGAACAGGTAGCTCAGGAAATAGCCGAAGGCGAAGGGAAGAAAGACCTGAAAGACGATCATGGATGGGCCTATATTATCGTTGAATTCCTGCCGGGAGGCCGCCGGCGGGGGCGGAGACCTTGCGCCAAACATTTGCCGAAGGCAAGCGCAGGGCGGGAAAACATACATAGGTAGGAAACACATGGGGCCTGGCGGCGGCTTTCCGTACGGCGACTGGGAACGGGACATTCAGGCGATCAGCGACTGGCTGGTCGCCGAGGCCCTGGGCCGTGTCCAACTGCGCCCCTTGTTGGCCGGATTGTGCGATGCCCTGAACGCGGCCGGGTTGCCGGTTTTGCGTGCCATTTCGGCGCTCAGCACGTTGCACCCCATGTATGTGGCGCATACCTATACCTACGTGCGCGGGCGTGGCAACGTGACGTCGGATATTCCGCATGGCGCGCATAACACCGACGCCTGGCAGAAAAGCCCTTTGAAAACCATGTTCGACAACGACGTCACGGAATGCCGCTTCGACCTGACCGATGACAAGCAGGTGACGCCCTATCCCCTGTTGGGCGAGGCGCGGGATTTGGGCGGCACTGATTACGTCGGTTTTCTGACGCCCTTCGTCACGGGGGTGGACGTGCCGGATTCCGTCCATGACCTTGACGGTCTGATGACGTCCTGGGTCACCGATCGGCCGGATGGCTTCGCGGCCAAGCATCTGCGCGCACTCCGGCGTCTGGTGCCGCGCTTCGCGCTTGCGGCCAAGCTGGCCAAGCGGGAGGAGACGGCGCTTAACATCGTCACCGCCTACATGGGCCGGGACGCCGGCTGCCGGGTGCTGAACGGCCAGATCAAGCTGGGCGACGGCGAGGTCATTCCCTCCGTCATCTGGTATTCGGACATGCGCAACTCGACCGAACTGTGCGAAAGCCTGAGCCATGGCGACTATCTGGCTGTGCTTAACCAGTATTTCGCCTGCACGGCGGGGGCGGTGATGGAGGGCGGCGGTGAGGTTCTGCGTTTCGTCGGCGATGCGGTGCTGGCGATCTTCCCGATCGGCGAGGACGGCGGCTACAGCCCCGAGGATGCCTGCGCCAAGGCCCTGACCGCCGCCGGCCGGGCCGAGGAAAAGCTGGAAAAGGTCAATGCGGAACGCCGCGCGGCAGGTCAGCCGGAGTTGGATTTCGGGCTCGGCCTGCATGTCGGCGAGGTCATGTACGGCAACATCGGCGTGCCCGCGCGGGTCGAGTTCTCGGTCACCGGCCCGGCCGCGAACGAGGTCGCGCGGCTGGAAAACCTGACCAAGGAAACGGGCAACCGGGTCGTTGTCTCGGCGCGGTTTTCCCGACACCTGGACGTCGACTGGCGGCCCCTGGGTGCGCATCGCCTGCGGGGCGTTTCCGGCGAACAGGAAGTGTTTGCCCCGCCCAAAGCGGGCTGATAAAGCAAATCCGGGAGCAAGAAACTGGGCATCAACAAAAACGGCAACGGGACAGGATACTGGCATGGCGCCAAGCGCTTCATGCGCTACAAACTCCTGGTTCCCATGAAACGCAGTCCGCATTCGCCGGAATACACCGCGCGCGGCGTGTTCTGGGGCGTGTTCTGGGGCCTGACGCCGCTGGTCGGCATCCAGATGCCCCTGGTCACCGCCCATTGGCTGCTGTTCCGTCTGCACCCCAAAACCAGCTTCCACCTGATCCAGGGCCTGGCCTGGGTGTGGATTTCCAATGTCTTCACCATGGTGCCCATGTATTACGGCTTCTACGTCACCGGGCAGGTGATGCTGGGCCGGATCAAGCATGTGTCGGGTTACGATTCCTTCGCCAAGCTGTTTAATTTCGACGCCTGGCAGGAAGAGACGTTTTGGGAAACCGTGACCCATTATTTCGAATACGTGTGGGAACAGTTCGGCCTGCCGTTGGCCGTGGGCTGGATTCCCTGGGCGCTGATCGGCGGATGGGTCGGCTACCGGCTGTCGCTGAAGATCATTCGCGACCGCCGCCAGCGCATCCTGGCCAAGCGCCTGCGCGATTCCTTGGCGGCGGACGACACTGCCCCTAGCGCCTAGGCGCGGGGGTCCTTCGCGATCTCGGCTTCCTGTTCGGCCCGGCGTTCCCTGACCGCCGTCTCGATCTTATGGCGGAAGTCGGCGTCGTCCTCGGACAGCCTGTCGAAATCACCCTTGGCAAGACGCAGCAACCGGCAGTCGGTCAGGCAATGAACGCGAACCAGCCGCGGCGCATCGCGGTACAGCGCCATTTCGCCGAAGAATTCGCCGACGCCCATGTCAATGGCCCGGCCCGGCAGATGGACGCGCACGGTGCCGCTCAGGATGAAATACATGGCGTCCGCCGGGTCGCCCTTGGTGAACACGGTGCTGCCCGCCGGCAGGCGGCGGGATTGCAGCCTGCGGACGATCTGTTCGATCTGAACCGGGTCCAGGTGGGAAAATGCCGGCACGCCCGACACCATGCCGAACGAGATGACGAAATCGCGTTGATGGATATCGCGGGAAAAGGCGGAGGCGATGATGCCGATGGGAATGGCGAACATGCCGAGCCCGAAGATCATCATGGTCCCGCCGACGATCTTGCCCAGTGCCGTGACCGGCACGACATCGCCGTAGCCGACCGTGGTCAGGGTCGCCAGGCCCCACCACATGGCATGGGGGATCGAGGCGAATTTGTCCGGCTGCACCGCGTGCTCCAGGTGAAAGACGATGGTCGAACAGACGACCAGAAGGCCCAGCATGACGACCAGGGCGGCGCCCAGGGCGCGCCGTTCCTCGGCGAGGACGCGCATCAGGGTGTTCAGGCCCGGCGAATAGCGTGCCAGCTTCAGCATTCGCAGCAGGCGGAAAATCCTCAGCACCCGCAGATCCGCCGCGGGCATGAGCAACGACAGATAGAAGGGGATGATCGCCAGCAGGTCGATCAGCAGATAGGGGCCCATGGCGAACCGCAGGCGGCCCAGGAAGGCGCCGTGACGGGCGACCGGGGGATGTTCGACGGCGACCCACAGGCGCGCCAGGTACTCGGCGGTGAACACGGCGACGGAGACGCGGTCGAAGGCGTGAAACAGGTCGCCATGGGTTGCGTCCAGCCCGGGCACCGTCTCCAGGATCACCGACAGCACGTTGGCGACGATCAGGGCGACCATGACGATGTCGAACATCCGCGATCCGGTATGGTCCGGATGGCTGGCCTCGATCAGGTAATAGATTCGGCGCCGAATGGTCACGATCGCCCGCCTTGTTCCCTTGCGAAAAGATATCCGTGCCAGCCTATCCCCTGCCGGCGCGCCGTGGATTGACCGGCGTCAATCAAAGATAGCCCATGTCGCGGAACGACGTATGCCCCGACTTGGCGACGATCAGATGGTCGTGCAGGACGATGCCCATGCTGTTCGCGGCCTCGGCCACCTGGCGGGTCATCTCGATGTCGGCCTGCGACGGCGTCGGGTCGCCGGACGGGTGATTGTGCACCATGATCAGCGCCGCCGCCTGAAGCTCCAACGCGCGCTTGACGACCTCGCGCGGGTACAACGGCGTGTGGTCGATGGTGCCGCGCCATTGAACCTCGTCCTTGATCAGCACGTTCTTGCGGTTGAGGTAGAGAACCCGGAACTGTTCGCGGCCTTCGCGGCTCATGGCCGTGCGGCAGTATTTCAAAAGCTTGTCCCAGTTGGCCAAGACCGGCGCCGCCGCCAGCTCGTCGCGGGCCAGGCGTTCCGCCGCCGCCGCCACGGTCTTCAGCGCCACGACCACCGCGTCGCCCGCCCCCGGCACCTGTCGGATCAGCGACGCTTCCGCCGTCGCGACCCCGGCGAACGAGCCGAAACGGTCCAGCAGGTCCTTGGCCAGCGGCTTGACGTCGCGCCGGGGCAGGGCCTGAAACAGCACCAGTTCCATGAGCTCGTAATCGGCAAGCTGGTCGCCGCCGGTTTCGAGGAAACGGTCCTTCAGGCGTTGCCGGTGGCCGTGAAAATGTGGGGTTCTGGCCGAGCCGGGCGCCGTGTCAGGTTGGTCGTCGTCGCCCGTCGCCACCGTTCCGCCCCGGATCAGGCCTTGTAGGGCGGCCGGTCCAGACCGGCGGGGGACAGGGTGAAGACCTCGAAGCCGTCCGCCGTGACGCCGATGGAATGCTCGAACTGGGCCGAGAGGGAGCGGTCCTTGGTCACGGCGGTCCAGCCGTCGGCCAGGATCTTCACGTCGAATTTGCCGGCGTTGATCATCGGCTCGATGGTGAAGAACATGCCTTCGTGCAGGACGTCCCCGTCGCCGGCGCGCCCGAAATGCATGATGTTCGGCGCGTCGTGGAACACCTTGCCCAGGCCGTGGCCGCAGAAATCGCGGACCACGGAATAGCGCCGGGCCTCGGCGTAACTCTGAATCGCCTGGCCGATGTCGCCCAGGCGGGCCCCCGGGCGCACCATGTTGATGCCTTCCCACATGGCCTCGAAGGTGGTGTCGACCAGCTTCTCCGCCTTCACCTTGGGCTTGCCGACATGGAACATGCGCGACGTGTCGCCGTGCCAGCCGTCGACGATGGTGGTGACGTCGATGTTCACGCAGTCGCCGTCCTCCAACACCTTGGTTCCGGGAATGCCGTGGCAGACCACATGGTTGACCGAGGTGCAGATGGATTTCGGGAAACCGCGATAATTGAGCGGGGCCGCGATGGCGCCGTGATCGGCGATGAATTGGTGGCAGAGTTCGTCCAGGCGCTCCGTCGTCACGCCCGGCTGAACATGGGGCGTGATCATGTCGAGCGTTTCCGCGGCCAAGCGGCCGGCGGCGCGCATCCCGGCGAAGCCCTCGGGCCCGTGGATCTTGATCTGGCGGCCGTCGCGGGACGGCACGGTTTTGACGATCTCTTTCATGGCGTCTCAAATAGGCGGTGAATTCGCAAAAACAACCCAGGCGTGGTGTACGGCGACCGTTTTACCAGACCTTATCCGTGGGCGCGACCAGTTCCGCGCGTGCCGTTAAGGGGCGATCGGCACGGGTTCGCTCAGCGATATGTCCTCGGGCGTCACGGTGCAGCGGTAACATAAGAGCTCGATCCCCTTCATGCGCGCCTCTTCCAGGCCGTCGGCATAGGCGGGGTCGATGTCGCCGGCGATCTCGAAACGGTCTCCGTCCTCGCGCTGAACCAGATAGAGCATCACCGCGCGGTGGCCCTGATCGACCATGTCGGCCAATTCGACCAGATGCTTGGCACCGCGCGAGGTGACCCCGTCGGGAAATTCCAGCGGCCCGCCCTTCAGGTCGCGGCGCATGGTGACGTTCTTGATTTCGACGTAACACAGGCCCTTTTCGGGATCTTCCAGCAGGATGTCGATGCGGGAATTCTGGCCGTATTTGACCTCGCGCCGCAGCGTCGCATAGCCGGTCAGTTCGGGCACCTTCCCGGCTTCGACGGCCTCGGCGACGATGGCGTTGGGCAGGGCCGTGTTGATGCCGACCAGGGTCTTGCCGACGCGGATCAGCTCCCAGGTCCATTTCAGCTTGCGGTCGGGGTTGGCGGCCGGGCTGATCCAGACTTCCGATCCCGGCTCGTTCACGGACAGCATCGATCCGGAATTGGCGCAATGCGCCGTGACGACGGTGCCGTCTGCCAGGGTCACGTCGGCCATGAAGCGCTTGTAGCGCTTGACCAGCGTGCCTTTGACCAGGGGGGCGTGAAACTTCATGGCGGGAAAGTAGCGTTCTATCGCTGACGCAGCAACCGTTCAAAGGGGCACGCGATTCTTCTGCCTTTTGAGGTGTTTTATAGTTAATTGCCAATTCTCCCTTTAGGGAGCAGCCCAAAAATATGCCTTTAAATATAAGCGCTTATCTAAAGTGGTAATTCTTTTCTGTGGATAGATTCATGATTCAGGGATTTGGGCAGTTATTCTGGTGGTGGACGGACGCACTCATGGGCTGATTCATAGGAGGTCGAGCCACAATGAAAGTTATGAAACCTGGATTCCCTGCCTTTCTTAAGATTCTCTCGTTGCCTGAAAAGCGTTGGCCGGCGGCGCTGAAAAATTATTTGAGAGAAGGCGGCTACAATTTCTATTGGAGTATGCAGAAAGGCATCAGGAACGTTGCAACCTATCAAGAAACCGAAGAGGTAGCCCGGAACGTCATCTTAGGTTTGAAGTCAGAACATGAGCGAAAACATAACCTGTATGGATTTGAAGTTTTCTGCGGGATTAGGCCCAAGTTCAGAATTGATAGCTTCGTTCCGGAAATGGTGAAATACGAGACCGAGGATGCCAATATTTCTATAAAAATTGATCCGGAATTTGGGTATTGGCGGGGTTCGCAAAAGGTAATTACAAGTTTTTGGAATCCCGCGTTTCCGAAGCTAGACTCACATTCTGCTGGGCTTGGTATTCTTCTCAAACAGTGGGCGTACGACCGCACACGGTTAAGTGATGCGGAATTTCACGTATATGACCTTCGCTCCCGGAAAGTGTACGGCCACAAAGATGTTCCGGCATTTGCTGAAGCGGTATTGAACCGAAAATTGAAAGCAATTGAGGATCTTTGGCTGGAGTTGAACGAAAAGCCGAAAGATGGCAGCTCGCGTTCGGTTCAACCGGGAAATCGACTTTAGTCTGCAAGAATGCTGGGTTGGTATTAACTTGATCTTGTGCCCACTCAGTCGCGGATGCGGGCGACCGCCAGGCCGTCGTGGCCCTTGATCCCGACCTGTTGCAGGATCACCGCCTCAAGCCTGGGGTTGCGCGCGATCTGGCGGTTGAAGGCGGCCGCGCCCAGGGCCGAGGGGTCGTCGTCGTCCGGGGCCAGCACCTTGCCCGCGCGGATCACGTTGTCGGCCAGGATCAGCGCCCCCGGGCGGGCCAGCTTCAGGGCCCAGTCCAGGTAGCTTGGAAAGTTCACCTTGTCGGCGTCCATGAACACCAGGTCGAAGGGGGGCGCGCCCGCGCCTTCCAGGGTCGGCAAGGTGTCCAGCGCCGGGCCGGTGACGACGGTGATCTTCAGCGCCAGACCGGCGTCGGCCAGATTGTCCCGCGCCACCCGGGCATGGTCCGGATCCAGTTCCAGGGTGATCAGGCGGCCGTCGTCGGGCAGGGCCCGGGCCAGCCAGATTGTCGAATAGCCGGCCAGGGTGCCGATCTCCAGCACATGCCGGGCGCCGATCAGCTTGGTGAACAGGTAAAGCAGCTTGCCCTGGTTGGCGGAGACCTGAATGTCCGGCAGGCCCGCGTCCCGCGCACGCGCCTGGGCCGCCGTCAGCACCGCGTCCTCGGGCGCGAACAGGGCGTCGATATAGCCATCGACCCGATTGAACATATCGCCGATCATCACGTTCATGGCCGGGACTCTAGCGCCAAAATGTTGCGGCCAAGTGACGCGGCGGCCTCAATCCCTGGGCGGGATTTTGGGTTGCGCTTTCTCGCCCAGGCTGATTTCCGCCGTGCCCAGGGCGTCGGCCAGGCGGGTTTGGGCGCTGCCGGGGCGCAAGGCCTGCTGCTGGGTCGGTGCCGGGGCCCAGGCGGTCAGGGTCAAAATCCGGAAGGTCGCGGGGAAGCGGCCGTCGCCGTCGCGGTGGCGCTCCTCGTACATCGCCATGGCGCGGGCCAGCAGATCGCGCCGGGCCAGCCCGCCCTTGGCCTCGGCAACCGCGTTGCTTTCGCCCATGGCGCGCAGGTCGTACAGCAGCTTCATCGGCGTTTCGTAGCTGACCGTGACCTGATCGGCGTCGACCACGGGCAGGGAAAAACCCGCGCGTTGCAACAGCCCCCCCAGATCGCGCACATCGGCGAAGGGCGACACCCGGGGGCTCAGGCCGCCGCAGATCTCGATCTCGGCCTCGGCCAGACAGTCGCGCAGTTCGGCCAGCGTGCCGCCGCCCAGCATGGAGGCGAGGAACAGGCCGTCCGGCTTCAGGGCCCGGCGGATCTGCAACAAAGCCCCCGGCAGGTCGTTGACCCAATGCAGCGACAGATTGGACAGCACGGCGTCGAAGGTGGCGTCGGCGAACGGCAGGAACTCCTCGTCGGCGGCCAGCACGGGCATGCCGGGGGTTCCCCCGCCGCGGGCGCGGCGGGCCATGGCGGGCGACAGGTCGGCCTGGATCAGGGTTTCGATCCCGCCGCGGCCCATGGTGCGGGGCCCGAACACCAGCCGGCCCATCTCGCCGCCGTGGCAACCCAGGTCGAGAGCCAGCGGGAATCGGTGGGTGATGTCGTCCAGCCGGTCGGCCAGCCGGTCGGCGGTTTCCTCGAACAGAAAACCGTGGGCGTCGAGCAGGGCCGCCGCGCGGTCGCGGTGATGGCGCACCTTGGCGCGATTGAACACATGGATCGTTTCGGTCATCGTATCTGTATGACACATCGTTCGCCCGGCATAAACGGCGCCTTGGACGGCGCCGCATCGGACGGTGGCGGCGCGCTTGCCGCCGGGCTGAGGACGGCCGGGCGGCGGCTTCTGGACGTCATTCTACCTCCCCATTGCCTGGCCTGCGGCGGGATGGTGGACGAGCCGGGCAACCTGTGCCCGCCGTGCTGGGACGCGGTGACGTTTCTGGGCGCGCCCGCCTGTGCGTGCTGCGGCACGCCCTTCGAATACGACGCGGGTGACGGGGCGCTCTGCGCCGCCTGTATCCGCCGCCCGCCGGTTTACGAGCGGGCCCGCGCGGTGCTGGCCTATGACGACGCCAGCCGCGGCATGGTCCTGGGGTTCAAGCACGGCGACCGGACCGAGGCCGCGCCCGCCTTCGGGCGTTGGCTGGCCCGCGCCGGGGCGGATGTGGTCGCCGAGGCCGATATCATCGCCCCCGTGCCGCTGCATTGGACGCGGTTCTGGCGGCGGCGCTACAACCAGTCGGCCCTGTTGGCCCAGGCTTTGGCCCGCGCGGTGCGGCCCAGGGGACAACAGGGGGGGCGTCACCTTCCGGTCATTCCGGATTTATTGGTGCGCCGCCGCCGCACGCCGTCCCAGGGCGGCCTGGGGGCGGCGGGGCGGCTGCGCAACGTGCGCGGCGCCTTCCGCGTGAAGCCCAAGTTCCAGGCGCGGCTGCGCGGTGCCCGCGTGCTGCTGATCGACGACGTGTTCACCACCGGCGCGACGGTCGAGGCCTGTGCCCGGGTGTTGCTGCGCGCCGGAGCCGGCGCGGTCGACGTGCTGACCCTGGCCCGGGTCGCGCGGCCGCGCGCGGATTAAGACTTGGCGTCCGCGCGCGGATTCGTGATCGGCGGCTGCATCTTCCCTCCACCCGGCCGACACCTATATAAGGGAGGCGGAATGACCCGCGGTTGAGTTTGGGACCTGACAACGTGGCCAAGAAAATCGAAATCTATACCAGCCCCTTCTGCCCCTATTGCCATGCGGCCAAGCGCTTGCTGACCGCCAAGGGCGTGGCTTTTGAAGAAATTGACGTGATGATGGTCCCGGCCAAGCGCAAGGAGATGTCGGCGCGGGCGGGCGGGGCGACCTCGGTCCCGCAGGTGTTCGTCGACGGCGACCACATCGGTGACTGCGACGGCATTCATCAGCTCGACGCCAAGGGAGCCTTGGACGTCATCCTGGGCCTCGGCTAGACCCGCCCATGAGCGCGACCTTCACCGCCGCCCTGGTGCAGACCAATTCAGGCAACGATCCCGCCGCCAACGGCGACATGATCGTCGCCCGCATCAAGGAGGCGGCGGCCATGGGCGCCGATTTCGTGATGTTTCCCGAGGTCGTGACCCTGGTCGAGACGGGGGCCAAGAACGTGGCCCCCAAGGTGACGTCCTTCGACGCCGACCCCAACCTGCCCCGGTTCCGGGCCGCCGCCAGGGAGGCGGGGGTATGGGTGCTGATCGGCTCCATGGTGGTCGAACACGAAACCCAGGACCGCAAGTTCGCCAACCGTTCGGTGCTGATTTCCGACACGGGCGAGATCGCGGCGACCTACGACAAGATCCACATGTTCGACGTCGATCTGGAAAACGGCGAAAGCTACCGGGAAAGCAAAAGTTATGAGCCCGGGACCCGCGCCGTCGTCGCCGACACGCCCTGGGGCAAGCTGGGCCTGACCATCTGCTACGATCTGCGTTTTCCGCATCTTTATCGCGGCCTGGCCCAGGCGGGGGCCGTGATGATCGCGATCCCGGCGTCGTTCACCCGGCCCACGGGCCGCGCCCACTGGCATGTGCTGATGCGCGCCCGGGCGATCGAAACGGGCTGCTTCGTGTTCGCCCCGGCGCAGACCGGCGAACATATGGACGGGCGCAAGACCTACGGCCATTCGCTGGTGGTCGACCCCTGGGGCGAGATCATCGCCGACGGCGGCGAGGACACGGGGATCACCCTGGCCGAGATCGACCTGGGATTGGTCGAGAAGGCGCGGGCCAAGGTGCCGTCGCTGACCCATGACCGCCCGTTCGACGGGGCGGGCACGCCCAACTAAACCGCCGCCGGGTTGAAAAAATTTGCAATTGTTGCAGCGCGGCAACAGTAGATCGGTTATACTGTCGGCCAATGAGCCCAACGTACAACCGCATGCTTAGGATGACCGTGTACCAACTCAGAAAAATTCTCGCCGCCGGCGCAGTGGCGCTCGCGGCCTTCGCTGTAACCGGAACCGCCCAGGCGCAGTCGCCCGGCCCCTATATCTCTGGCGCGCTCGGGGTGACCCAGCCAAGCGACTGGGACATCACCGGCGGTACCGTCAACACGAAGCAGGAATCCGATCCGGGCTTCGCCGGCGCCATTGCGCTGGGCACGACGTTTTCCGACAACTGGCGGGCCGAGGGCGAACTGTCCTACAGCAACGCCAACGTGGATTCGTTCTCCGGCACCAATGGGTCGGGCGAAACCTCCATGTTCGGGCTGATGTTCAACGGCTTGTACGACTTCAAAACGAATTCCCGATGGACGCCTTATATCGGCGCCGGTATTGGTGCCGCGGTGATCAAAGCCAGCGATCTGTCGCCGGTCGGCGGCTCGCGCATTTCGAAAAGCGATCAGGTGTTCGCCTACCAGGGCATCGCCGGCGTGAGCTATAAGATCGACGATCAATTGGGCCTGTTCACGGAATACCGATATGTCGGCACCGCGGACCGCGACCTGCGGACCGATTCCGGTATCGACGTAGAGTCCGATTCGGGCGAACACCGCATCATGGTCGGCCTGCGCTGGTCCTTCGGCGCGCCGAAGCCCATGCCGAAGGCCGAACCCCAGCCGGTTCCCGTTCAGGCTCCGGCCCCCGCGCCGAAGCCCATGGCCGCGCCGGCCCCCGCGCCGGAAGCGCCGCGCAATTATCTGGTGTTCTTCGATTGGGACAAGGCGGATCTGACCGCCGACGCCCAGGCGATCATCAAGGCCGCCGCCGCCAACGCCAAGACCATGACCGTGACCCGCATCGAAACCACGGGCCATGCGGATAGGTCGGGCACGGACGCCTATAACCTGCGTCTGTCCAAGCGCCGCGCCGAAGCGGTGATGGGCGAACTGGCCCGCCTGGGCATTCCCGCGCGCGAGATCGTCGTGCGCTGGAAGGGTGAGCGCGAACCCCTGGTGCAGACGCCGGATGGCGCGCGCGAGCCGCAGAACCGGCGCGTCGAGGTCATTCTCAGCAAATAAAAAAAGCCGCCCGTTGGGCAGCTGACGATGGGGGTGGGCTTTTTCCGCTTGCCTCGGTCGTCCTTGCCTCAGTCGTCGAGGACGGGCTTCCCGGACTTGCCGGCGGCGGTATCCATGGCCGCGAGCGCTTGCGCGCCGGGCGGCGGCGTGACCGACGCCATCATGGAGGTGGCCGTCGGCGTGCCGCCCTGGACATAGGCCAACAGACCCTGGCGTGGCTGGGCCTGGGCCTCGCGGAACACGCGGGCCATGGTCTGGCAATAGGCCGGCTGCGTCAGGCGTTTCAAGGACGCCCGATTGGCCAGATGGGTGATGAAGCGGTTCAGTTCCCGTTCCGCCCCGGCGCGGTAGACGCGCTGGAAAATGCCGCGCAATGCGCGGCCTTCGCGGACCAGTTCATCCTGATGGCGGGTCACCACGGTGTTGTACTGGGATTGCTGCTGGCAGCTAAGGGCGGCCACGGCCAGTTCGGCGCGGAACATGCGCATCTGAACGGCTTGGCTTTCCTGCGCGCTCAGGCAGGTCGTGGGCAGACGGACATCGGCGAAGTCGCCGGTCGGGGCGCAGGCGGCGTGCGCCGACCGGGGAGCGAATGCGACAACGGACAGGGCGCCCACAGCGGCGGCCGCCATAAGATGTCGTTTCCACGATTTCGCTACGGATATTGCCAAGTCCCCGGAAGCCCCTTTTGGTCCCCAAAATTCCTTAATTGCCCCGATCATGCCATCAAGGAAGTTACCATGCAACTAACGAACGTCGCCGCCGCCCAGTGTTGAAACCGGCGCGGCGGCGCATTTGGTCGGGAAATTGATGGGTTACGCGGTCTTCTGGGCGGCGTTTTCCATGTAGTCAGGGTCCATGACCGTGGCGCGGCGCATGTCCCGGCGATAAGTATCCAGATCGTAGGGCCGGGCCCGGTGCATGGTGCAGCGGTTGTCCCAGATCACCACGTCGCCGACCTGCCAGGTATGGGTATGGACGAACTCGGGCTGGGTTGCGTGCTCCATCAGGTCGCGGATCAGCATGCGGCCCTCGGGCAGGGGCATGCCGACGATGTGCGAGGCATGGGACGCGAGATAGAGCGCCCTGCGCCCGGTCGCCGGGTGGACGCGGACCAGGCTGTGATGGACCGGCGGCAGGGCGGCGCGCTCCTCGTCGGAAAATTCGGTGAAGCCCAACTGGGCGCGCGAGGTGGCGATGCAGTGCTCGGCCACCAGATCCTCGATGCGGTCCTTCATCTTCTGCGGCAGGGCGTCATAGGCGGCGCGCATGTCGGCGAACTGGGTCTCGCCGCCCTCGGGCACCACCGTATGGGCATGCAGCAGGGAATATTTCGCCGTCACCTTCTTGAACGAGGCATCCGTGTGCCACAGTTGATTGGCCAGCCCGAACATGCGCCGACGGTCACCGCGGTCCATGGTCTCGTTTTTCTCGTTCAGGTTCGAGATATCGACCAGTTTGGGCCCGATGCGGTCCTTGAGCCCGGTCTTGAGCAGCCGGTTGTCGGCGTAAAGCGGCCCGAACCGTTCGGCGAAGGCGGCTTGGGCATCCTCGTCGAGGGTCGGCCCGTGGAAGATCAGCACGGCGTTGGTGTCGATGGCGGCCTGGATCTCGGCGAAGGTGGCGTCGCTCATGGGTTTCGACAGGTCGATGCCCTGGATCTCGCCCACGAACATGGGATGCAGTTGTTTCACGGTGACGGCCATGGTTGGCTCCTTGGATCGGCGGTTTCCCCAAATCGCGGCGCCCGGTTCGTTCCGGGTGGCGATGTTCCCGATTTGACAATGGGTCATGGATAATGTCGAATTCAAAATATTAGTCTTCTATAACAAAATATTATGGAGCGTTGCCGCCCATGCGCCTCAATCTGCGTCAGGTCGAAGCCTTCCGCGCCGTGTTCCAGACCGGCAGCATGACCGCCGCCGGGGACCTGATGGGAATTTCCCAGCCGGCGGTCAGCCGCCTGATCCGGGACCTGGAGGCGGAAATCGGCCTGCCCCTGTTCGAACGCGCGGCCGGGCGGGTGATCGCGACTCCCGACGCCGTTGCCCTGTTCCGCGAGGTCGAGCGCAGCTTCCACGGCCTTGACCGTGTCGCCCGCGCGGCGGCGGAATTACGTCAGCGCCGCCAGGGCGAATTGCGCATCGCCGCCTCGGTGGCGCCGTCGTTCTTTTGTCTGCCGCCGGTCATCCGGGCCTTTCACGCGGCCTGGCCGGGGGTGGCGTTATCGCTCAAGACCGGCACCTCGCCCGAGGTGCTCGATCTGGTCGCCATGCAGCAATGCGACCTTGGCGTCGCCGTGGTGCCGACCGACGCCCCCGGCGTCGTGACCCGCGCCCTGCCCGTGCACGAGGCGGTCTGCGTGCTGCCCGATGGTCATGGGCTGGCCGCCAAGCCGGTGATCGGGCCCAAGGACCTGGACGGCGTGCCGCTTCTGGTGTTGTCCGACTACAGCCGCCTGCAACAGCAGTTCATGGCCTGCCTGGACGCGGCGGGCGTTTCTCCGAACGTGGTGTTCGAATCCTCGTTCTCGGCGTCGATCTGCCCGCTGATCGCCGACGGCGTCGGCGTCGGCGTGCTCGACCCCCTGACGGCGCGGGCCCATGCGGACCGGGGCGTGGTGCTGCGCCCGTTCCGCCCGGCGGTAACGTATGAATTGAAGGCGATCTTCCCGGCAACACGGCCCATGGGCGAACGCGCGGCGGCGTTCACCAAACTTCTCGACGGCCACCTTTCGGCAATCGGACCTTTAGATGGTTCGCGATAAGGGAAATTCTCCACTTATATACAGTTTTTTCTAATATAATGGACGCAGAACCAATTTTAGGGGCGCGCCAATGGACCTGGAAACGTTAAATCTGGCTATCGGACGCGCCCTATCCGCGTCGTCGCTCGACGAATACCTCGGCATCGTCTCGTCCGTGGTTTTAGAAATCGAAGAAGAGATCGAAGGTGAGCGAGGCGAGCAAGTCCAGGCGACCGTGCAGGGCGTGTTCTCGATTATTTTATCTCCTCAGCCCGCGCCCATGAGTATCGATATTCCTCGCCGCCGCCTCGGCGCGGAAATCCTCAGTGCCGTTGAGCATCCCCTCACGCTGGAACTGTTGCCGAAACATCTGGATGCGCTTCCTGCCATGTTGGAGCCTGAGGCTCTGCGCCAAGTCTGCTACGGGTTTGCAGCTAGTTTGATTTCCATCGCCTTCGCCCTGCGCGAAACGTTCGATATGGGGGCGCCGCACTATCTCCTCCAGATTTTCGGAAAGGTTTTCGACAACGACAGCCTGATGTCCCGCTACGTAGCCGAATGCGTCGAAACCGGGGAGGCACCGGAACAATTCGGAGCTAAATTCATGGCCATCGCGGACGACTATCTGGATGCCGCCGACGGTATCGACCCGGACCGCATCACCAATGCAAAGCCGGGTGACGTCCTGTTTCGGGATCTAAGCCTGAAAGGCTGTCGGCAGTTCGGCCACTCCGCGATCTATCTTGGCCCTGGCCCCGACAACGACCATGCCGATGACCTTGGGACGCACTGTATCGTGGAGATGGAGCCCTGGATGGGGCGAGGGTTAATTCCCGGAATCCTGATCAACCGGCGGCAGAATTGTGTCATATCCACAGTTCGCGATTTCAAGGCCCATGGCGGCTTCTGGGGTGCCTATGCGGCCGATGTGACGCCCTGCCAGCCGTTGACCCGTAACGAGCGCCGCCAGATAGTTCAGAAGGCGCTCAGCTACGTCGGCAGGTGCCGCTACGGCACGGTCGCAAATACCTACAAGAATCACAACGCTCGCCAGTTCCGCTGCGATGGCTTCGTCGAGCACTGTTACGAATCCATCCAGCCTATGGCGCCTCGGCTAAAGCATCGTGAGGGACTATTCGAAGTGGACACTTTCGCAACGTTGTCGCCGAATAGCCTGAGGAGTTGCTTGTTCGAGAAAAGGGCGTTCGGAGACGATACCGACACGCCTTAGATATTTAGGGCATCAGGGGATGGGGAGACGGCTCGCCGTCGTCGCGTTCCGACAGTCCCAGGTCGTTGACGGCGCAGATCCGCTGTTTCACGCCGGGGGGGGCTTCGTCGGTCTGCCCGTGTTCATAGGCGACGACTTGCAGTCGCCCCCGCACCAGGTCCAGCAACTCGCCTGATTTCAACAGATGGTCCGGATTGCGCGGCCGCCCGAAGGTCTCGTTGCCGCGGGCGAAGGTTTCGTACAGCAGCACGCCGCCGGGCGCCAACGATCCGGTCAGGCCGTCGAAATGCGGGCGGAACAGATAGTTGCTGACCACGATGCCGGCGAAGGCACCGGGCGGGAAGGGCCAGGGCTTGCCGTCTTCCAGGTCGATCTCCACGACCTCGGCCCGTTCGTCGCGGGCCAGGTCGGCCAGCGCCGAGACGTCCTTGTCCGCGACGGTCACCGGATGGCCCCGCTCCAGGAAATGGCGCGCGTGGCGGCCGCCGCCGGCGGCGAGATCAAGCACCCTGCCGCCGGAGGGATCGTTCAGGGGCACCAGGGGGGCGAACCGGGTCACCCAGGTCGAGGGCACCTTGAACTTCAGGTGGTGGGGGGTGTCTGACATGGCGTGTTTCCAGGAGTTCCGGGCCGGGGCGATTCGGATTTTGTTAAGCGTTTCATACTATGTTTCAAGGTTCAAAACGCCTATAACAGGCGCGTTCGGCCCCGAAACCTGCCTTAACTGCTGATTTTACGGGAAATTCGGCGCCGTCGGCACAGAAAGAGTCCGAGCGATGATCCGCTATCGACTGATTTGCAGCCAGGACCACGAATTCGACGCCTGGTTCCGTGACGGCGCCGGTTACGAACGCCAGGTCAAGCGCCAGCAGGTGACCTGCCCCCATTGCGGCGACGTCGATGTGACCAAGGCGATGATGGCGCCGGGCATCGCCAAGTCAGCCAACACGGACAAGTTCGCCGAAGCCAAGGCGCACGAGGTCGCACGACGCATCCTGACCGCCGTCGGCAAGCTGCGCGACAATGTCGAACAGGAATTCGACTATGTCGGCGACCAGTTCGCCGACGAAGCCCGCGCCATTCATTACGGCGACGCCGAGGAGCGTGGCATCTACGGCGAGGCGTCGGACGATGACGCCGCCGAGTTGGAGGAAGAAGGCATCGAATTCTTCCGCCTGCCGAACCGCCCCCAGCGCCGCGACAACTGATCCCGAATTTACGGGCTGCCTGCGTCAGTCCGTGAACGAGACCCCGGCATTGCGCTCCAGAACCTTGATGATGTCGTCGCAGCTCGCCTTGGGGCCGAGCATCTGCATGCCCGCCTGAAAGAACTCGCGCGTCAGGTTCGACGCCATCATGGGTACGCCGGAATCGTTGCCCAGCTGACAGGCCAGACGCACGTCCTTGTGCATCAGATCCATGGCGAAGGTGCCGGGCGCATGGTCGCGGATGCGCACCAGGGAGATTTTGGACGCGTTGCTCTGCCCAGATCCCTTGCTCAACACCTCGATCATGGTGTCCAGGCTCAGCCCGTTCTTCATGCCCATGGTCACCGCCTCGAAGGTGGCGATGCGGATCGACGCACTTGTCACGTTGTTGACCAGCTTCATGGTGTGCCCGGCGCCGACGTCGCCGCAGTGGAAGATGTTGGGGCTGATGGTTTCCAGATAGGGGCGGACCTTGTCGAACTGGTCCTTGGGGCCGCCGGCCATGATGGCGATGGTGCCGGCCTCGGCCCCGTGGGGGCCGCCGGACACCGGCGCGTCGATCAGGCCGATGCCCTTTTCCGCAAGCTCCGCGGCCATGGCGCGGGTCTCGTTGGGGTCGCCCGTGGTCTGGTCGACGATCAGCTTGCCGGGCGTCAGCCCCTCGATCAGGCCGCCGGGGCCGAAGATCGCCTGCCGGACCTCGGTCGAGGTCGGCAGGCAGGTCAGAATGATGTCGCATTCGCGGGCCAGGGACGCGGGATCCTGGACCGGCTGGGCGCCCTCGGCGGCGAAGCCGTCGACGGCCGCGCGGTTCAGGTCGAACACGCGCAGCTTGTGGTCCCGCATCAGCCGCCGCGCCAGCGCGCCGCCCATCATGCCGAGCCCGATGTATCCCAAATTCATGTCAGATGTCCTCCCATGGACGTCCGCGCGCGGGTTGCCCCGTCCGCGAACGGATTGGTTTCTTGTTCCTTGGTGATGCGCGCCCGGGCGGGCGGGATCGTGAAGGGGTCGGGCGGGATGATAGCGAATATGGATTGGGTCTAGAAGACCCGGCGTTCACACCACGGTCAGGCGCGGCAGCGAAGGGCGTTGCGCCGCCGCCTGGGCGGACACCCGGGACGGCGGAAAGTCGACGTTCACGCGTGTTCCCCTGCCCTTGGCGCTGACGACCTCGGTGGCCGCGCCATGGATTTTCGCCAGCTCGATGGCGAGCGGCAGGCCGAGGCCCGTGCCCTGATGGTCGCGGGTCATGGTATGGCCGACCTGCCCGAACCGCGACAGGGCGGTTTCCAGTTCCTCCCCGTCCATGCCGATGCCCGTATCCGCGACGGCAAGGCGCAATCCGCCGCCGTCCAGCGGCAGAGCCTCGACCGTGACCCGCCCGGCGGTGCCGGTGAACTTCACCGCATTGGACAAAAGGTTCAGCAGTATCTGCTTGATCCGCCGTTCGTCGGCGATCAGGCCGGGCAGGTTGGGCGCGATGTCGGCGTTCAGGTGGATGCCCTTGCGCGCCACGTCGCCGTCGACCATGCGGAAAGTTTCGAAGACCACCCGGTTCAGATCGATCTCGGTCTCGCTCAGGTGCAACTGCTGCGTCTCGGCCGCCGACAGATCCAGGATGTCGTTGATCAGGGACAGGAGATGGCTGCCGGAGGCATTGATGTCGCGCAGGCAATCTTCCTGGCGGTCGTTGGCAAGCGGCCCGTAGACGCCTTCCTTGAGCGAACCGGAAAACCCGATGATGGCGTTCAGCGGCGTGCGCAGTTCGTGGCTCATGTTGGACAGGAACTCGGTCTTCGCCCGGTTGGCGCGCTCGGCGCGGTTCTTCTGGCGTTCCATCGCGGTCTGGGCCTGGGCGATGTCCATGATGGTGCGGCGCAGCTCGTTGTTTTTGGTTTCCAGTTCCAGAACCGTCGCGCGGACCTTCGATTCAAGGGGGCGGTAGATGAACAGTGCTTCGCCGAGCAGGGCCAGGAGCGCGCAAATCCACAGCCCCGTCTCGAACCGCTTGATCCGTCCGATCGCGCTCCGGGAAAAGGCTTCGTAGGCTTCGACCGCGGAATTCAGCATGGGTTCCAGCACATGCGGGCCGTAGTTGATCAGGTAGACGTAGGATGACGTATTGAACCGAAGATCGCCGAACCGCATGGCGTAGATGTCCCGCGCGTGGCCGAGGAAACGGTTGACCGCCAGGTCCAGGCCGACGGTGTTGTCGAAATAGATGGTTTCCAGGTCCGCGGTCATGACCTGGGGGATGCCGGCGTCGGCGTCGCCGGTCAGCAGCAGCAGGTGTGCCCGCTGCATGGCGTTGGCGGCACGGCCCAACTGGGCGCGGGAAATTTCGTATTCGTATTCGTCCTGGGCGAAGGCCATTTGCCCCGCGAAATGGGCGATGCGGTTGGCCTGCCCGTTCTGGCCTCCGGCGACGAAGATCAGATGTGCGTAGTCCGATTGCTTGTCGATGATGAAATGCATGGTGACGAACGACGCCGTGACCAATAAGGCGATCGCCGCCAGTCCCAGGACGTAGCGATATCGCAGGCTTTTGACAGCCGCCAGCTCCGACATTCCCCGCCTCGTCCATGTCCCCGTTGATCGTTCAAGCCAGGGCATCCTAGCGGCGGCATGTGACAGATATGTTTCGCGGAAATTGTCTAGCCCGGGTCCTTCACGCAGAACGCCAGATAGTTGACGGCAAGGTCTTTCGCATCCAGGCGCCAGGTGTCGCTGAACGGGTTGAACACCATGCCCTCCAGATCGGCGAGGCGCACGCCATGGGCCGCCAGCCCCTCCGCCAGTTCCGACGGGCGCACGAACTTGCGCCAATCATGGGTGCCCACGGGCAGCCAGCGCAGGATGTATTCGGCCCCGACCTTGGCCAAGGCCAGGGACTTGAGCGTGCGGTTCAGGGTCGTCACCACCATGCAGCCGCCGGGCCGCACCAGCCCCGCCGAGGCGGCCAGGAAGGCGTCCAGGTCGGCGACATGTTCGACGACCTCCATGTTCAGGACCACGTCGTAGGTTTGGCCCAGGCCGGCCCCATCTTCGGCCATGTCTTCGGGCAGGACGTGGCGGTAATCGATGTCCAGGCCCATCTGCTCGGCATGCAGTTTCGCCACGGCGACGTTCTTTTCGCCGGCGTCGATGCCCGTGACCCTGGCGCCCAGCCGGGTCATGGGCTCGGCCAGCAGGCCGCCGCCGCACCCGATATCGAGCAGCGTGAGCCCCGATAGCGGCTCCGACTTGCCCGCGTCCAGGCCGAAATGGGCCGCCACCCGGTCACGGATATAGGCGATGCGCACCGGGTTGATGCGGTGCAGCGGACGGAACTTGCCCTTGGCGTCCCACCATTGGTCGGCGATGGCCTGAAAGCGGGCAACCTCGCCGTCATCGGCGGTGGTCGGTCGGGGCGATGTCTTCGCGGCGGTCTGGGCGGTCATAAGGGGCCTTTGCGTTGTTGGCGGCGCGGGCACCTTGCCCGCAACGCCGATTAAGAGTAAGAAGGCGCCGCCCGGCAGACAAGGGCAAGTAATTCCGACGGAACTTTCGGGTTTTCGGGCATTTTTCAGCAATCGGGAGAGACACCGGTTCCATGGCGTTGATCGTGCAGAAATTCGGCGGCACTTCGGTAGCTGACGTCGACCGCATCAAGGCGGTGGCGCAGCGCGTCAAATCCGAGATCGACGCGGGCCACCAGATTGCCGTGGTGGTGTCGGCCATGGCCGGGGTGACCAACCAGCTCGTCAAATACGTGGACGACATTTCCAAACTCTACGATGCCCGGGAATACGACGCCGTCGTCGCCTCCGGCGAACAGGTGACGTCGGGCCTTCTCGCCCTCGCGTTGCAGGATATCGGCGTTTCCGCGCGATCCTGGCAGGGCTGGCAAATTCCCATCCACACCAACGACGTCCATGCCAAGGCGCGCATCAGCAGCATCGACACGGACAAAATTCAGGCGCGCCTGGAATTGGGCGAGGTCGTGGTCGTCCCCGGGTTCCAGGGCGTGGCCCCGGACGGCCGCATCACCACCTTGGGCCGCGGCGGCTCGGACACCTCGGCGGTGGCGCTCGCGGCGGCGCTCAAGGCGCACCGTTGCGACATCTACACGGACGTCGACGGGGTCTATACCTGTGACCCCCGGATCGTCACCAAGGCCCGCAAGCTGAGCAAGATCACTTACGAGGAAATGCTGGAGATGGCCTCCCAGGGCGCGAAGGTCCTACAGACCCGCGCCGTGGAGATGGCCATGAACCACGGGGTGCGCACGGAGGTCCGGTCGAGCTTCTCCGCCGAGCGCGGCACCCTGGTTGTGAACGAGGAAGAAATCGTGGAAAAGCAAGTCGTCAGCGGTATCGCCTATTCCCGGGACGAGGCCAAGATCACCCTGGTCCGCGTCGCCGACCGGCCCGGCGTGGCGGCCGGCATCTTCGGCCCGCTCGCGGAGGCCAGCGTCAACGTCGACATGATCGTGCAGAACGTGTCCGCCGACGGCAAGGCCACGGACATGACCTTTACGGTGACCAAGGCCGATCTGGAACGCACCAAGTCGATCATCCAGTCGAAAAAGGACGAAATCGGCTATGAGGACCTGATCGCCAAGGACGGCGTGGTGAAAATTTCCATTATCGGCGTCGGCATGCGATCGCATGCGGGGGTCGCCCAGACCATGTTCCGCACCCTGGCTGACAAGGGCATCAACATCCAGGTGATCTCGACCTCGGAAATCAAGGTCAGCGTGCTGATCGCCGAGGAATATACCGAACTGGCGGTGCGCGCCCTGCATACGGCCTACGGGCTGGACGCCGCCTAAAAAAGCACCCGGCCGGGGCCAAGCCGACACGGCGGTGGCCCCGGCGGCGAACACTTCCGGCGGCAGCGCGGTCGCCATCGCGGCAATTTGATCCTATATGATAGCGACGCCGGGGGGGAACGGACCCGGGCAGGCCGCGCGTGCAGATCAGGGCAGGGGTCCTTTATTCAGTGAACGACAAGTCGAACCCGCAAAACCCGGCCGCCAAGGCAGGGGGACAGGCGCCGAAGAAGACGCCCGTCGTCGGTCGTCGACGCACTGACATCTCGCCCGTGCCCCGGCGCATGCTCAGCCGGGTCCGCTCCGTCATGGCGGCGGCGGCGACGGCGCAGGAACGCCTGGATCAGATCGTCCAGGTGATCGCCCTCGAAATGGTCGCCGAAGTCTGTTCCATCTACTTGCGCCGCGCCGGCGACGTGCTTGAACTGTTCGCCACGCAGGGCCTGCGCAAGGATGCCGTGCATAAAACCCGCCTGCGTGTCGGCGAAGGCCTGGTCGGTGAAATCGCCGCTCATGCGCTGCCTTTTGCCCTTGAGGACGCGCAATCGCACCCCAGCTTCGCCTACCGCCCGGAAACCGGCGAAGAGCTGTTCCATTCGCTGATGGGCGTGCCGATCCTGCGCGGCGGCCGCGTCACCGGCGTTCTCGTGGTGCAGAACCGCACGCGCCGCGCCTACGAGGACGAGGAGGTCGAAACCCTTCAGACCGTCGCCATGGTGCTGGCCGAACTGGTCGCCGGTGGGGATCTGGTGGCGGCGGACGAACTGCTGCCGGTCGACGGCATCGCGTTGAAGCCGTTGCGCATCGAGGGGCTGAAGCTGAACGGCGGCATCGGCATCGGCGTGGCGGTCCTGCACCGCCCGCACCTGTACATCGAACGGATCGTCGCCGACGATCCGGCGGCGGAACGCGAGCGCCTGCACGAGGCGTTCAAGGCCATGCATGGTGCTCTCGACGACATGCTGGCCTCCGACGACATGGCCAAGGGCGGCGAGCATCGCGACATCCTAGAAACCTACCGCCTGATCGCCCAGGACGCGGGGTGGCTGTCGCGCATCGAGGACGCCATTCTTACCGGCCTGTCCGCGGAAGCCGCCGTGCAGCGCGTGCAGAACGACCTGCGCGCCCGCATGGCCGGGATCGACGATCCCTACCTGCGCGAACGGGCGCACGATCTGGACGATCTGGGCTATCGCCTGACCCAGCACCTGATGGGGGCCGAACCGGGTCCCCGGGAAATGCCCGACAACGCGATCCTGATCGCCCGCAACATGGGTCCGGCGCAGCTGCTGGACTACGACAGCCAGAAATTGCGCGGCCTGGTCCTGGCCGAAGGTTCGCCCAACGCCCATGTCGCCATTGTCGCCCGGGCCCTCGACCTGCCCGTGGTCGGGCGGCTCGACAATATTCTCGACCGGGTCGAAGAAGGCGACCCCCTGATCGTCGATGGCGACCATGGCCAGGTCTACCTGCGCCCCGGCGAGGACATCCGCATCACCTTCGAGGACAGCATGCGGCTGCGCGCCGAACAGCGCGCCCAGTACGCGGAATTGAAGGATCAGCCGTCGGTGACCAAGGACGGCATCGCGGTCAATCTGCTGCTCAATGCCGGGCTGCGCGTGGATCTCATGCACCTGGACCATACGGGGGCCATCGGCATTGGCCTGTTCCGCACGGAAATCCCCTTCATGGTGGAATCGGAAACCCCGACCGTCGACCGCCAGCAGGAAATCTATGCCACGGTTTACGAACGTGCCGGCGACCGCCCGGTGACCTTCCGCACCTTGGATGCGGGCGGCGACAAGGTGCTGCCCTATTGGGACGCCGAGGAATCCGAGGAAAACCCCGCCATGGGCTGGCGGGCGATCCGGGTATCGCTCGACCGCCCGGCGCTGATGCGCGATCAACTGCGTTCGCTGATCCGCGCGGCGGCGGGCAAGACGCTGCGCGTGATGTTTCCCATGGTCACGGAAGTCGCCGAGTTCGACATGGCGAAAAAGCTGTTGGATGCCGAACTGACCCGCGCGCGCCGGCGCAGCCAGCTGATGCCGTCCACCGTGCGGGCCGGGGTGATGCTCGAGGTGCCGGGCCTGATCTTTCAGATGCCGGCCCTGACCAAGCGGGTCGATTTCATTTCCGTCGGTTCCAACGACATGCTGCAGTTCCTGTTCGCCGCCGACCGTGGCAACCCCATGGTCGCGTCCCGTTACGACGATCTGGCGCCCGCCGCCGTCAACTTCCTGGGCCAGATCGCGCGGCACTGCGCGGAAACCAACACGGAACTCAGCCTGTGCGGCGAAATGGCCGGCGATCCGCTGGCGGCCATGACGTTGATCGGCCTGGGATACCGCAATCTGTCCATGTCGGCACCGTCGATCGGGCCGGTCAAGGCCATGGTCCGCTCGCTCGACGTGGGGGCTTTGGAAAGCTATCTTTCCGGGTTGTCGCAGTCGCCGGCCCATTCCCTTCGGGAGAAATTGAGGGCTTTTGCCGCCGATCATGGTGTAATGGTTTAAAGCAATCGGTTTTCTTCTTGAATCTACATGACTTTTTGTGGGATTATTAAGCCTGCGGAAAAGACGAAACGATTCGCCTTTTAATTCGGCCGCCGCGTGACCCCGGGGGGGGGTGTCATCGCCGTGGCCATCCAGCCGCCGGGCGCCGGTTTCGGGTTGCCCGCGCGTCGGGATTCCAAGGGGCGTACGTTGGGGCAAAGGGGTGACCTACGCGTGAACCACGATCCCATCTCACGGGCGACGCCGGGGGGCGCCGCCACTGATCACCGTACGGGCGTCGGGGGGTTGTTGCGGGCCTCGCGGCTGCGCTGCGGCGAAGACCTGGACGTCATCGCCCAGGTTCTGCGCATTCGCCGCCGTCACTTGCAGGCCATCGAGGACGGCAATTTCGACCAGCTTCCGGGCACCACCTACGCGGTCGGCTTCATCCGCACCTATGCGGATTACCTGGGCCTGGACTCGGACGAAGTGGTGCGCCGCTTCAAGGGGGAACAGACCCTGCAGCCGGGCAAGACGCCCAAGGCCGATCTGGTGTTCCCGTCGCCGATGTCCGAGTCGGGCATCCCACGGGGGGCCGTGGTGTTTCTTGGCGTGGTGATCGGCGTCATCGCCTACGGCGGCTGGTACAGTTCGACCGTCGACAACGATTTCTTCAAGCAATGGATCGAACCCGTGCCCGCGCGCCTCGCGGCCCTGCTGCCGGGCGGCGCCGAGAACGGGGGCCCGGACCGCAGCCAGGCCGTCGCCGCCGATAAGCCAGCGCCAACATCCTCCGCGCCGGCATCCGAAGCCACCCCGGAACCGGCGGTAACGGCCGAAGTCGCCACGGAGCCGACCGCGCCGACAGGCGAGGACACTGCCGCCCAAACCTCCGCTGCCCAGATCGCCGATCAGCCGGCCGTTACGGTCGAAACGGCGTCGGGTCCCGCCCTTGCGCGCCCGACGGAACAGACGCAGCCGGAATTGGCGCAAACCGCGTCGGCGACCGAACCCCCGGCGACCGAACCCGTTGTCACCGCCGCGCCTGCCAGCGAACCCGCCGCCGTGTCCCCGGCGCCGGAATCCGCACCTGCCGCCGCGCCGGTGAGGGAAACGGAAACCGTGCGCCCACCCGAATCCATTGCCCAGCCCGTGGAAACCGCCGAACTGCCCGCGCCTTCGGCGCCGGCCGCCGAGGCCCCGGAAACCACGTCCACGCCGGCGGCGACGGAAGTCGCCAGCACGCCGGCCGAAACGGCCGCCGCCCGCATCGTCCTGACGGCGATCAGCGACAGCTGGGTCGAGGTGCGAGAGCAGGGCACCGATGCCTGGGTCTGGGGCAAATTGCTGCGCACCGGCGAATCCTACGCCGTGCCCGACCGGCCCGACCTGAAGATGAAAACCGGCAATGCCGGCGGCCTGACCATCACCGTCGACGGCGACAGCGCCCCGGCGGTCGGCGCCAGCGGCGAGGTCGTGCGCAACGTGCTGCTCGACCCCGAACGCCTTAAGGCCGGCACCGCCGTTTTCCGTTGATTCGCCGTCAATCGGCCAGCCATTCCGGCGGACGGAGCCGTCACGACCGTTGACCGCGGGCCGGGCGTCGGGCAAAACATGGCCCACGGGCCGGGCAGGCGCGGTTTCTCGCTTGTGCGCCGCCGCGGCCAGGCCCATGTAGGTTGCCGTTGAGCGTTTAAAGGATCCACTTTCATGTCTCAGGAAGCCGCGCTTCCCGCCGACCGCGCGTTCGCCTTTGGTCCCAAGGCGCGCCGGGTCAGCGTCCCCGTCCAGATCGGCAAGGTCGCCATGGGCGGCCTCAATCCCATCGTCGTGCAGTCCATGACCAACACGGACACCGCCGACATCGACGGTACGGTCGAACAGGTCCACGCCCTGGCCCAGGCGGGATCGGAAATCGTCCGGGTCACCGTCGATACGGAACGCGCCGCCGCCGCCATCCCGCATATCAAGGAAAAGCTGCTGGCGCGGGGTGTCGATACCCCCATCGTCGGGGACTTCCACTATATCGGCCACAAGCTGCTGGACAGCCACCCGGCCTGCGCCGAGGCTCTGGACAAGTACCGCATCAACCCCGGTAACGTGGGCTTCAAGGAAAAGCGCGACACCCAGTTCTCCAAGATGGTCGAAAAGGCCATCGAATACGGCAAGCCCGTGCGCATCGGCGTCAACTGGGGCTCTCTTGACCAGGACCTGGTGGTCCGCCTGATGGACGAGAACGCGAAGTCGGCCGATCCGATGACGGCCGCGGAAGTGACGCAGGAAGCCCTGGTCCAGTCGGCGATTTCCAACGCGCTCAGGGCCGAGGAGCTGGGTCTTTCGCGTGACCGCATCGTCCTCAGCTGCAAGGTCTCCGAGGTGCAGAGCCTCATCAAGGTCTATCGCGAACTGGCCAACCGGGGCGATTGGGCCCTGCATCTGGGCCTGACCGAGGCCGGCATGGGATCCAAGGGGATCGTCGCCTCGACCGCCGCCATGGCCGTGCTGCTGCAGGAAGGCATCGGCGACACCATCCGCGTGTCGCTGACGCCGTCGCCCGGCGGCGACCGCACCAAGGAAGTCATCGTCGCCCAGGAAATGTTGCAGACCATGGGGCTCCGCGCCTTCACGCCCCTGGTCACGGCCTGCCCCGGCTGCGGGCGCACGACCTCGACCTTCTTCCAGGAATTGGCCGACACCGTGCAGGGCTACGTGCGCGGCATGATGCCGACCTGGCGCGAACAGTACGACGGGGCGGAAAACCTGTCGCTGGCCGTCATGGGCTGCATCGTGAACGGCCCCGGCGAAAGCAAGCATGCGGATATCGGCATTTCCCTGCCCGGCACCGGCGAGGCGCCGACGGCGCCCGTGTTCGTCGACGGGGAAAAGGTCGCGACCCTGCGGGGGGCGGCCATCGCCGAGGACTTCAAGAAAATCGTCGATGACTATGTCGCCCGCAAGTACCCGCGCAAGACCGGCGCCGCCAACTCCGGCGCCGGCGCCGACGCGGCGGAATAGCGGGACCGGCGGCGATGGCAGACCTGCAACCCGTTCGCGGGACCCACGACATTCTGGCCGACGATTTCCGCCTGCACCGCCATATTTGTGACCGGGCGGCGGCCCTGGCCGCGCGACACGGGTTCCAGGAAATGACCCCGCCGATCTTCGAGTTCACGGAAGTGTTCTCGCGCACGCTGGGCGAAACGTCCGACGTGGTGACGAAGGAAATGTATACCTTCGACGACCGGGGCGGCGATTCCATCACGCTCCGCCCCGAATTCACGGCGGGCATCGCGCGCGCCTTCATGTCGAACGGCCTGGCCCAGGAAGCGCCGCTGAAGTTCTTCGCCCGCGGTCCCGTGTTCCGTCACGAACGCCCGCAAAAGGGCCGCCTGCGCCAGTTCCACCAGATCGACGTGGAAATCCTGGGTGTGCCGGGCGCCCAGGCGGATATCGAGGTCATCGCGCTGGCCGCTCATATCCTGGACGACCTCGGCGTGGCCAAGGACGTGCGGTTGGAACTCAACACCCTGGGCGATCCCGAAAGTCGGCAGGCCTACCGGGGCGTGCTGCTGGACTATCTGGCCACGTACCGCAACGACCTGTCCGAGGACAGCCGCACGCGCATGGACAAGAACCCGCTGCGCATCTTTGATTCCAAGGACAAGGGCGACCAGGAGATCATGTCCTCGGCGCCGCTGTTGCAGGAACACCTGAACGACGCCTCGCGCAAATTCTTCGACGAGGTGCTGGCCGGGCTCGACGCCCTGGACATCGCCTGTGAGGTGCAGCCCCGTCTGGTCCGTGGCCTCGATTACTATTCTCACACCGCCTTCGAATTCGTCACCGGCACCCTGGGCGCCCAGGGCACGGTTTTGGCCGGCGGGCGCTATGACGGCCTGATGGAACAGATGGGCGGGCGGGCGACGCCGGGCATCGGCTGGGCCGCCGGGGTCGAACGCTTGGCCATGATGATCGGAACGCCACCGGCGGGCGAGCGTCCCATCGTCGTGATCCCGCTGGGCGACGATGCCGTTGCCCCGGCCATGAAGGCCGCCCTCGACCTGCGCCGCTCGGGCCATACGGTCGACATGGGCTATTCCGGCAACCTGAAGAAACGCCTGGCGCGGGCCGACAAGGCGAACGCCAAGGCCGTGCTGATCCTGGGGTCCGACGAACTGGCGCGGGGGGCGGCGACCCTGCGCAACATGGAAACCGGCACCCAGGCCGAAGTCAAACTCTCCGATATCGTTGAAACCCTGAAGCTTCACTTCTAGCGAGGCTGCCCCATGCCCGAAGACCGCGCGCATTCCGCCCGGCCCTTCGTGGCCGGGGTCAATCATCGGACCAGTTCCCTCGGTCTGCGCGACCAGATGTTCATCGAGGACGAGGCCGTGCCCGGCGTGCTTGCCCGCCTGCGCGACGCCGACGTGGCGGAGGCGGTGCTGCTGTCGACCTGCGACCGGGTCGAGGTGGTGGGCGCCGATCCCGATCCGGCGGCGGCGGCGGACAGGGCGCTGGGCGTGCTGGCGGCGGAAACCCAGGTGCCGCTCGCCGATCTCAAGGCTCAGGCCCATATCGCCGTCGATGAGGCGGCGATCCTGCATCTGTTCAACATCGCGGCGTCGCTGGCCAGTCTGGTGATCGGCGAGCCGCAGGTTCTGGGCCAGGTCAAGGCCGCCCATCGCCAGGCCAAGGAGGCGGGCCTGCCTGCCGGCGTTCTCGAAGCCCTGTTGCAGGCCGCCTATGGTGCGGCCAAGCGGGTGCGCACGGAAACCGGCGTCGGCGAAGGGCCGGTGTCCATCGCCGCCGTCGCGACCATGCTGGTTCAGGATCTGCACGGCGACCTGGAGGGCGTGTCGGCGCTGCTGGTCGGGGCCGGCGACATGGGCGAGATGGTGGCCGAGGACATGATCGGCGAAGGCTTGACCAACCTGACCGTGATCCACCCCCGCGAACGTCGGGCCAAGCGCACGGCGCGGGTGCTGAACTGCAATTACGATCTGTTCGAAAATCTGGCCGATCTGGTGCCCAAGACGGACGTCCTCATCGCGGCCTTGGGCGGCGGCGGGCGGATCGTCGAGAAAAGTCTGGTGGCGGCGGCGCTCAAGGCGCGGCGGCGGCGGCCCATCCTGGTTGTCGATACGGCCGTGCCCGGCGATGTCGATCCGGCGGTCCATGACCTGGACGACGCCTATGTCTATGACTTCGGCGATCTGGAACGCATCGCCATGGAAGGGCTGGTCGGCCGCGGGGCCGAGGCCCAGGCCGCCCGGCGCATCGTCGACGAGGAAGTCCGGGCGTTCCTCAACGGCCGCCGGGAACGGGACGCGGGACCGCTGGTCGCGGGCCTGCGCCGCTATTTCGAGGACCAGCGCGCCCAGGCCCTTTTGGAAGCCGGCGGCGACGCGGAAAAGGCGACCCATCTGTTGGTCGCGCGTCTGCTGCACGGGCCGTCGACGCGGTTGCGCCGCGCGGCGGCCGAGGCCGATTTGGACCTGGCGTCGGCGGAACGCCTGATCGCCCATTTGTTTCAGCCCGATCCCCCCGATGCCGACGGCGGCACGGGTGACGGCGGCAAGGAGAACGGTTAAGTGAGCCTGAACGAGAGCCTGGACCGGGTGTTGACCCGCTACAAGGAACTGGAATCCCTGATGTCCGAGGGCGGCGCCGGCGGCGACAAGATCGCCAAGCTGGGCAAGGAATATTCCGACCTGGGACCCGTGGTCGCGGCGGTCAAGGCCTACCGCAAGGCCCAGGCCGACGCCCAGGGCATGGCCGACCTGCTGGCCGACCCGGCGACCGACCGCGACATGCGGGAACTGGCCGAGGAAGAATTTCACGAGTTGAAGGAAACCCTGCCGGAGCTGGAGCGTCAGGTGCAGTTGATGCTGCTGCCCAAGGACGAGGCCGACGAGAAGAACGCGATCCTGGAAGTGCGCGCGGGCACCGGCGGCGACGAGGCGGCGCTGTTCGCCGCCGACCTGTTCCGCATGTACCAGCGTTATGCGGAAACCCACGGTTGGCGGTTCGAGGTCATCAGCGTCAATGAAACCGGCATCGGCGGTTACAAGGAAGCCATCGCCACGATCTCGGGCACGGACGTGTTCGCGCGCCTCAAGTTCGAATCCGGCGTGCATCGGGTGCAGCGCATCCCGGTTACGGAATCGGGCGGGCGCATCCATACCTCGGCGGCGACCGTCGCGGTCATGCCCGAGGCCGAGGAAGTCGACATCGACATCGCAGATAAGGAATTGCGCATCGACGTGTTCCGCGCGTCCGGGCCGGGTGGTCAGTCGGTCAACACCACCGATTCCGCGGTGCGCATCACCCACCTGCCGACCGGCCTTGTGGTCATCCAGCAGGACGAGAAATCGCAGCACAAGAACCGGGCCAAGGCCATGAAGGTGCTGCGCGCGCGGCTGTACGAACGCGAACGCCAGATCCGCGACGACGCCCGCGCCGCCCAGCGCAAGGGCCAGGTCGGGTCCGGCGATCGGTCGGAGCGCATCCGCACCTATAACTTCCCACAGGGCCGCGTCACCGACCACCGTATCAACCTGACCCTGCACAAGCTGGACCGGGTGATGGAAGGTGACCTGGACGACCTGATGGACGCCTTGATCAGCGAAGACCAGGCGAGCCGCCTGGCCGAGATCGCGTGACGGCGATAAAAAGCCGTTTTGCCCCGGGCACCCTGGGTCATGCCGTGGACCGGGGGGCGGCCGATCTGGCGGCGGCGGGCATCGACACGGCCCGTCTGGACGCCCGCCTGCTGACGGCCCATGTCCTGGGCCGGGACGCTTCCTTCGTACTGACCCATCCGGAAACGGAGCTGAGCACCGAGCAGCAGGATGCGGCCCGGCGCCTGATCGCCCGCCGCGCCGCGCACGAGCCCGTGTCGCGGATTCTGGGAGAGCGGGAATTCTGGTCCCTGACCTTCCGGGTCACCGAGGCGACCCTGACGCCGCGCCCGGAAACCGAAACCCTGGTCGAAGACGCGCTTGCCCGGATTCGCGCCATGGGCCGGGAAGGGGAGGCGCTCCGCATTCTCGATCTCGGCACCGGCACGGGCTGCCTGTTGCTTGCCGTGCTGTCGGAACTGCCGCGGGCCCAGGGTCTCGGCATCGACATCAGCGGGGACGCCGTCGCCGTGGCGGCGGACAACGCCCGGCGGCTGGGCCTGGGCGGGCGGGCGCGCTTTCAGGCCGGCGATTGGACGGCCGGTCTTGCCGGCCCGTTCGACGTGATCCTGTCCAACCCGCCCTATATCGCCGAGGCCGACCGCGAAACGTTGCCGCCGGAAGTTCTGGGGTTCGACCCCCATGGGGCGCTGTTCGCGGGGCCTGAGGGGCTTGATGCCTATGCCGCCATCGCACCCCAGGCGGCCAGGCTTCTGGCGCCCCGGGGAATCGCCATCGTCGAACTGGGCCAAGGACAGGAAGCGGCGGTCACCGAAATTTTTTGCCGCGCCGGACTGATCCCCGGCGGGACCCGCGCCGATCTGGCGGGAATCCCCCGGTCGTTCGCCGCCGTGCCGCCACCTGGATGAACCCGTAAAAAATTGTTGGAAATGGGGGGG
>SWBZ01006208.1_pt1 | contig 42519 bp, 42 predicted proteins | sample 4693031 | NCBI WGS metagenome assembly SWBZ01 (sample SAMN10267274, study PRJNA491770) | bioreactor metagenome | isolation source: DHS bioreactor inoculated with | place: Japan: off Shimokita Peninsula
CCCCCCCGGCACGGAATTCGCCCAGGGTGTGACCATCCACCACCGTGACGACCTGGATCAGGTGCAGCGCGATCTCGCCACGTGGCCCGGCGTGTCGGCCCTGATTTACGATCAGACCTGCGCCGCCGAAAAGCGCCGCCGCCGGAAACGCGGCACCTTCCCCGACCCGGCCAAGCGCGTGTTCATCAACGAGGCCGTCTGCGAAGGCTGCGGCGATTGCGGCGTGGTCTCCAACTGCGTCGCCATCGCGCCTAAGGAAACGGAACTGGGGCGCAAGCGCGCCATCGATCAGTCCATGTGTAACAAGGACTTCACCTGCCTGAAGGGCTTCTGCCCGTCCTTCGTCACCGTGCACGACGGCGTCCTGGCCAAGGGCTCGGAAACACGAAGTCCCGGCGCAAGCGCCACGCTCTTCCCGGTCCTGCCCGACCCGCCGTTGCCGAAAACCGACACCGCCTACAACATCTGCGTCACCGGCATCGGCGGCACGGGCGTGGTGACGATCTCGGCCCTGCTCGGCATGGCGGCGCATGTGGACCGGAAGGCCGTGACCGTGCTCGACGTCGCCGGCCTGGCGCAGAAGAACGGCGCGGTGTTCGCCCATGTGCGTATTGCCGACGACGCCGACGCGCTGAACGCCGTGCGCATCGCGGCAGGCGGGGCCGACCTGCTGCTGGGGGCGGACATGGTGACCTCGGGCGGGTTCGAGACGCTGGCCAAGCTGGACGCCGACCGGGCCCGCGCCGTGGTCAACGCGCGCCAGACCATGACGGCCGAATTCACCAACCTGCCCGACCTGGATTTCCCGGACGACCAGTTGCGCACGGCGATTTCGGACGCCACGGGCGGGCGCGCCGACTTCATCGACGTCACGCATCTCGCCCGCCGCCTGATGGGCGACAGCATCGCCGCCAACATCATGCTGCTGGGCTATGCCTTCCAGAAGGGTGCTGTGCCGATCTCGGCCGACGCTATCGAGCGCGCGATCGAACTCAACGGCGTCGCCGTCGACTTCAACAAACAGGCCTTCACCTGGGGCCGCCGCGCCGCCCATGATCCCGCCGCCGTGGAAAAACTCGCGGGCCCGCAGGACAAACCGGCGGCGGCCTTCGACCTCGACGGCTTCATCGCCCGGCGCGTCGCCGACCTTACCGCCTATCAGAACGCGGCCTATGCGGCGCGCTACACGGCGCTGATCGACAAGGTGCGGAACAGGGAAGCGGCCCTCGGCACGGGCTCGACCGAACTCACCGAAGCCGCCGCCCGTTCGTTCTTCAAACTGATGGCGTACAAGGACGAGTACGAGGTCGCGCGGCTCTATTCGGCACCCGAGTTCCGCCGGGCGCTGCGCCAAACCTTCCAGAGCCACAAGAAACTGACCGTCCATCTGGCCCCGCCGCTGGGCAGCCCCAAGGACGCCCGCACCGGCCACCTGCAAAAACGCGAATTCGGCCCTTGGATGTTCACCGCCTTCCGCCTGCTCGCCCCCCTGAAGGGCCTGCGCGGCACGGCCTTGGATCCCTTCGGGCGCACGGAAGAACGCAAGATGGAACGCGCCCTGATCGCCGAGTATGAAGCGACCGTCGCGGCCCTGCTCCACGGCCTCACCGCCCAGAACCTCCCCCTCGCCACCGAGATCGCGGTCCTGCCGCAATCCATGCGCGGCTTCGGTCACATCAAGATGGCGAACGTGGAGAAAGCCAAGGCCCGCGAGGCGGACCTGCTGGCCGCCTTCCTGGATCCGGCGAAAGCACCCCGGGCCGCCGAATAGCTCACCGCGCTTAAGGGAGGGAAAAAAGATGAGCGACAGGTACACGATCCGCACCATGACCGCAGGCGAGGTCGACCAGGCCGTCGACTGGGCGGCGGCCGAGGGGTGGAACCCGGGCCTTAGCGACGCCGGCTGTTTCCGGGCGGTCGATCCCGATGGGTTCATCGGCGGCTGGCTGAATGGGCGGATGATCTCGTCGATCTCCGTCGTCAACTACGGCGACGCGTATTCCTTTCTCGGCTTCTACATCGTCGAAGAAGCCCATCGCGGCAACGGCCACGGCTACGCGTTGTGGCAGGAAGCCGTCAAGCATGCCGGCGACCGGCTGATCGGCCTGGACGGCGTGGTCGCCGAACAGGACAACTACCGCCGCTCCGGGTTCGAATTCGCCTATAACAACATCCGCTACGGCGGCGCGCCCAAGGCGTTGGACGATGCCCATGTCCCCTCCGGGGTTCTTATCACGCCGCTCGACGGCGCCGCCCCGGACCTCGCGGACTACGACCGCAAGATGTTCCCCGCCCCGCGCGCCGCGTTTCTGGAATCCTGGATATCAACGCCGGGCCACCTCGCCCGCGCCGCCCGGGCCGGCGACGGCGGCCTCCTCGGCTACGGCGTCATCCGCCCCTGCCACACGGGCTTCAAGATCGGCCCCCTGTTCGCCGACGATCCGGCGATCGCCCGCGCCCTCGCCCGCGATCTGATCGCCGCGGTGGATACAGGCGGGCAGGATGTCTTCCTCGACGTGCCCGAGCCCAACGGCGACGCCGCGTCGCTCGCCCGCGATCTGGCCCTTGCCCCGGTGTTCGAAACCGCCCGCATGTACACGGGCCCGGCCCCCACCATCGACATCCCGCGAATCTACGGGGTCACGACCTTCGAACTCGGCTGACTCGGCAGGGCGTCCGCCCGCCCCGGGCGATGGCTTTCCGCATCGTCCCCTCGCCACCGGGCCCTCGCCACCGGGCCCTCGCCACCGGGATCGCGGCCCTGCCGCAATCCATGCGCGGCTTCGGTCACATCAAGATGGCGAACGTGAAAAAAGCCAAGGCCCGCGAAGCGGACCTGCTGGCCGGGTTCAAGGACCCGAAGAAGGCGGCGGTGGCGGCGGAGTGAATACAAAATTTAGTGCGGATTGAGTTCAATTTCGCTATATTTAGCGTAGACTTCATCATAATTAAGAGAATGGTACGCTCGTGCTCGCTGATATCTTCGCAAGCAGATACGCAGGTGTCTCGTTGTGGCAAAGCGTCACCGAGAATGAACGCCGAACACTAATGCAGGCGTTCCTTATTCTTTCTGAACAAGTCTGCCCATTTTATGTCGATGGAAACCCAACCGAAGAAAGCGAGTCATTTTGGAAAAGCATTCATAGTCAAATGGCTAGAGAACTCGGACTTACGTCTCTTTCCCCTCTCGCCTACGCTTACCAAACAGTGCATTCAGGAAAACAGCATACTAAAAGTGGCGTTTATCCGATTATTTCTGTATGTGAAAATTGGTTCAAACAGGCAATAGACAATAATTCTACCGCTGACATTTACATCAAAGACCGTCTTAGTTTCGTTGAAATCGGTTTTCGAAAAAAAGAATCCGAAATTAGTTTGGACAACGCTTCACTTGAAGATCGAGCCGCGGATGCCCGGTTCAAATCATCAATCAGACCTAGAACCGGGATAACGCTACCAGGAGACCCTGCTTCTTGGCTCTATTCTAAAAACAAGAAATTGAACGAAAATTTCCGCGCAGCTGTCGATGAACTTAACGAAAGACTTCGTCGTGCGAAATTTGGAATCCACTATCACAACGGGTTCTTCCAACTCAGCTCAGACTCAATTCTTCAAAAGACCATCGAAGAACCATTTTGGACTCTGGTCTCAGACCCAAAATGGAAAAATGTCGACACAGACATGAAAGAAGCCTTGGACTTACGCGATAGCGGCGGTCGTGATCCAGCGTTCTACGCCGCGAGGGCATTAGAAAGCACAATCAAGATCATTTCCGATTCAAAAGGTTGGTCGCATGGCGGCGAAAAAGGCGCCCATAATTACATCGACAACCTTTCCTCAAAGAAGAACGCATTCATAGAACCTTGGGAAGCGGAGGCATTGAAGTCGTTCTTTACGAACGTGAGGAACCCCATTGGTCACGGACCCGGCCAAGCACCCATGCCAACGCTATCCAACGAGCAGACAAACTGGGCAATCGAAAACTGCATGACCTGGACTAAGAGCTTAGTTCACCGACTTTAAAAATGCCGAGAAACGTGCCCTACATCACAAATGCCAACAGGAACGGCAGGGTCGCGAAGGACAGGACGGTCGAGATCACGACCATGCCCGCCACTTCCTCCGGCTGGTTGTTGTAGCGTTCGGCGAACAGGAAGTTGAACACGGCGACGGGCATGGCGCATTGCAGGATCAGCACGCCGCGCTCCACCCCGGTGAACCCGAACGCCTCCGCCGTGGCCCAGCCCACCAGAAAACCGACGCCCAGGCGCATGACGGACAGCAGCACCGCCTGCGGCAGTTTCTTCACGCCGAGGCCCGCGAGGGAGACGCCCAGGGTGATGAGCATCAGCGGCACGGTGAGGCCAGAGAGGATGCGCGTGGTGTTGACGATGGGTGCCGGCACGGTCCAGCCCATCACCATCACCACCAGGGCCGCCAGGGCGGCGTAGAGGATGGGCAGGCGCAGCAGCGCCCCCACCGAGGTCGCCCCCGCCGGCACGGCCACCCCGATGGTGAACAGGCAGAGCACGTTGACGGTGAAGTACGCGATGGCCAGCGCCAGACCATGGTCGCCGAAGGCGAGCAGGCAGAGCGGCAGGCCCATGTTGCCGACGTTGCCGTAGGCCAGGGCCGAGAGGAACGCCTTCTGGCTGAGTTTCATCACCTTCAGGAACACGAAGAACACGGCATAGAACGCGACCATGGTCGCGAAAGTCGCCGCCGCCATGGTGAGGAAGGCGTCGGCGTCGAGCTTGGTGTCGATCAGGGTGAAGAACACCAGACAGGGCGTGCCGATATTGGTGACCAGCGTCGTCACCAGCGACGTGTCGTAAGGGCGGCCCTGCTTACGCCAGACATAGCCGATAACGGCGCAGGTCAGGACCGGCGCGATGACGGAGAACAGTTGGTAGAGCATGGAGATGGTCGTCTAGGCCTATGGTGGAAGGTAAAGCGGGTCGCGGCGCCCGTGCCGGTTATTCGACCCAGGCGATGCGCAGAATGTTGGTCGCCCCCGGCGTGCCGAAGGGCACCCCGGCGGTGACGACGATGGGGTCGCCCTTCTTGGCGAAGCCGTCTTTCTGTGCCTCGGTCACGGCCTTGGAAACCATTTCACGGAACGAATGGATATCCTCGGACAGCACCGAATGAACGCCCCAGCACAGCGCCAGCCTCCGCGCGGTTTCACGCTTGGGCGTCAGGCCCAGGATCGGCGTCGCGGGCCGCAGGCGCGCGCATCGCAGGGTCGTCGAACCCGTGGTGGTGAAGGTGACGATCACCGCCGCCGAAATGGTTTCCGCGACCTGACAGGCGGCGACGGTGATGGCGTCGGCCGCCGTGGCGTCGTGGCCGCCGCGGCGGCGGTCGCGCATGTGGCGGTAGTGCACGTCCTGTTCCACGCGCTTGATGATGCGGTCCATCATGGCGACGGTTTCCGTCGGATAATCGCCGACCGCCGATTCCGCCGACAGCATGACCGCGTCGGCGCCGTCGTAGATGGCGGTCGCCACGTCCGAGGCCTCGGCCCGGGTCGGCGTCGGCGCATGGACCATGGAATCCAGCATCTGGGTCGCCACGATCACCGGTTTGCCCGCCAGCCTGCACAGGTGCAGAATCTGCTTCTGCGCCACGGGCACGTCTTCGGTCGGGCATTCCACGCCCAGGTCGCCGCGCGCCACCATGATGGCGTCGGACAGGTGGACGATTTCCTCCAGGTGGGTCAGGGCGGCGGGCTTTTCCAGCTTGGACATGATGGCGGCGCGGCCGGCGACCAGCTTGCGCGCCTCGGCCAGATCCTCGGGCCGCTGCACGAAGCTGAGCGCGACCCATTCGACCCCGAGGTCGAGGCCGAAGCGCATGTCGTCGCGGTCCTTCTTGGTCAGCGGCGAGACGTCGAGGATCACGCTGGGCACGTTGACGCCCTTGTGGTTGGACAGGGTGCCGCCGATCTCGACCTCGCATTCCGCGTGTTCCTTGGAACACTCCAGAACCTTCAGGCGGATTCTCCCATCGTCGATCAGCAGCGTCGATCCCACCTCCAACGCCGCGAAGATTTCCGGATGCGGCAGGGGGGCGCGGCGGTGGTTGCCGGGTGCCTTGTCCAGATCCAGGCGGAATTTGTGGCCGGCTTCCAGTTCGGCCGAGCCCGTGTCGATGTCGCCGACCCGCAGCTTCGGACCCTGCAAATCGAGCAGGATGCCCACGGGGCGGTGGAACTTGCGTTCCAGGGACCGCACGATGCCGTGGATTTTCTGATGGTCGGCATGGCTGCCGTGGGAGAAATTCATGCGGAACACATCGACGCCGGCTTCAAACAGCTTTTCGATGGCTTCCTGGCTGGACGTCGCAGGGCCCAGGGTCGCGACAATCTTCGCGCGGCGTTCACGTTTCATGATGGGGGCCTTCCCTCTCCTTCATTTCGTCACTGTCCCTGCGCCCATAGGCTTAAGGCCAAACGGGGGCAAACTCACGCAAATATTCTTGAAATTCCGCGGTCATGCGGCCGCGCAAATGAAAACAGTCTAATAAATCCGCGCCGGGCCGGCCGGCCGCCTTGCGCAAAGGGGGCAAGATTAGGTAGGTATTAACCAATTTCGTGGCACCTATGAAGGATCGGCAGAAGACCGACGCCGTAGGGTCGCGCCGCAAGATGGCGCAGTCGATTGGCCATGTGTTTTTTTGGGAAGCGGCCCGCCGGGTGGGATTGAGTTTCACCGGGCGGTCCAGGGGTATCGTTTGAGCACGCAAAGCATCATCAATGCGCTGGCCGGCCTATCGCCCGATACCGACAAGGCGACGCTGATGACGGCTGTCGATAAGGCCGTGGACGGCATCGTCAAGGAGCTGAAGGCCAACGCCGGCGGCAAGGTGCAGCCCGACGTGGTTCAGGCGACCCAGACCACCCTGACCTTCCTCGAAGCCTGCGGCCAGTTGAAGGACCCGGAATTCACCCAGCGCGCGCGCATCCGCGCGTCGGAACTGCTGGAAGCCTTCGGCAAGGTGTCCGGGGACGCGGACGCCCCCAGGCGCAAGAAACGGCGTAAGAAACGCCCGGCGGGGGCGGATGCCAAACCCGCGGGCGCCGCGAAGGGCAAGTCCGCCAAGGGCAAGCCCGCCGCCAAACCGGCCGCCGCCGCGAAGCCGGCCAGGCCCGAAAAGCCCTGGGAAGACAGCCCCTTCACCGAGGCCTTCACGGAACAGATCTGCAAGTACCTGCGCAAGCGCGCCATGCTGTGGTACGTGCCGCAACACACGCTGACACCCACGCCCTTCCCGCTGTCGACCCGCTTCGGCGACAACCTTGTGACCGCGATCAAGGAACACTTCATGCATCGGTTCTTCACCAACCGCCGCATCATGGTGCTGGGCGACGAGTTGAAGGCCCGGAATTTCGAGGAAAGCGCGTTCCGCGAAATCTTCGACAAACCGAAGAAGGCCAACCCCGTGCGCAGCATGTGGGAAGACGGTCTGGCCGATATCGAGCGCTTTTTGACCAGCGACAAACCGCCACCGCAGAAATCGGCGAAGACCAAGGTGACGACCAAGAAGACCGGCGGCTTCCTCGGCTTTTTCCAGAAAGAGGAAAAAGTCGTCGAACGCGAGGCCGTGGCCGACACCACCGAACTGGATCACGCCAAGGCGTTCTGGAACATCATCGCCGGGCCCGAAGTCACCTACAGCCCGCCGAAGTTCGAGGACTTCGTCTTCCTCAAGTCCCTGTTCGAGTATTACCCGGAACAGGTCGACGAGGAGCAGCAGGCGGTCAAACAGATGCTGCAGCAGGAATACGGCTCCAACCAGGCGCGCGAAGGGGCGGCGCGCGACCATCTCAACGCGCTGATCAAGGATACCGCCCCCTGTTCGGGCGAACTGACCGCCCTTTGGGTGTACCTGACCGCCAAGGACGCCTTCGGCTACAACGTGTTCAAGTCGTTCACGTCGAGCCACGGCACGAACGCGGAACAACGCCGCCGCGCCCTGCCCTATTTCCTGCGCTGGATTCCCGATTTCACGGAACAGGAAGCGCCGAGCCGCCTTTAGGCGCACTCGATTTTCCGGATCCTTCGTTAACCCTTTGTCAGCCCTGACCGCCATAGGATAGTCTTGGCGCCGTCGCCCTTGCGGCGGACACCTGGATTAAGGTTCCGGCATGCTGAAAAAGGTCTTTTCCAAAGCGCTGTTGTCCGTGGTCATGGACAAGAAGGCCCGCTCGGCCCTGGATGCCGCCAAGGAGCGCGCCAAACAGGCGCCCCCGTCCGCGGCGGCACCCGAGGCCCTGCCCGCCAGCGCCGAGGAACTGCGCGCCGCCGCCCGCCAGGCGTTGGAATCGGCGGAAAAGGAACTGGCGTCCAAGCCCAAGCTGACCGGCGAGCGCAAGGCGCTGATCCAACAGGCCCTGGCCGTGCGCAAACAGAAAACCAAGATTCTCGACGAACTGGGCCCGGACCAGAAGATCAAGTTGCAGGCCATGGCGCTGGAAGCCTTCGGTCTGGATCCCACCAAGGGCGGACGTTGACGCCCGCACCCCCGTTGACCGCCTCCGACACCACCGCCGAGGCAACGGCCCGTGACCTGGGCGCCAAGGTCGCGGCCGGCGACCTGCGCGCCCTCGCCCGCGCCATCACCCTGCTGGAATCGGGCCGCGCCGACCACCGGGTGCAGGCCGAAGCCCTGATCCGCGCCCTGCTGCCGGCGGCGGGCAGGTCGATCCGCATCGGCATCACCGGCATCCCAGGCGTCGGCAAATCCACCTTCATCGAGGCCTTCGGCCTGGCCCTGGTCGACCGCGGCCACAAGGTTGCCGTGCTCGCCGTCGATCCGACCAGCCCGCGCTCGGGCGGCTCGATCCTGGGCGACAAGACGCGCATGGAAAAATTGGCCCGGTGCCGCGACGCCTACATCCGGCCCTCGCCGTCCGGCGGCACCCTGGGCGGCGTCGCCCGGCGCACGCGGGAAGCCATCATCGCGGTCGAGGCCGCGGGCTACGACGTGGTGCTGATCGAAACCGTCGGCGTCGGCCAATCGGAGACGGCGGTCAAGGACCTGGTCGACATGTTCCTGTTACTGCTCGCCCCCGGTGGCGGCGACGACCTTCAGGGCATCAAGAAGGGCATCGTCGAAATGGCCGACCTGATCGTCGTCAACAAGGCCGACGGCGACCTGGCGCCGGCGGCGGAACGGGCGCGGCGGGACTATACCTCCGCCCTGCACCTGCTGCGCCCGGAAAACGCCGACTGGTCACCCCGGGTTGTGAAATGTTCCGCCGTCACCGGCGACGGGCTCGACGATATCTGGCAATCGGTCGAAGCCTTCCGCGCCGCGACACAATCGTCCGGCCGGTTCGACGCCAGCCGCGCCGAGCAAGCCAGGACCTGGATGTGGAACGAGGTCAATGAAACCCTGCTGGGCGAACTCCGCGCCGCCCCCGCCGTGACGCAGGCGCTCGCCAACCTAGAACCCGCCGTCGCCGAGGGCGCGGTCGGCCCCAGCGAAGCCGCACGGCGCATCCTGGCCGCCTTCCGGGGTGACGGCGCCCCCTCGGACAAAGACGTCTAAATATATGGATTTTCTCGTTCCAACCGCTACCATGCTGCGAAATAAATCACAGAGATAAGACCAAGGGCGGATGGTTCGACGAATGGAAACCAAGGAAGAACTGGAACTGCTTCAGGCAGAAATCCTCAACCTTTTCAATTACATTCAGCGGGTCCGCAAGGAAGTGGCCGCGATCACCCGTTCCGACGAAGGCAACGGTCGGTTCGACAACATGTCCGACCAGCTTGACGCCATCGTCCGGGCCACGGAAGAGGCCACCAATTCGATCATGGAAGTGGTGGAGCAGAATACCGATACCATCGATAAGATCCGCGGCAAGACCGACAACGCGGAAATCCTCGCCCTTCTGGACGAGTTGGAAAACAACTCCTCCAACATCTTCGAAGCCTGCACCTTTCAGGACATCACCGGCCAGCGCGTAACCAAGATCGCCCGGTCGGTGACTTACGTGGAAACGCGGGTCAACGCGCTGATCCAGATCTTCGGCAAGGAACACATCGAAAGCGTCGAAGTCGAAACCGAAGAGCAGTCGGAAGACGAAAAGCTTCTTCAGGGCCCGCAGCTTCAGGGCGAAGGCGTTACTCAGGACGAAATCGACAAGTTGTTCGACTAGCCTGCAACCGAAACCGTCACCATCGACCGCCACAATCAAAGGGGTGTCCGGGCCAGCGTCCGGATAATGATATGAACGATTTGATCCGTAACCGAGAAATCCAAGGGAGTCTTTTTCCATGCAACGTCTGCTGTCCCTTTTCGCCGCGCTCGCTCTCGTCCTGGGGATCGGTGCGATGAACGACGCCGAAGCCATGGACCCGGAAAACACCCTTTACATGGACACCACGCACGGCCGCGTGGTGATTGAACTGCGCCCGGATCTCGCGCCCAAGCATGTTGCGCGGATCAAGGAACTGACCCGCGAGGGCTTCTATGACGGGCTGGTGTTCCACCGCGTCATCGGCGGCTTCATGGCCCAGGGCGGCGATCCCACGGGCACCGGCATGGGCGGCAGCGGCCAGAACCTGCCGGCGGAATTCTCATCCGAGCCGTTCAAACGCGGCACCGTCGGCATGGCCCGGTCCATGAATCCCAACAGCGCCGACAGCCAGTTCTTCATCTGCTTTGCCCGGACCAGCCATCTTGACGGCCAGTACACGGTCTGGGGTCAGGTCACGGACGGCATGAAGTTCGTCGGCATGCTCGAACGCGGCGAGCCGCCCGTCGATCCGGACAAGATCATCAAGATGCAGGTCGCCGCCGACGCGGACAAGGCCAAGAAGTAAAACAGCCCACCGGGCGGCCCTAGCGCACCAGTTCGCGGGTCGCCCGGTCGAGGCCGTCCAGGGTCAGCGGGAACATGCGCCCGCCCATCAGCCGCCGGATCATGTCGACGGACTGGGTGTGGCCCCACCAGTCCTCTTTCACGGGGTTGAGCCAGACCGCCCGCGAATAGACGCTAAGGATGCGCTGCATCCACAGGCTGCCCGCTTCCTCGTTCCAATGCTCGACGCTGCCGCCGGGATAGGCGATCTCGTAGGGGCTCATGGACGCGTCGCCGACGAAGATGATTTTGTAATCCGACGGATAGGTGTGCAGGACCTCCCAGGTCGGGATGGTATCCGTGCGCCGGCGCACATTGTCCTTCCACACCCGTTCGTACGGGCAGTTGTGGAAGTAGAAATATTCCAGATGCTTGAATTCCGAGCGGGCGGCGGAAAACAGTTCCTCCATCACCCGCACGTGCGGGTTCATGGACCCGCCCACATCCAGGAACAGCAGCACCTTCACCGCGTTGTGGCGTTCCGGCACCATGCGGATGTCGAGATAGCCCCGCTTGGCCGTGTTGCGGATCGTGCCGTCCAGGTCCAGTTCCGTCGGTGCCCCCTGGCGCGCGAACTGGCGCAGACGGCGCAGCGCCACCTTGATGTTGCGGGTGCCGAGTTCCAGCGTGTCGTCCAGGTTCTTGAACTCGCGCTTGTCCCACACCTTCACGGCGCGGAAGTTGCGGTTGTCGTCCTGGCCGATGCGCACCCCTTCCGGGTTGTAGCCGTAGGCCCCGAACGGCGAGGCGCCGGCGGTGCCGATCCATTTCGACCCGCCCTGGTGGCGCTTTTTCTGCTCCTCCAGGCGCTTCTTCAGCGTCTCCATCAGTTTGTCCCAGCCGCCCAAGGCCTCGATCTGCGCCCGTTCCTCCGGCGTCAGCGTGCGCTCCGCCAGCTTGCGCAGCCATTCCTCGGGAATGTCCTGAACATCAACCTGTTCCGTCTGTTCCAGCCCCTTGAACACATGGCCGAACACCCGGTCGAACTTGTCCAGGTTCTTTTCGTCCTTCACCAGGGCGGCGCGGGACAGATAGTAGAAATGCTCGATGCTGTAGTCCGCCAGCCCGGCGTCCATGGCGTCCAGCAGGGTCAGGTATTCCCGCAAGGACACGGGCACCTTGGCCGACCGAAGTTCGAGGAAGAAATTGATGAACATGGCCGCACCTTAGCCCCGCCACCCCGTCCCTGCCAATCCCGCTTCAACGCCCGGCGGCGAGCGGATAAGCTGGCCACCCTTGAAGCGCACAACCGAACGGGAGCCATCCATGATCACCGTCGTCGTCAACTTCGACCTGCCGCCCGGAACGACCCTGGCGGACGCCACCCAGCGCTACCGCGACAGTTCGAAAAAGTACCTGGGCGCCCCCGGCCTGGTGCGCAAGCTCTACCTGTACAACGAAGACCAGATGAAAGGCGGCGGGGCCTATGTGTTCAACACGCGGGCCGAGGCCGACGCCCTGCTGAACGACGCCTGGCGGGCCTCGATCACCGAGCGCTACGGCGCGCCGCCGGTGCTGACCTATTTCGAATCGCCCGTCGTCGTCGACAACGTGACCGGCGAGATCATCACCTGACGATCAGTCCTTGTCCGGCCCAGAAACCTCGACCTTGATCGGCACGGACGACCGCAGGTGCAGGTCGCGCTGCGGGAACGGGAACACCACCCCATGTTCGTGGTAGAGATCCCAGATGCGCAGTTGGACCTCGCTGCGCACGTTGGCGACGCCGTTCTGCGGGTCGTCGATCCAGAACCTGAGTTCCAAAATCACCGCGTTGTCGCCGAATTCGATCAGATGGCACACGGGTTTGGGGTCTTTCAGCACCCGGTTCACGCCATCCGCGGCCTGCACCGCCAGTTCCCGCGCCTTGTGCACGTCGGCGCCGTAATCGATGCCGATCGGCACCTTCTGGCGGATCATGGAATTGGAATAGGACCAGTTCTCGACCCGCTGGGAGATTAGCTCCTCATTGGGGATCAGGTGTTCCGTACCGTCGCGGGTGATGACCGAGACATAGCGGGCACCCAGCGTGTTGATCCAGCCGAAGGTATCGCCGACGGCGATCACGTCGCCGGGCTTGACCGAGCGGTCCATCAGCAGGATCACCCCCGACATCAGGTTCGAGACGACCTTCTGTAGGCCAAAACCGATGCCAAGGCCCAAGGCCCCGCCGAACACGGCGAAGACCGCCAGATTGATACCCACGCTTTCCAGGGCCAGAGCGATGGCCAGTGCGTAGAGAAACACCCGCGCGAACTTGCCGAACAACACGCGCATGGACGGCGTCAGGCTGTCCGAGGCGTTGATGCGGGTTTCCGCGATTCGCGACGTGACGGAGGCGAGATACAGGAACAGGGCCGACAGCAACGCCGCCTTGATCATGCCTAGGACGGACAGGCGGAATTCCCCCAGGTTGAGCGCCATGTCGTCGAGCGTGCGCATGACCGGGTCGAGCAGGCCCAGCAGGTTAAGGGCGGCGATGGTCCAGGCGGTGACGGCGATGGCACGGGCCCAGAACGGGTTGCGGATCAGGCCCGACGCCAGGCGGATCACCGCCCAGGCCGTCAACAGCGAAACCGCGCCCTCCATCAAGTGATAGGACCAGGCCGCCCCCTTGGCCGCGAACACGGCGAACCACAGGGCCGTCAGCCACAGAACCGGCCGGGCGACGGGCTTGAGCGCCGCCGCCACGGGAACGCCGAACCTTGTGTACCAGCCATGATCCGGCCGCCGGTCGAGAACGGCCTCCAGCCGGGGCGACAGAAGGCGCGCGGCGATGAAGGTCGCGACGATCACGCCGAGTTGTACAAGGTTGCCGACGGCCAGCAGATGCAGGTCGAGCCAGGCGAGCGCAGCATCGAGCCATTGGCGCAGCCGGTCAGGATCGAGAATCGTGTTCAGGTTCATGACGCCACCCTTCAGGCGTCAGCTTATCCGACCGGCCCGCCGGGGACCAGGGAGGACGGCCTCAGGCCTTGGGCGCGTCTTCCGGGCCGGGGGCCGGGCCGCTCACGGGAACCAGGGTAATGGTCGCCTCGTCCACGGTCATGGACAAAAGGATCAGGCCGGCCAGCAGGATCACCGTACCCATCCCGGTCAGGGCGAACATGCCGATCATCTGCTGGAACACGAACAACATGCCGATGGCGATCAGCAGCGGTTTCCAGCGGCCCAACCGCTTGCTCGCCGTGCCGCATTCGGGACAGACGATGGACCGCCCGGCAGCCAGGGGCCAGCTGGACAGGCGTTTGAACCGGGTGCCGCAGGCGGGGCACTTCATGGCCGCCTCAGTGTCCCTCGCGGCGGTTGAGGAAAGCCAGCCGCTCCAGCAGATGCACGTCCTGCTCGTTCTTCAACAAGGCACCGTAGAGCGGCGGGATCAGGTCCTTCTTGTCGTTGGACCGCAGGGTTTCCGGCGGAATATCTTCGATCATCAGCAGCTTCAGCCAGTCGAGCAGTTCCGACGTCGACGGCTTCTTCTTCAGGCCCGGCACCTCGCGCAGGTCATAGAACAGATTCAGCGCCTCGGCGACCAGGCGCTTTTGGATGCCCGGATGATGGACATCGATGATCTGGCGCATGGTGTCTTCGTCGGGGAAGCGGATGTAATGGAAGAAACAGCGTCGCAGGAAGGCGTCCGGCAGTTCCTTTTCGTTGTTCGACGTGATGATGACGATCGGCCGCCGCGCCGCCTTCACGGTTTCCTTGGTCTCGTAGACGAAGAATTCCATCCGGTCGAGTTCGAGCAGCAGGTCGTTGGGGAACTCGATATCGGCCTTGTCGATTTCGTCGATCAGCAGCACCGGGCGCTCGGGCGCGTCGAAAGCCTCCCACAATTTGCCGCGGATGATGTAGTTGCCGATGTCGTGGACCCGGGCGTCGCCGAGCTGCGAATCGCGCAGCCGCGCCACGGCGTCGTATTCATAAAGCCCCTGCTGCGCCCGGGTGGTCGACTTCACATGCCATTGGATCAGGGGTGCCCCGATGGCGGCGGCGACCTCGGCCGCCAGCACGGTCTTGCCCGTGCCCGGCTCACCCTTGATCAGCAGCGGGCGTTCCAGGTTGATGGCGGCGTTGACCGCGACCTGCAGGTCCTCGGTCGCGACGAAGGTATCGGTGCCGGAGAATTTCTGGGTCATGCGTCCGCTCAGGCCTGGATCGCGGCCGCGATGGCGTCGATCGCCTTGCCCGCCTGGGCGCCGTCCGGGCCGCCGGCCTGGGCCATGTCGGGCCTGCCGCCGCCGCCCTTGCCGCCCACGGCGGCGGAGCCGGCGCGGACCAGATCGACCGCGCTCATGCGTTCCGTCAGGTCGCCGGACACGCCGACCACCACGTTGGCCTTGCCCTCGGTCACGCTGACCAGCGCGACCACGCCGGATCCCAGGGTCTTCATCAATTCGTCGGCCATGCCCTTCAGTTCCTTGGCGGGCACGTCCTCAAGCACCCGGGGGGCGAATTTGATGCCGCCCAGGTCCTTCACGTCGCCGCCGTTGCCGGCCGCGGCGCCGCCGCCGGAACCACCGCCGAGCGCCATTTTCTTGCGTGCGTCGGACAGTTCGCGCTCCAGGCGCTTGCGTTCCTCGACCAGGGACGCCACCCGCGCCGCCACGTCCTCGGGCTTCACCTTGAGCACCGCCGCCGCTTCGGCCAGGGCCTTTTCATGGGCGTCGAAATAGGCCAAGGCACCATCGGCGGTCACGGCCTCGATGCGGCGCACCCCGGCGGCGACAGCGCCCTCGCCAATGATCTTGAACACGCCGATGTCGCCCGTGCGGCGCACATGGGTGCCGCCGCAAAGTTCCGTCGAGAAATAATGATCGCCGTCCTCGGGCGTGCCCATGGACACCACGCGGACCTCGTCGCCGTATTTTTCGCCGAACAGGGCGAGGGCCCCCGCCTCCACGGCGCTTTCCGGGTCCATCAGCCGGGTCAGCACGTCGTTGTTGGCGCGCACCTGGGCGTTCACGTCGGCCTCGACCAGGGCCAGTTCCTCGGGCGTCACGGCCTTGGGATGGGAAATGTCGAAGCGCAGGCGGTCGGGGGCAACCAGGGAGCCCTTCTGCGTCACATGTTCACCCAGGTGGCGGCGCAGCGCCTCGTGCAGCAGGTGGGTCGCCGAATGGTTGGCGCGCAGGCGCCGCCGCCGGGTGCCGTCCACGGTGAATTGCGCCTCGTCGCCGACGCTGACCGTGCCGTCCTCGACCTTGCCGACATGGACATGCAGGGCGCCCAGCATCTTCTGGGTATCGGTCACGGTGATGCGCGCCCCATCGGCCGTGACGATCGTGCCCTGGTCGCCCATCTGGCCGCCCGATTCACCGTAGAACGGCGTCTGGTTGGCGACCACGCGCACCACGTCACCGGCCTTGGCCGTGCCGGCGCGCTTGCCGTCCACGATCAGGGCGCGGATCTGGCCTTCGGCCTGTTCCGTGTCGTAGCCGAAGAATTCCGTGGCCCCGACCTCGTCGCGAACGCCGAACCAGACCGTTTCCGTGGCCGCGTCGCCGGACCCGGCCCAGGCCTTGCGGGCCTCGGCGCGTTGGCGCTCCATGGCCGTGTTGAAGCCGCCGGTGTCGACGGTGATCTTCTTTTCCTTCAAGGCGTCCTCGGTCAGGTCGAGGGGGAAGCCGAAGGTGTCGTAAAGCTTGAACGCCGTCTCGCCGTCGAGCACGCCGCCGGCGGTCATCTCCGCCGTCGCCTCGTCGAGAATCTTGAGACCGCGGTCGAGGGTCGTCTTGAAGCGCGATTCCTCGAGCTTCAGGGTCTCCGTGATCAGCGGCTGAGCGCGCACCAGTTCCGGATAGGCCTTGCCCATATTGTCGACCAGGGTCTGCTCCAGCTTGTACAGCAAGGGGTCCTCACAACCCATCAGATGGGCGTGGCGCATGGCCCGGCGCATGATCCGGCGCAGCACGTAGCCGCGGCCCTCGTTGGACGGCAGCACGCCGTCGGCGATCAGGAACGAGGACGCCCGCAAATGGTCGGCGATGACCCGGTGGGAGACCGCATGGTCGCCATCGGGCGCCACACCGGACGCCTCGGCCGAGGCCATGATGAGGTTGCGCATCAGGTCGATGTTGTAGTTGTCGTGGGTGCCCTGCATGACGGCGGCGATGCGCTCCAGCCCCATGCCGGTGTCGATGGAGGGCTTGGGCAGGTCGACCCGCTGGTCGGCGGTCAACTGCTCGAACTGCATGAACACCAGGTTCCAGATTTCGATGAAACGGTCGCCGTCCTCGTCCGGGCTGCCCGGGGGGCCGCCGGGAATATGGTCCCCGTGGTCGTAAAAGATTTCCGAACACGGCCCGCAGGGGCCGGTGTCGCCCATGGCCCAGAAATTGTCGGACGTGGGAATGCGGATGATTTTGGAATCGGGCAGGCCCGCGACCTTGCGCCACAGGGCGGCCGCGTCCTCGTCCGAGGTATGGACCGTGACCAGGAGCTTTTCCTCGGGCAGGCCGAACTCCTTGGTGACCAGGTTCCAGGCCAGTTCAATGGCCAGTTCCTTGAAATAGTCGCCGAACGAGAAGTTCCCCAGCATTTCGAAGAAGGTGTGATGGCGGGCCGTATGGCCGACGTTTTCCAGGTCGTTGTGCTTGCCGCCGGCGCGCACGCATTTCTGCGACGTCACGGCGCGCGAATAGGGCCGCGTCTCGTTGCCGGTGAACACGTTCTTGAACTGCACCATGCCCGCGTTGGTGAACATCAGGGTCGGGTCGTTCAGCGGCACCAGGGGCGACGAGGAGACGATCTGATGGCCGTTGGCGGCGAAATAGTCCAGGAAGGCCTGGCGGATGTCGTTGACGGTCTGCATGGTCGTTATTTAAGCCCAGGGTTCAGGGGTTTAAAGCGAAGATATCAGGCGGTCGCGGATGGAAGCGACGGTTTTACCGGCAAGCCGGGGGCCTGTCCAGAAAGGTTGAGGAACCGGACCATCGGACGCCGGACGCCGCCTTAAGAGGATAATCGGCCCACCGGCCATAGATACGGCCAACGGCGGACATTGGATGCGGCCAGCGGGCGGGTTCCCAACAAGGGAAACAGCCGGCGCGGAGCGCGGCGCCCCCTCAATCAAAGATGCCCCTCAACAAAGAAGCAGCCGACGCGGAGGCGCGCCGGCTGCTTCTGGAGGATGCGTGGGGGACGCACCTCCGGTTCGGCCTGGGGGAGGCCTGGGGGCGGCCCGGAGGGTGACGGGCCTGGGAATGCGGATATGTAAGACCCGGAGTGGGTTTTAGAATTCGTCGGCCGCCGTATCCGGGGCGTCGCCGGCATCGCCGTCGCCGTCCGAATCGGGGGAGCCGACCATCATTTCCTCGGAAATCAGGCCCGCGTTATGGCGGATCTGGTCCTCGATGGCCTTAGCCATCTCGGTGTTTTCACGCAGGAACTGCTTGGCGTTCTCGCGGCCCTGGCCGATGCGCTCCGAATTGAAGGAGAACCAGGAGCCCGATTTCTCGACGATGTTGGCCTTGACGCCGAGATCGAGCAGTTCGCCCATCTTGGAAATGCCTTCCCCGTACATGATGTCGAATTCGATCATCTTGAAGGGCGGGGCCATCTTGTTCTTCACGACCTTGACCCGGGTCTGGTTGCCGACCACCTCGTCGCGGTCCTTGATGGCGCCGATGCGGCGGATTTCCATGCGCACGGAGGCATAGAACTTGAGCGCGTTGCCGCCCGAGGTGGTTTCCGGGTTGCCGAACATGACGCCGATCTTCATGCGGATCTGGTTGATGAAGATGACCATGGTGTTGGATTTGGAGACGGAGGCCGTCAGCTTGCGCAGCGCCTGGCTCATGAGCCGGGCCTGCAGGCCGACATGAGTGTCGCCCATCTCGCCTTCCAGTTCGGCCCGCGGCACCAGGGCGGCCACGGAATCGACCACCAGCACGTCGATGGCGCCGGAGCGCACCAGGGTGTCGGAGATTTCAAGCGCCTGTTCGCCGGCATCGGGCTGCGAAATCAGCAGTTCATCGACATTGACGCCGAGCTTCTTGGCATAGCTGGGGTCGAGCGCATGTTCCGCGTCGACGAAGGCGCAGGTGCCGCCCATCTTCTGGGCTTCGGCGATGACATGCAGGGCCAGGGTCGTCTTGCCGGAGCTTTCCGGGCCGTAGACCTCGATGATGCGGCCGCGCGGCAGGCCACCGATGCCGAGGCCGATGTCGAGGCCGATGGAGCCCGTGGAAATGGTCGGGGTTTCGACCACTTCGCGCTGGCCCAGGCGCATGATGGAGCCCTTGCCGAAGGCGCGCTCAATCTGCCCCAACGCCGCGTCGAGGGCCTTGCTTTTATCCACGTCCTGCTTCTCCACCAAACGCAATGCCGAATCGGCCATCTTGCCACTCCCTTATTCCATAGGCCCGCAAGCCGTTGCAATTGAGTTCAATGTACGTGTTTTGTTCTCATTGACAAGCGTAATTTGTAATACATTGATATAATTATATTTTATCAGGTTTGTTCACAGAGTGTTCCCGTCAGAATCGGACTCCGGAACTCATGCTTAACGGATATGGTTAACAGCGGGGAGAGGGACTCGCCTTGCCCAGGCAGGGCCTCACAACCCCTCCGACACAATGATTTCCTTCACCTTGCCGACCAGCGTCTTGAGGGTGAAGGGCTTGGGCAGGAAGTGCAGGGTTTCGTCCTTGTCGATCTGGTCCTGGAAGGCGTCCTCGGCATAGCCGGACATCAGGATGACCTTCACCTGCGGCATCTGTTCACGGAGCCGGCGGACGAGCGTGTAGCCGTCCATGCCCGGCATGACGACGTCGGAGATGATCAGATCGATCTTCGGCGCCGTGCCGTTGACGACGTCGAGCGCGACCTCGCCGTTCTGGGCCTCCAGCACCTTGTAGCCCTTGTTGCGCAGCGCCCGGGCGCCGAACATGCGCACGGCGTCCTCGTCCTCGACCAGCAGGATGGTTTCCGATCCCGTCAAATCGGCCTCGAACAGGGGCAGTTCGGGCTCCTTCCCCGTGCCGTTGCCGTTACCCTTGGCCTTGCCCTTGGCCGCCGCCGAGAGAACCGTTTCGTCCGTCAGCGCGGCGGCGGCGCGCCGGGCGCGGGCGTCCTCGTCGGCGCGGGGGAACAGCAGGCGGAACACGGTGCCCTTACCGATATGGCTTTCCACGGTCACATAGCCGCCCGACTGATGGATGATGCCGTAGACGGTGGACAGGCCCAGACCCGTGCCCTGCCCCACTTCCTTGGTCGAGAAGAACGGCTCGAAAATGCGATCGAGCACGTCCTTGGAAATGCCCGTGCCCTTGTCCTCGACCTCGATCACCAGATAGGAGCCGACGGGGATGACCTCGCCCGACTGCTGCATCGGGCGTTCCAGATCGCGGCGGAAGGTGCGGATCACGAGCGGCCCGCCCTCGGCCATGGCGTCGCGGGCATTGACGGCGAGGTTGATGATGACCTGATCGAACTGCCCGCGGTCGGCGAGGATGCGCCCGGCGCCGCGTTCGTGCTCCAGTTTCAGCTTCACCGTCTCACCCAGCAGGCGGCGCAGCAGGTTGGAGAGATCGTTCAGCGCGTCCTCGGGATCGAGCAGGTCGGGCTCCAGGTTCTGCTTGCGCGAAAAGGCGAGCAGCTGGCGCACCAGATTGGTCGCGCGATGGGCGTTCTGCTTGATCTGCTGCAAGTCGTTGAAGGACGGATCGCCCGGCCCGTGACGTTCGAGCAACAGGTCCGTGAAGCCGATCATGGCCGTCAGCAGGTTGTTGAAATCGTGCGCCACGCCGCCCGCGAGCTGGCCCACGGCCTGCATCTTCTGCGACTGGGCGAACTGGATTTCCAGATTCTTCTGCTCGGTCGTGTCGATGAAGTGCAGGACCAGGCCGGTGATGTTGCCCTGCTCGTCCTCCATTCGGCTGGCGAACAGCGTCGCCGCCGCCTGCCGCCCGCCGGGGGCGGCCAATCTGATTTCCGTCTGCGTCGCCCGCACCCGGCCCATGATGACATCGGACAGGGCCGAGGCGACCACGTCGCGGTCCTCGGGCAGCAGCCGTTCGGCGAAGGGCCGGCCCGCGACCATGTCGCGATGGGCGCCCGCCAGGGTCAGGAACGCCCGGTTGCAGTCCATGACCTTGCCCAGCCCGTCGAGCAGCGCGATGGCCACGGGCGCGTCGTCGAACAGGAAGCGCAGACGCTTGGCCGGGCCGAGCCCCCCGCCGCCGTCATCGGCCCAGGCCATGTCGCGCAGCAGGATCGAGCGTGTATAGACAAGGGTGCCGTCCGTGGTCTCGCGGTGGCTTTGCAGCAGCGAGGCCGTGAATTCCGTGCCGTCGGCGGCGCGCAGGGTGACCAGGCCGTGGCTGTCCTGCCCCAGGTCTTCTTCGTCATCATCGTCACCGCCGCCGTTACCGTTCACGGGGCTGGCGGAGACGACGAACTCAGAAAACGGCCGCCCGCCCATGGCCACGCGATCGACGCCGAGCCATTCCGCCAGGCAGGAGTTGGCGTAGACGATGCGCCCGCGCCCATCGACGGAGAACACGCCCACGGGCAGACCGTCGAGCAGATCGGCCCGGCGCGCCTCCGCCGATTGGCGGGTCGCGGTCTGGCGTTTTTCCTCGGTAATGTCCTGGGCCCGCCATTGCACGTAACGGGAAGCCCCCTCCCCGGCGCCGGCGCCGATGCCGTCCTCGCCGAAAGGTTCCATGCGCAGGCGCCGCCACGCGGGCTTGCCGTCCTGACGGCGGCAGATGACCTCGCCGCCGGCGGGCGTGCCGTCGGCGGCGGCGGCCCGCAACTTGCGGAACACGTCCTGGGACCGGCCCTGACTGTCGAGCGCGCGTTCGACCTTGTCCAGCAGACCCGCCGGCCCGAGATCGCCATCCAGGAAAAACAGGTCGCGGAAGGCGCCGTTGGCATACATGCCGACCCCGTCCCAGGTGGCGATCAGAAGCCCCTCGCCCGACGATCCGGCGGCCATCTGGATCAATTCCGCCATGGGCCCGCCCGCCGGCCGGGCCGGGGCCTTGCGGCCCATGCGCCAGGATGCGGCCAGAAGCCCCAGCGCCGCCGCCGCCAGCACGCCGCCAGCGGGCAATGCCCAGCCGGCATCGAGCCCGAACATCAACCCCGCCGCGCCCCCCAACAGGGCCGCGCCGGCGTTCAGGACGTGAGGCATTCTGTGCTTCATGGTTTCGATGTCGCGGCCCGGCGATGACGGCGGGCCCGCCCCAGGCGGCCCGCTTCCGGTGACAGGATTACCACTGAACGGCCCCTGTCAACAGCGCTGGCTGCCGGAACGTGCCCCCCGGGGGCCAGGGGCCGCCGGGCCCGTTAATGGGGCAACTTACCCTTGAGCCGCATGACGTGACCGATGACCTCGGCGACCGCCTTGAAGTGTTCCGCCGGGATTTCCTCGTCCAGTTCCACGGAAGCGTAGAGAGCCCGCGCCAACGGCGGGTTTTCAACGATGGTGATCTCGTTTGCCTCGGCGATTTCGCGAATCTTGAGAGCCACGAGGTCCTGCCCCTTGGCGATCACCTTGGGGGCCGGCATGGTTTCCATCTTGTATTCCAGGGCGACCGCGAAGTGGGTCGGGTTGGTGATCACCACGTCGGCATTGGGCACCGCCGCCATCATGCGCTTGCGGGCGCGTTCCATACGGATCTGCCGGATTCGCGCCTTGACCTGCGGATCGCCTTCGGTCTGCTTATGCTCGTCCTTGACCTCGGTCTTGGACATCCGCATCTGCTTCATGAAGGTCGCGCGTTGGTACATGTAATCGAGCGCCGCGATAAACCCCATCACCCCGATGGTCGCGAGGGCCATGATGATGGCGATCTCGTGGATGCGGTGAAGGGCTGCGGATGTGGAGATCGCGGGCATCATTTCCAGGTCGTGCAACATGGGAATAGCAAGCCCGAACGCCACCGTCGCGACCAGGGAGAGCTTCAGGATGCCTTTCGCAAATTCCATCAGACCGTGGCTGGAGAACAGCCGCTTGAACCCGCTCAAAGGGTTGATCTTGCTTGCTTTCGGTTGAATTTTCTTGGTCGACCAGATAAGGCCGAACTGACCGACGTTGGCGACGATCGCCAAGACCACGAACATCGCCATGGCGGGGGCGAGAATCACGCCGACCTCCATCGCAACCTTGGAGAACACCAGACGCAGATGTTCGAAATCCATCGGGATCGAGTAGGCGGCCCCGATGAACCGCCGGCCGATCAGGGTGATGTCGCGGGCCATGGCCGGCGCCATGAACATCAGCATCCCCACGCCGCCGACCAGGATCATCAGGCTCTTGATTTCCTGAGACTGGGCGACCTGACCTTCGTCACGGGCCTTGGAGAGTTTTCGTCCGGTCGGCTCTTCTGTTTTTTGTGAGTCGTCTTCTTCCGCCATGTGTTTCCGCCGCCGGTCCGGGCCCTAGCCCGTGAAGACAGCGTACCCCTGTTGGAAATGATTGAGAAACACCAGCATGATCGACGAAAACACGATCATGAGAGCACCGATCTGGACCGTGACCTGCACCGGCAGCCCGAAAAAGAACACCGGCAACTGAGGCATCAGACGGCCAAGCACGCCGAGCCCGATGTAATAGACCATGGCGATGATCAGGAACGGAATGGACAACTGAAACCCCAACGCAAAGCTGTCGGCAACCCGGCGCGCCAGCATCAGCGCCATGTCGCCGGTCGACACACCCTCGCCGGGCACGAACAAGGTATAGGAATCGGCAACCACCGTGAAATACACATGGTGGCTGTCCGTCACGAAGATCATCACCAGCCCGCCGATGGTCAACATGTTGGAAATGACGGAGCTTTGCTGTTCGGTAATGGAATCCTGAATCAAGGCATTGGCCATGGCCGCAAACAGCGCGATCAGCGTTCCCGCGGTTTGCAGGGCACTGATCAGGATGACCGCGATCCCGCCGAGAAACAGACCGACGATGATCTCGCCGGCAAGCAACAGGAACAGGACATAGGGGTTTTCGGGGGGGGCCGGCAGGCTCTCCGCCAGCACGGGCGTCATGACAACGGCGACAGCGGTGGCCAGGACGACACGGATGCGCGCGCTGACATAGGCCGCCGCGATGCCCGGCAGAATGGCCATCATGGCGCCGACGCGCGACAAAACCAGCAAAAATGCGAAGATGTTGAGTTTCAGGAGCTCTTCGAGCATATCCGCCGCCCTCCGCCGCCTATAGCGCCGAAATTCGGTCGAAAAGGGTGTCGGCGAAGGAGGTCACCGTATTGATCATGAAAGGCAACAGGACGACGATGGCGATGAAAATGACGATGATCTTCGGCACGAAGGTCAAGGTCATTTCCTGGATCGTCGTGAGCGCCTGAAACAGGGCGATGATAAGACCAGCGACCAGACCAAGAAACATGATGGGGCCGGCCACCTTGATGACCACCCACATGGCGTTGCGACCGACATCGATGACATCCACTTCGTTCATCTGGGCTGCTCCCGACGCCGCGGACCGATAGCGTTACACCGGCATCCGGATGATATCGTTGTAGGCTTCCAGAACCTTGTCGCGCACGTTGACCACGGTCTGCAGGGTCATTTCGGCCTCGGCCACGGCGGTCACCACCTGGGTGATGTCGGCGCGGTCGTTAATCGCGTCGATGGACAATTTTTCCGACGTCTCGCCGATCTTGCGGGCTTCCATGATGGCGCTGCGCACAAGGTCGCCGAACTCCTCGTTTGCCTTGGCGGTCGGCGCGGCGATATCTCCCGCACCGGAAATCTGTTGGCGGGCCGCCCGTTGATAGGCATTCAAGGCCTGATGGATATTGAAATCGGCGTTCACGCTCATTGTTATGCTCCCGTTCTAGGCCCGTTGGCCCGGTCCGCGTTGGGACCTGAATTTCCGCAACGTCTCTAGTTGCCGCGCAGCACGTCGATGACGCTGTTCAGCATCGTTTTCGACGACTTGATCAGATTCAGATTGGCTTCGTAGGACCGCTGCGCTTCGCGCATGTCCATCATTTCAATCATGGTGTTGACGTTGGGTGTCTTCACATAGCCGTCCTTGTCGGCGGCGGGGTGAGACGGATCATACTTGTTGCCGAAGTCGGACATGTCCTTGTGCAGGCGGTTGACGTGTACCGTGTCGACGCCGACGGACTTGTCCAATTCGTTCTTGAAGGTCACCAGCTTGCGCCGGTAGGGGTCGTCGCCGGGGCGTTGCGGCAGGCTGTCCGCGTTGGCGATGTTTTGCGAGATCACGCGAAGGCGCGTTCCCTGCACGCGCATTCCGGCGCTGGAAATGCGGATGGTCTTGATAATGTCGTCCATCGGGGCTTTCGCCTCCTTGATCTTTATCCAGGCAAGGGTTCTCCCTATGTCCGGCGGCTTTGGTTTGGACGACGTTCTGTCGAGGTTCCCGTTCCAGGTTCGCCTGTGGCCTTTGCGGCCCGAATTTTAATGTCCGCCCGCCTCCGGGCGTGACCGCCTAACGTCCGCGGCTGGCGGTTTTCAGCATCTCCATGTGCTTTTTGTAGAGTTCCGTGGTCAGACGATGGGTGGTCTGTGTCTCGGCCACCTTGCCCATCTGCTCCTCGAGCACCACCGAGTTGCCGTTGGGCGCCGTCTCATAGGGATGGCGCGGCTCTTCGACAAAGAAATCGCGGATGCGCTTGCGTCGGCCGCCCAACTGTCCGGGTTCGGTGGTGACCATGTTCAACTGCGCCGATTCCTTGCGCAGGAGATCGCGGAAGGCATACGGCTTGAGGTCCTTCGCCTTGTAGTCAGGCGTATCCGCATTGGAAATGTTCTGGGCCAGGATTTCCTGGCGTTGGCCAAGCCAGTTAAGGCGTTTCTTAACAGCTGCGAAGAGGGTCAGATCCATCTGCGCGCGGCCCCTTGTCTTGCGGAATTAATCCGTTGTCCCCTGGTCCCGATGAGCATCACAAGCCCCGGAAACCGTCCTGCTAGGCATTATCTGCCGGGTTCCTTAACAACCCATTAAGCACGCCCGGTTCCGCCGCAATCGTCCAAGCCGGTCATTAAACGTCTGATTCCGAAACGGAAAACCGGCCCCACTGTAATCATTTGTTAAACCGGGGACCTTTAGGATCGGACGAATCCGGCAATTCTTGCCGACCTTCAGACCTTGCCACGCGAACGGGACCAGCGGCACGTGAACGCAGATACCCCCAAAGACCCGACCGATAACGACGGTCCGCAAGCGAACTTCCAGCGCATTCCGGCAACCAAGGATGCGCTGGCCGTGGCCCTGGCCGAAGGGGCCCTGCCGGGCATGGCGCCCACCGTGGTCGCGGGCGGGCGCGGCCGTTTGGCCGAACAGATTTTGCAGATCGCCTTCGCGAACGGCATCAAAGTGCGTGAGGACGCGGACCTTGCCCAGCTTCTGGCCACGATCGACATGGAAGAAGAAATCCCCGTCGAGGCCTTCGCCGCCGTGGCCGAAATTCTGATTTATCTTTACCGCGCCAACAGCGCCGACGATCTGGCTGGTAAAAGCCGCGAAGACGTCGTGCGCGAATGGATGGGAGATGCCCACCCATGAGCGACCACGACAACACAAACGGCGGCGATGCTCCGCCCGCGTCCCTGGAAACGGCCATGACCGAGGTCGAATCCATGATCCTGAACGCCCGCCGGGCCCTTGCGGGTGGCGAGTTTCTGGACATGACGCCCTTGGGCGAGCGGGTCGCCTGGATTTGCGAAAACGTCCGCACCATGGCGCTCGCGTCATCGGATCCGGACAGCATCCGCCTACGCCTGGAAAAGATGGTCTCGAACCTCAACCGTCTCGAAGATCAAATCCGCGCCGACGCCGGCCTTGACCCGGCTGACGGTGAAACGGGCAAGGAATAGAGCCATGGATATGGACATGGGCGGTTATTTCCGCTTCATCCTCGCGCTGATTTTCGTGATCGGCCTGATCGCCCTGTTTGCCGCCATGGCGCGTCGCGCCGGCTGGGGCTTTCCGGCCGCGGCCATCAAGCGCGCCAACAACCGGCGCCTGGGCATCGTGGAAGTAACTCCCCTTGACGGCCGCCGCCGCCTGATCCTGGTCCGCCGCGACGACACGGAACACCTGCTGCTGATCGGTCCCACGTCAGAGTTGCTCATCGAAACCGGCATCGCCGGCCAAGGCACGGATTTCAGACAGGCGCTGGCCACCGCCGCCTTGCCGGCCGCCGACGACAGTGACGACAGTACAGAGGGCCGGTCATGACGAACGACGGGCAGATGCGGCGCATCTTCACGCGGCGGCGGCGCAATCCCCTCGCCCATCCCCTGGTGATGATCCTGGCGGTGATCGGCGCCGCCTGTGCGATCTACCTGGGGCTGTCCCTTCTCAGCCCGCCGGCGCTCGCGCAATCGATCTCCCTCGACCTGGGGGAACAAGGCGGCGACACCACGGGCCGCATCATCCAGATGCTGCTGCTGATCACGGTGCTCAGCGTCGCACCCTCGATCCTCATCATGGTCACATCCTTCGTGCGCATCATCGTCGTGCTGTCGTTCCTGCGCACGGCCATGGGCACGCAACAAACGCCGCCGAACCAGGTTCTGGTCGGGCTGGCTCTGTTCCTGACCCTGTTCATCATGCAGCCGACCTTCGAGAAAGCCTGGGAAACCGGCATCAATCCGGTGATTCAGGGCAATCTGGACGAACTTCAAGGCTTCAACCGGGCCATCCTGCCGTTCCGCGACTTCATGATGACCCACGTCCGTGAACGCGATCTTTTGCTGTTCACCCAGATAGCGCGCATTCCCGACGAAGAAGCCCGCACGAACATGCCCATGCGGGTGCTGGTCCCGGCCTACATGATTTCCGAACTGAAACGCGCCTTCGAGATCGGCTTTCTTCTGTTCGTGCCGTTCCTGATCATCGATATGGTCGTCGCATCCGTCCTCATGTCCATGGGCATGATGATGCTGCCGCCGGTCATCATCGCCCTGCCGTTCAAGATCATCTTCTTCGTGCTGGTCGATGGCTGGTACATGACCGTCGGCTCCCTGGTCAAAAGCTTCGGCACCGGCTAGATAGCGGATCATCCCCCTTCCTTCCCAAAGCCCGGTTCCCGAAACCGTGTGGTGAGCGGCTGTAATCACGCGCCCGATCAAGTGATCGCAGTCACATAAAAGGATGTGCGCTTCCTGTAGGACGTGTCCTGAATACGCCTTGGGATGCGCGAACCCTGGCCGAAACCGGCCACAAGACATTGGATGATCGACGTTATGTGTTTCAGGTTTGCCCGATCGGCCGCCCTTGCGGTCGCATTGTTTCTCGTTTGTCTGCCGGCCATGGCCCAGGATGCCGCGGGCGTCATCGAACGCCAGAAGGGCGAGGCCACGCGCAGCCTTGCGGGATCGACCGTGCCGCTGTCTCTGGGCACCAAGGTGTTCGCCGGCGATGTCCTGAAAACCGGCCCGGAGGCCCGACTTTTGGTGCGCTTCGCCGACGGCTCGTCACTGACCTTGGGCGAAAAGGCCGAGGTTTTCGTGGATGAAATGGTGTTCGACCCGGCCGCGGCGGGCGCCGGCGCGGGCCGCCAGGCGCTGATCATGGTGGTCGGCGTGTTTCGCTATACCTCCGGCAAAATCGGCAAGACCAGCCCCTCGCAAGTCGCCTTCGGCACGCCCACCGCCACCATCGGCATTCGCGGCACGGACTTCGTCGGTGGCGAGTTGACCGTCGGCATGCCGGCGGGACAACCCCATTACGGCTTCCAGATCCAGGAAGGCGCCATCGAGGTCATCACGCCGCAGGGCAGCGTCACCCTGGACGATCCCGGCGAAGGCACCTTCCTGCCGCTGGCCGGCGGGCGCGCGCCGACGCCCGTGCGCCAGTGGACGGCGGAAGAAGCCGCCGAAGCCCAGGCCGCCATCGCGTTCTAGTTCCGAACACCTGAATTGCAGCCAGGGGAAAGGGCGGCTTCGGCCGCCCTTTCCTATCCGGCGCGGCGCAGCTTGGTCGGATTAACACCGAACTGTCGGTGAAAGGCCCGGGACAGGGCCTCCGAACTGGCATAGCCGTAGCGCCGGGCGACAGCCTGAACGCGGGCCCCCCGGTCCATGTCCTGGCGCGCCAGCGTCATCCGCCAACGGCGCAGATAGCTTTGCGGGGCTTCGCCGACAACCGCGCGAAACGTATCGGCGAAACGCGACAACGACATGCCCGCGACCGCCGCCAGATCAGCATTCGACCACGCCCGGCCCGGATTTTCGTGCAGGGCCGATATGGCGCGTGACAGGCGCGTATCGGCAAGTCCCGCCAATACGCCCGGCTCGGCCGCCCCCTGTTCGATCTGCTGACGCATCAGGCGGATCACCAGAACCTCGGCCAGACGTTCCAGAACCTTGTCGGACCCACAGCGCCGCGCCCCGGCCTCGGCCAGGAACACATCCAGAAGCGCCCGCGTCTCCACATCACGGATCGGCAGAGAGACGATCGCCGGCAAGGCCGCCATCAAAGGATTGGCCGCCCCACCCCAATCGATCGAACAGGCGGCGACCGGCATCTCATTGGGCCCGGCGTCGGGAACGCCGCCCCGGGTGCGGATTTCGACACGCCCCGGCACACCCGTTTCCGGGTCGCCGAACACGGCCATATTGCCCTCGCCCAAAGGCACCCGCAGAACCCGCAGGTCAAAACGGGAGATCAGAGCGGACAGTCGATCATATCGGTCGGCCATGGGAATTCAGGGGGCTTTGATCAATTAATATGGAGTTTTTTGATTATAACGACTGGTAAGGTCGTCGTCATCGAAAACCGGCCGCCCCATGAGGCGGCACGGAGGCTCAATTCCAAAGGAGAAACCCGCCCCATGCTCATGCCACGCCAGAAGACCCCAGACCTTTCCGTCGAATTGGTGACCGGCGGCACGTTCGACCTTGCCTCGGAAACGTCCGAACGGGGGACGGTCATCTGTTTCTACCGGGGCCTGCATTGCCCGATCTGCGCCAATTACATGACGGAACTGGAAAAGCTCGCGCCGGATTTCGCCAAGCGCGGCGTCGGCACCATCGCGATCTCCAGCGACGACGCGGAACGCGGCAAGGCCATGGCCGAAAAGATCGCCGCCAAGAACCTGCGCGTCGGCTACGGCCTGTCCCTGGCCAAGGCGCGGGAATGGGGGCTGTTCATCTCGACCTCGCGGGGGAAGACCTCCATCGGCATCGAAGAGCCGGCCCTGTTTTCCGAACCCGGCCTGTTCATGGTCTCGCCGGATCAGACGCTCTACTACGCCTCGGTCCAGACCATGCCGTTCGTTCGTCCGCACTTCTCCGAACTGCTGGCGGCACTGGACTTCGCCATCGAGAAAAACTACCCGGCACGCGGCGAGTACACCGGCACGGTGTGACGCGTCGGCGCTCAAACCCGTTTCATGCGCCCAAGTTCATCGGGGGGTGAACGCAGGAGCGGCCCGGATTCCATCAAGGGATCCGGGCCGTTTTTCCATGCGGGAAAATCAGTTGATGGCGCTGAGCGGGTCTTTTTCCAGACGCTCGCGGTACGCCGTGAGAAAGGACTTGAAGTTCTGCGCCACGGCGACCCGCTCCTTGACGCTTTCCGGCGCGATCAGCCCCAGGGCCGGGCGTGCCGCAATCAGGTCGAAAGCCTTCGCCATTTCGGTCTTGGCCATGGCGGCGCCGAAGCTGTCGCGGATACGGGCCAGACCGCGTTCGTTGCCGCTGAGCGTCATCGCCGTCGCCAGATTAAGCATGTAGCGCGCCTGCTTGCGGTTGAGCTTTTCACCGCGGCGCGCGCCGCTTGCCGTCACGACACGCTGCAAGACCTGGGCGGCGTCATTCCAATTACCCATGGTCCAGTAGATTTCCGAACGCAGCAGATTCCCGTCCATTGACTCGTCAGGTTCCAACAGGGCAAGCCCGTCGGCATAACGCTTCTGCCCCATCAAGGCCTGGACGAGCAGATGATTGCGCTGTTGCGCAAGGTCGGCGTTCAGGCCGTCCGCGGTGGTCGCCCGAATCACCCGTTCGGCATCCACGTACTTGCGCGCCAGAAGATGAATCAGGCCAAGGCGCGCGCCGACGCGCGCCCGGTCGGCGCCTTGCAGACGGAACTTGATCTGGCCTTCCAGAAGGGCAGCCGCCTGATCCAGAAGATCGACCCCGACAAGCCGGTCGGCGAGCTTTTGAATCATGGTGTCGCCGCGCGAGCCGGCGGGAGTCAGTTCCTTGAATTCCTCGTATATGGCGATCGCCGTAACCGGCTTCAGGGTGTCGGCCTTGTCCTCCAGATAAAGGGCATTAAAGGTATCCGACATTTCCTTGGTCACGGCCTTGGCATCCGGGTGATCGCGGAAATGAGTCGCCGCCTGACGCAGGGTCTGCAACGCCTCGCGGTATTTGTCCTGTTCCAGGTAAAGCGCACCCAGTCGACGCAGAAGATCGAATTCCCGATTGTCGCCGCGCCAGGCGAAGCGCTGTTTTTCAAGCTCTTCGGTGGCCTCGCGCTTGGTCATGCGATCGAGACGCAACAGAAGTTCGACGCGCGACCGCGCCGCGCGGAAGCGGGCCAGCCGGTCGGGGCTGTCCATGACGTCTTCCCACAGCGAAACGGCGCCGTCGAAGTCGCCTTCCAGTTCCGCCAAACGCCCTTGCACGAACTTGATTTGGGCTTCCTGGCTTGGGCTGGGGCTGTCCGCCAGCAGCGTGGAAATCAGCGTTTCCGCCGTGCGCACGTCGCCGATCTCGACCACCGCCTCGGCGACAATGGTCGATAGCCGAAACCGCAACGCGCGCGGATAGGGCCGGGCGATGGAGCCGGACCGGCGCAGCTCGATGGAGGCCCCGTTCAGGTCGCCGCGCGCGGCCTGAATGATCGCGCGCCAAAATTCACCTTCGTCGCTGCCGTTAAGCGCCGCGTTATACAGATCCTTCTCCGCCTCGGGCAGGCGGCCCAACAAAAATTGGGCGCCGCCGTGCAACAACAGCCATTCCCGGTCCTGGGCTAGCGACGGTTGCACCTCCAGGGCATGGGCCAAAACACCCAAGGCTTCCGCCCCATAGGCGTTGGCGAAATAGAACCGGGCCAGATTCATGCGCGCCTCCCGCTGCCCGGCCTTGGGGGCCACGGCAAGGGCCTGTTCCAGGATCGCGCGAGTCTGCAAAATCGCGGCGTCGTTCGGCGTATCCCATTTCTCGAGATCCAGGATACGCACTAGGGGCCGCATGGCCGACATGCGGGCGCTTGCCGCCATTTCCTGGGACACCGGCGAGAACTTGAGCGGGAACGTGGGCGCCGCACTGGCGATTTCCACGCCCTGACGCAACGAGCGCACGCGCACGTCGTCGATGCGCGGGGTCACCACCACACCCTGGATGGAGGGCAGAATTTCGAATTGAGGGTAGGCATAGGTCCCGGCCACGCCATGGCCGAGCGGAATGCCCGGCACGACCAGCATGTTATCGGCGACGATGGGATCGGTCAGCGGGATCACCTTGCCCGGTTCCGGCAGCGGCATGAAGATGCGGGCGCCGATGGGGGAATCCGGCTGAGCCTGGACTTCCAACGGGATCTTGGGCGTCGCTTCCTGGGCCCGGAAATCGATCAGCCAAGCCAGCCCGGCCCGGCGCATGGACGGATTGATGTCCTTGGGCGTGGTCATGCGCAGAACGGTGGCCTGGGGAATGTAGACCTGCTGCAGCGTTGATATGACGGCGCCGCCGGCTTCCTGCAAGGCGGGAACGTTGACGTTGGTGCGCTTGTCGAACACCAGCCACAGGAACCCGTTGCGCCGGAACGCCGCGGCGGCGACGGGCTCTGCCCAGTCGAAGCGCAGGGTCACCGTGCCCTCGTCACCCTTGGCCACGGACAATTGCGCGCTCGGCGCCGGTCCGGGTGCCGGGGCCTGAGCCGCGGCACCGCCGGCGGCCTGCCCCGAAGCCTGGGCGGTCGCCGTACGCGGCGGTTGCGCGGGCGCGGCGGCGGCAGTTGCCGTGGCTTGGGCAGGCGGGGTCAAAAGCAGCGGCTGACCGGCGGGCGCGGCCTTTTGCGCGGACCTCTGAGGAAGCTGCTGCGCGGTGCGGGTCGCCGTGCCCTCCGCGGCGGGGGCGGTCTTGGTCGCGGCAGTGGAGGCCGGTGGTTTCTGGATGGGCGGCTGGGGCAGGGCCTGGGCGGCGACGGCGGGCTTGGCCGGTGCGGCGGCGACCGGCGGGACGGTCTCCGTCGCCGGGGCGGCGGATTTGGCCTCGGCAACCTGGGCGGCGGCCGGGGTCTTCCCGCCGCCGGGCACGCTGACCTGGGCCGGGAGGGCGGCCGGGTCCTGCCACGGCGCGGGTTCGCGAACGTCCAGGGCGATCTTGTTCCCGGCATAGAAGTCGCGCACGGTGGAGCGCGGCGGCACGGCGATCACCGAAACCGTGCGCCCGCCCTCGGTGGCGGAGCGGATGCCGCCAACGAACAGCGGCGGGTTACGGTTGAGGTCGGCGTCGTCGATCCGCGCCGCCGCCTCGAAAATCACGGTAACAAGGCCGCCGTCCTTGGTGATCTTATAGGGGACCTTGACGGGCCAATCGAACACGACCCGGGTAAAGGTGGCATGCGCACCGGCGCGCACGTTGACCTGTACCGGAGCCTGGGCCTCGGCATTCATCAAAGGCATCAGACACAGGCCCCAGGCCAGGGCCAGGACCGTGAAGACGGTGCAAAGGCTTCGGCGAACGGTCATCGCAGCCCCCCGGACGTCGGGAATACGACGATGTCGACGCGCCGCCCCATAAGCTGGCGCTGGGCCGGCGGCATGGGCGGCAGCTGGTCATAACGGCTGTCCGAATATCCGAAGGCGACGATGGGGTCCGCGTAGCCGGCGGCGCGCAGTTGGTTGGCCACGGCGGCGGCGCGGGCGGTCGACAGTTCCCAGTTGGAGGCATAATCGCCGCCGGCCACCGGCGACGGATCGGAATGGCCGTTCACGCCCAATTGGTTGGCGACGGTGCTGAGCGCCCCGCCCAAGCGGAACAAGGCGGCGCGCGCGCGGTCCGTCATGACCGCACGTCCCGCCTCAAACAGCAAATCCCCAGGCAAGGCCAGGACCAATCTGTCCTCCAACCGCATGAACTGCGTTTGCTTAAGCAGTTCATCGCTCTCAATCTTTTCCCGCAGCACGGATGTTAGATAATCCAGGTTAATGGCGCGTTTACGAAACACCGTCGCGATGTTGTGCGTGGCGGTCGAGGAAATGGGCGTTTTCACCTGTTCCGGGGCCAGGCTTTGCGACAGGGAATCGATCACGTTGTCCCAGCGGTCCAGCTTGACGTTGGACATGGAGAACAGCATGACGAAGAAGGTCAGCATCAGCGACACCAGATCCGTGAACGTCAGCAGCCACATTTGCGACGCCTTGTGGTCGCGTTCCAGGTCCCGTTCGGAGCGTCTTGGCAACAGCATCTCTGTCCCCTACTCCCCGCCGTCGTCGCCGTCGAGGCGCAGCCGGGTTTCCGCTTCGCGGCGGATGTAGAACCACATTGTGACATCATTGGGGTCGCCCGGCTCAATCCCGATGGCGATGGAATCCGGCGGCAGGCCGCGCTGCGCCATTTCCCGCGCGAAAGCCCCTGCCCGCGCCAGTTCCAGGGTCTGTGACTGAGGCAGGCCGCCATCGGCGCGGACACGCGATCCGATGATGAATTCCAGATCGAAGCGCAGGCCCGGCGGGCGCCCGCTGGCGGCGGCGACGATGCGGTCGAGAAGTTCGAACTGCGACGGCAGAATGCCCGCCGCGTCCTCGGCAAACAGGGTGTTGGCGGGAATCTGGACCTGCATCAGGCGACCGGGGTGGACGACCTTGACCTGGGCCACCTGCAAGGCGGCGGCGAAGATGTCGGTGACGGTTTCCTGGTATTGCTGTCCGGCGATCAGGTCCCCTTCCTTGGACTTGAAACGTGTCGGGTCCGTGGACGGCGGCACGATCGAGGTGAAGGTCGAGGTCAGGCTGTCCATCACCGACTTGGTCTTGACCTCTTCCAGGGTGGAAATGGTCACCAACAGGATGAAAAACGCCAGAACCAGAAGGAACAGAGACAGGAACAGCGCGGGCGTATTGGGCCCGCGCGCGGTATCCGGTATCGGCGGAAGGAAATCACGTTCAGCCATGCCGGGATTCTAGCAGAAATCTGGTAAAGACGGCCTTACCAAAACCCCGGTAAATGCCGGGGAAAGGGATCAGTCGAAACTGTTCAGAAGGGCGTCGATATCGTCCTGCGACATCGCCGCCTCTTTCTTCTGCGGGCCGTGCAGAAGATCCTCGTCGGTTATCTGCGATTCCTCGGCCGGGGCCTCTTCGACCTTCGGATTGGCCGCCTTGTACTTGGCGATCTCGTCGCCGAACGCGTTGAGCAGCGCATCGACCTTTTCCTCGATGTGCTGCAGGGCGCCGACCACCTTGGTGATGCGCTGGCCGGTGATGTCCTGAAACCCGCAAGCTTCGTAGATCTTGGTGGTCGCGTCCATCAGACGCTCGGAATTCTTGCCCTTGAGTTTGGACATCACCTCCTCGATCTCGCTGACGGCATCCATGATCGAGTTGGTCGCTTCCGCCGTCGCTTCGACGATGGCGTCAAGTTCATCGGCGGCCTTGGGAAGGAATTCATCCTTCACCTCGTCCGGACGCAGAGCGGCGATGTCGGATTTGGCTTCGGAAATGAAGCGCGACAGGCTTTCCAGTTCCTCGTAGAGCCTGACATCGACGGCGGACAGGTCTCCTTGCATGGTGGTGAGGATCGCCTCCACCACTTCCGCAATCTCTTCGACCTTGACCGAGCCGCCAGGTTCCCTTCCAAGTTCCTGAAGACGTGTGGCCAACTCGGGATCGACCGAGTCTGTTGCCATAACGGTCTCCTTAGAACTCGCCAAGGACGCTGATCAGCTTGCCTTTAAGCGTTTCGGCGTTGAACGGCTTGACGATGTAGTTGGAAACACCGGCTTCCTTGGCCGCGATCACGTTTTCAGACTTGCTTTCCGCCGTGATCATGACGAACGGGATGTGCTTCAACTTTTCATCCGCACGGACTTCGCGCAGCAGTTGAATCCCGGTCATGGGCTCCATGTTCCAGTCGGAGATGATCAAGCCGAACGACTTCGCCCGAAGCTTCTTGAGCGCTTCCGATCCGTCGGATGCTTCATCAATGTTCTTGAAATTCAACTGGCGCAACAGGTTGCGCAGAATCCTGAGCATGGTCTGGTAATCATCCACGATCAGGACGTTCATATTCAGGTCGACAGCCATCTTTTACTCCGTGCTTTGCGCATGGGAATTTATGATTATAGCCCCAGTAACCGGCAGTTTATTCATGGCTGGGGGTAGAGCAAGCCTTTTTAAGGCACTAGGCCCGTTGTCAGTGGGCGGAAACGGCTTACTGCCCCTGGTCCAGCCCCTCGCGCGGCAGCGACCGGAGGTCGCGCAACTGCACCGTCACCTCACGGGCCTTCTCCGGATTCATCTTGGCCATCACGGGTGCCAGCTTGCGTTCCTTCATGCGCTGGGCGACTTCCAGCAGGGTATCCATCTCAAGATCCTCGAAAATCCGCGCCGCCTCCTTGGGCTTCATGTTCTCGTAGATCTTGACGAGGCTTTCCATTTTCTTTTCCTGCTGCTCGTCGAACACCTTGATGCGGCCGTCGATTTCCGATTGCAGGTTCTTCAATTCGGCGATCTTGCGGTCGATGCGGGCTTCGGCGGCGGCGAGCATGCCCTGACGGACTTGAAGTTCCTGTTCACGGGCCTCGATCTCGCGCCGGCGGTCGGCCAGGTTTTGCAGCAGGTCGATTTCCTGCGGCGTCAGCAGCGTCGGGTCGTCGGTAATCAGCTTGGAGGCGGTCGGATCACCCGGCGGCGGAGCCGCGGCGGCGTTCGGATCGCCCGCCCCCGGCACGGCGGCCTGTTCAGCGGCGGCGGGCGTCGCACCAGGCCGAGCCGCAGCCGGGTCCGCGGCCGGCGGCTGGCCGGCGGCGGGCGGCGTTTCCGTCTGGGCTTCCGCCGCGCCCGCGACCTGAATGGCATCCTTCTTCAGACCGTCCACGCTGTTCCAGATGTCGCCGATTTTCACGGTCAACAGCATCGACGCCACGAAGATCGTCACTGGTAAAAAGCGGAATTTGCTAAAGGGGTTCATTCAAGCGTCCGTCGGGTCCGTGTCCGCCCCGCGCAAACCGGGGCCTTTCAGGATGGCAATTCGGCGCCCGGCCTTAGTTGGCCGAGCGGATGGCTTTCAACAAGGCGCGTTCCGCTTCCGAGCGGGGCGTGGTTTTCTTGCCGCCGACTGACGGCGCGGGGTCTCGGGCGTCGGTATTCCGCGCACCGCGCGCCGCCGCGACCTTGGGTGCCGGGCGCTGCTGACGGGCCGACTCGACGACCTCGAGCGGGTCCGCCGTCTCGGCATCACCACCGCCCACGTATTCGTCCCGGGCAATACGCACGTTTTCTTCCAAGCGATCGGCGGCGATGGTCCCGCGATCGACCAGGAATACCAGATCATCCCGCAGGCTTTCCGCCTTGGCCAACTGATCCTGCAGCGCGTCCGAGGCGATGCGCAGGTCGCCGATACTGGCCGTCGCGCGGGTCGTCGCGTCGTTGAAGGTGGCGGCCAGCTTTTCCATCTGCTCGCGGTTGCCGCGGAAGCGGGTCAGCCGCCGGTTCAGGATCACCGAATACCAGATCATGACCACCAGCAGGAGGGCCAGAATGATTTCAAGCGTCAAGGAAAAGGAAAAGGTCACGGTCTTGTCTCTCCATCCCCTGGGTAACGGTCCGTTGCAAACGGGGGAACCGGGGTTGTTCGCTGCGGCCAGTCTATGCCCGAGGTTCTGAACGAAATGCTAACCGCGGGCGTAAAAATTCGCGCTCAGGACGTCTTGGGCGCGCGATCGATACGGTCTTCGATGCGCACCGCGATGCGCCCCCCCTTGCGGCCCATGCGGCCGATATAAAGGGGCACGTTGCCGCAGGACAGCATGACGGGGCTGTCCGGCGTCGCGTTCAGCATCATCTGCGAGCCTTCCTTGAGGTCGAACACCTTCTGCAGGCTGACGACCTGCTGGTCGATGACCGCCTCCAGATCGACCTCGGTCATCCACAATTCTTCCGCCAGGTGGGTTTCCCAGATCGAATCCCGGCCGAATTTTTCGCCCATGAACATCTGCAGCAGCAGTTCGCGGACCGGCTCCAGGGTGGCGTAGGGCAGCAGCAGTTCCAGGCGCCCGCCGCGGTCTTCCATGTCGATGCGCAGGCGCGTCACGATGGCGGCGTTCGACGGTCGGGAAATCGTCGCGAAGCGCGGGTTGGTTTCCAGACGGTCGAAGCGGAAGGTCACGGGGCTGAGCGGTTCGAACGCGGCCGACAGGTCGGTCAGCATGACGTGGATCATGCGTTCGACCAGGGAACGTTCGATGGTCGTGTAGGGACGGCCTTCGATGCGCATCGCGGCGGTGCCGCGGCGTCCCCCCAAAAGCACGTCGACAATGGAATAGATCAGCGAGGAATCGACCGTGATCAGGCCGAAGTTGTCCCATTCCTCGGCCTTGAACACGCTGAGCATGGCCGGCAGGGGGATGGAGTTCAGGTAATCGCCGAAGCGGATGGAGGCGATGTTGTCGAGCGAGACTTCGACGTTGTCCGAGGTGAAGTTACGAAGGCTGGTCGACATCAGACGCACGAGACGGTCGAACACGACCTCGAGCATCGGCAGACGTTCGTAGGACACCAGGGCCGACGACAGAATGGCCTGGATGCCCGACTTTTCGGTGCCTTCCTCGTGACTGTCGTCAAATCCCAGGAGGCTGTCGATTTCGTCCTGGTTAAGAACGCGGGTGGCTTCGGGCGCGGCCATGCCGACATCGGTCGAGGCACCGTCGCCGTCGCCGCCCATCATGGCTTCCCATTCGGCGGCCAGCTCGTCCTGCTCGTCGCCGCCGCCGCCGCCACCGCCGTCGCCGCCCATTGCGGCTTCCCATTCGGCCGCCATTGCGTCTTGATCGTCAGCCGGGCTCGTCATCCGTCACATCCCCTGCGTACCATAAGTCTACTGAACCAGCATTTCCTTGAACAGGACGTCCTTGACCTGGGCCGGCGCCGTCGCCGCCCGGACCCGGCGCAGAAGCTCCTCGCGCAGGCGGTACATGCCGGCGGAACCCTGCAAGTCCTCGATCCTGAGTTCACGCAGATAGACCTGGAAATTGTCCATCACGCGATCCTTCACGGCATCGATGATCAGTTTGTCCTGTTCACTCGCCACTTCGAGCGACACCTTCATCTTCAAAAACTGGGATTTTCGGCCGGCCGTGTTCAGGTTGACCAGAACCTCCGGCAGATCGTGGAACAGACCGATACCCTCCGGCGCCTCGCCCGAGGCGACCGCGGAGGAACTGTCCTTGCCCGTGATCATTGAAATCAGGGGCTCAAGCAAGCCCGTGAAGAACGCCGCCGCGGCCCCCCCCACGACAAGCAGCAGCACCGCAACGATGATGATGAGCTTCTTCTTGCTCTTGGAGGCACCGTCGGAAGCGCCCTCTTCGCCGTCGGCGTCTTCGTCAGCGCCGCCGACCTCTTCGTTTTCCAGATCGTCGTCGTCAGCCATATCCGGGGCAACCGTTTCCTAGCGTCCTGATCCCAAGTCTTGGCACTTTAAAATCAGGTCGTTAACAAGTCGTTGAAGCGGGAATAAGGCGCTGCGCCCGGCGCGCCCGGCCCGGGCACCCGCCCGAGCACCCGCATGCGGCCCCCGATCCTGATGGTATCAAAGTCCCGCCACCGCCAGCAACGCCCGGCTCTAGGCAAGAAATACCCGGCAAAGGCTGCCAAAGGCATCCGGATTTTCCCAGTCATCAGACCCTAAAAATATCATTATCTATTTGAAATAAATGAATTTTTAAACCTGGCACGGCGGCTGCAACAGGTTTGGCGGAAATACGTGAACTGCCTTCCGGATGAAGGTCCCGCTAAAGGGGCCACACCGGAAGAGAACGAATAGAACGGGAAAAATCAGATGGAAACCACAGCGGTCATTGCCGCTTCGCGCCAAGGCGCGCTCAAACGGCAGCTCGAGGTTGTCGCCAACAATTTGGCGAACATGAGCACCAACGGCTACAAATCCAGCCAGATGATGTTCGTTGAGCATATCGTCAAAAGCAAAGGCGGCGAACGGCTCATCAGCCCCAAACTCACCTTTGCACGCGATCTGGCGACCCGGCTCGACACCACGGACGGCGCCATCGAAACCACGGGCAACCAGCTCGACATGGCGATCCGCAACGAAGGCTTCTTCGTGGTCCGCGACCCGCAAGGCAACGAACTGTACACGCGAAATGGCCAGTTTCGCCTGGATACGGGCGGTCAGATCGTCAACCAGCAGGGCTATCCGCTGCTGTCGACCGGCGGCCAGCCGATGACCCTCGGCCCCAACGACGCCGAAATCAATATCGGCCGCGACGGAACCATTTCGACGGAGAACGGCCAGCTTGGCAAGGTCAGGGTCGTGCGCTTCGAAAACCCGCAGGATCTGGTGCAGACGTCGGGAGCCTTGTTCTCCTCGGAGACGCCGGCCATCGACATCGCCAGCCCGGACGTGATCCAGGGCGCCCTGGAAGGTTCCAACGTGGAGCCCATCCTGGAGATGGCCAAAATGATCGAACTGCACCGCAGTTATGAAAGCGCGAAGTCCTTCATCGAACGTGAGGACGAACGCCAGAAGGAAATGATCAGAAGCCTGGCGCGCGACGCTTAAACCGGCGCCGCCACGGGAACGGATCGATCGGGCGAAGACCCGGAAAGACCACCACCGGCCGAACGCCGGAACAGCAAAACGTGCGGCTGAAGCGCCGCGTCGACGACACGACAGAACGCACAACGCAACACGCCGGAATCGCAACCGGCAAGCGAAAGGACGGGAAAAATGAGATCACTTGATATCGGCTCGACGGGCATGATTGCCCAACAGCGAAACGTCGAGGTCATCTCCAACAACCTCGCCAACATGAACACCACGGCCTTCAAACGCCGGCGCACGGAATTCCAGGACCTGATTTACCAGGATCTGCGCCGCGTCGGATCGACCTCGGCCGACAATGGCGCCATCGTGCCCACGGGCGTGCAGCTCGGTCTCGGCGTGAAATTGGCCGCCGTCTACCGTATCCACGAACAGGGCAACCTGTCGTCCACCGACAACACCTTCGACATGGCCATTCAGGGCAAGGGCTTCTTCCAGGTCCAGTTGCCCACGGGCGAAACCGCCTATACCCGTGACGGCACGTTCCAACTTAACGAGAACGGCCAAATCGTGACCCATGACGGGTATCTCCTGAACCCGCCGATCACGGTGCAGGATGACGCCATCGACGTGACCATCAACGCGTCGGGCGAAGTTCTGGTGAAGATCGAAGGCCAGGTGCAATTCTCCAACGCCGGTCAGATCCAGACCGTGAATTTCCAGAACGAACCCGGTTTGGAAGCCATCGGCAACAACCTCTACAAGGAAACCCCGGCCTCCGGCAGCGCGACCACCGGCAACCCCGGAACGGAAGGCTACGGCACCATTCTGCAGGGCTTCCTGGAAACCTCGAACGTGAACGCGGTGGAAGAGATCTCCAACCTGATCTCCGCCCAGCGCGCCTACGAAATGAACTCCAAGGTCATCCAGACCTCGGATGAAATGCTGGGAACGCTGACTTCGCTCCGCTAACCGGCGCGCCCGTTGAGTAAAGCCAGAACGGCTTCGTAAGTCCGCAAGACTTTGAAAAGACCGAAAGGTCTCAGAAAGGTAGAGTGACATGACCGCCCGCAATCTGTTCATCGCCGCCGCTTTGGCCGCAGCCCTGGTGCCCGTCGCCGCGCTGCCCGCCGTCGGCGCCGCCAAGAAAACGTCGCCCGCCGACGCGGCGGAGCAGAGCGAAAAGATGACCGCGCCGTTGCTCCGTGACTCCATCACCGTCGATGACAAGGTGATCTACCTGGGCGACCTGTTCATCAACGTCGGCGAGAAAGCCGACGCCGCGGTGGCCTATGCCCCCGCCCCTGGCGAGCGGGCCATCTTCGATGCCCGCTGGCTGTACCGGGTGGCGCGGGCCTACCGCCTGAACTGGCGGCCGCTGTCGGCCCGCCAGCAGGTCGTCGTCGAACGCGTCAGCCAGGTCATCGAGCGGGCCGAAATCGTCGACACCATCATGGCGGCGCTGTTTGAAAAGGGTGCGGACCCGGCCTCGGAACTGGACCTGTCGACGCAGCTGACCCGCGTCCACATCGCCGGCAGCGCCACCCCCACCATCGGCGTCGACGACATCACCTACGATCCGCGCAGCCAGCGCTTCGCGGCGGTCGTCTCCATCCCCAAGGGCGACCCGGCCGGCGAACGGCTGCGCCTGACCGGGCGTCTGTACCCGGTCGTCAAGATCCCCGTCGTATCGAAGGTGATGGCGCGCAACGACATCCTCACGGAACGCGACGTGAAATGGATCCGCATCCGCGCCGACCGCATCATGCCGGACACGGTGACCAAGCTGGAAGATCTGATCGGCATGTCTGTCAAGCGCGGCCTGCGGCCCGACGACGTGATCCGCGTATCCGACGTCGAACGCCCGATCCTGGTCGAGCGCGGCTCGCTGGTGACCGTCACCCTGAGCCACGGCCCGCTGTCCCTGACCGCACAAGGCAAGGCCCTTGAGCGGGGGG
>SWBZ01001078.1_pt1 | contig 42383 bp, 40 predicted proteins | sample 4693031 | NCBI WGS metagenome assembly SWBZ01 (sample SAMN10267274, study PRJNA491770) | bioreactor metagenome | isolation source: DHS bioreactor inoculated with | place: Japan: off Shimokita Peninsula
CCCGGCTCTGTGGCTGGCACCGCGGACAACTCTGAGCGGTTCCTACAAGTTGTAGGTTTTTTTCCAAGTTGTCCATTTCGCAGATGAAATGTCCGCGGTGTGTCCATATGGACATTTCGGGTGAGCGGGCTCGCTGCTGACACCATTGGTGCATGGCCTTCACAATCCGGGGACAGCGCCCGGCCGATGCGTCGGATGGACCGGACTTCGGTGCCCGGCATCTGCACCGCAACATCGAAAGCGGATTTCTCGCGCTCCTGACCGCACAGCCTCCCGAGGTGGTCCGAATCGTCGTCGAGGGGGACCGCCTGCAGGTGACGCATGGGTGAGCACGCGCTCGGTCTGACCATGTTTGTGTTGACCGCAGGCCTGCTGGTCGTCGTTGTGTTTCTGCGCGCACGTGTCGATCCGGGCACGCGCGAACGGCGTGCGCTGCGCAGCGTGGGCATCGATATCTGGGAGTGGTTTGCCCGCTTCGAGCGAGTCGGCGGCCGGGTGCAGGATCTCGAGGGACTCAGCTGGGGATCGGCGCTCAGGGCCCGCAAAGTCGTCTGGCTGGTCGCCGCCCAGCTGATCGGGCTCCTGACGCTGACCGCGGGGATCTACCTCGCCGGTTGGCCCTGGTGGATCCCTCTCATCGCAGCACTTCTCCTCGTCGTCGCAGGTGGTTACTTCGGAGAGGTTCGGGTCTTCCTCGCCGATGACACCGCGACGACCTGGCGCTACGAAGGGTCAAAGGGTCTGCTGCTCTTCGGTCTCGTCGTGAAGGGCGTCGTCCTCTGCGCGGGCCTGGGTCTCGTGTGGCTCGCCGCCGATCTGTTCGTCTCCGGTCCGGCGCTCCTCGCCTTCGCCGTGGGCATCGTGGCGGCGGTCGTCTTCGACCGTTGCCATATCCCCGCGCGCGCGATCGAGGGGGTGATCCGGAGCCGGCAGTCGATCGCGTTCGCCGAGAACGCGACAGGGGAGACGATCCTCTACCTGCGCTCCTTCGACGACGACACGGCGGTGGTTTTCGCCCCAGTGGCCTCGACCCGCTGGTACGCCCCTGTGCTGCCGCAGCGCGTGCGGTTCGAGGAACTCGTAGAAGCGTGGACGTTCAAGGAAGCCGCTCAAGTCGTCGCGATCGGGCGACCTGGCGAGCGTCGCCCGTCGCTCGGTGCTGGACGGAGCTATTGGACCGACGAGACTTGGCAGGAGGCGGTGCGACGCACGGCAGCCCGCTGCAAGGCCGTGATCGTCGTCGCAGGGACGACGGAAGGACTGGGATGGGAGATCTCCACCCTGGCGGAGATGGGTGTCCTCGGGAAGACCCTGCTCCTCCTCCCGCCGGACACGTCGGAGAAGACCGAGCAGCGCTATCGTCGTATCGCCGCTGCGAGCAACCGCGAGCACGATGCCCTCGTGGACGATCGCCTCGCGCTGAGCGCGATACCGGCGATGGGCTTGACGAAGTCGACTTGGTCAAAGTCGAACGTCGGATAGTCATGCACCGCGAACCTCGTCGTCGCCGCTCATGTCGAAGGCGCGCAGGAGGAGCCGTTCCACGTCGCTCACCGGCTCAGGAGGAAGGTCCTTCATCTCGTCGCGGAGCCGATCCAGCGCCTGTTCGATGAGGGGGCGCTGTTGGTCGCGCCAGGCGCGGATCCCAGGATCGCGCAGGAGGCCGGACTCTGCATTCCCCTCGTAGCCGAGCAGCAGCTCGGTGTCGATAACCGAGGCCATGACACGGGCGTCGACGTTGAGCGACGAGCGCAGGCTCGACAGATGGGTGACGGCATCCGAGCCAGTCACGTCGATGCGGTAGCGCTGGATGTCGCCGAACTCGGTCGCCTCGGTCTCGATATGGGAGACCGTGATGGGGCGACCGCCAATGATGAGCTCTCGCACGTGTCCTCCTCGATCCGAACTGGCCAATCTACTCGGACTCGGTTCGGTTCGCCTCGGCCACAACGTCGACGCGTCCTGGCCGGACGATGTCGTCGTATCCGGGGACGAACGCTATCGTTCCGAGCCGGGTCCAGTAGCTGATGAGCCATCGCTGGAGCAGGTCGCGTTGTTCGTGGCGTTCGAAGAGTGTCCGTCCGGGATCCTCGATCGCGGCATCCCAATCGTCGATCTCGAAGACCGCCTCGATGAGTTCGGCGCACGTGGGTCCGTTGCCACGTTCGTCCCACCAGGCCACCGTGAGCATGCCGGCGCGATTGGCAGTCGAGGTTCCGCCGGGCTCATCGATCGTCCCAAGGAGGGCGCCGAGGTACGGGTCCTCAGCCGCAGTCGCGAATGCCTCGTAGCGGTCCTCGGCAACGCTCATAGAGGAAGGATGCCATACCGATTAGGCATTCGAGGGCCTTCGTGAGTGTCTACTAGCGATGCGCCGTGGTTGCTTCCCACTGGATGGTGAAAGTTCCGGCTGCGCGTGCGTCTGCCTCTGCTTCAAGCCGTAGTGCGTAGTCCCATGTCGGGTGCACTGCGCGCTGATAGATCCTGATCCGCTCGGGGGTGACCTCATCCGTTCGCCGGACAAGCCCCAACTGCTTGAGGCGCTTCAGCAGGGCGTGGATCGTGCTGGTCGACAGTCCAGTGGCATTCGCCACGGACGGAGTAGAGAACTTCCCGTCGGAGGAACGCGCGATCTCAGCCATGAGCGCGAGCATGTGGTTGCTGCCAAAGGCAAGCTTCGAGAGCTCCTCGCTCTGTTCGCTCGGCACGGTCTCCACCGCCTCATTTTCGCATGAGGCGCTCAACGCAGCAGGAGCATCGCAGGACGGCATCCAACGGCGTGGCGCATGTTGTGTATCTGACGCCCCCAAGCGTAAATGTCACATTCACTACTCGCCTCCTCCGCCGTGCGAGAAGCCTCGAACACGAGTACCTCGGCACGCGTGTCGAAGCTGCGGATCGTCGGTGATGTCCGTACGTTAACGACTCAAGAGTTATGACTCTATGTTCGTGATTTTTGGGAGATGGACATGTCAGCGTCCTCGTCGCGTTACACGCTGAGATTTGATCGGGATGACCTCGAACGGGGCGAGCTCTCGGACCTGGACGCCCCCCATGTCTTCGAGGCCGAGCCTCGGCGGACGTTCCGCTGGCATCGGGGACAGCGGCACTACCCAGGGCGCTACTGGTCCGCAACGACGGAGGGCTTCGTCGGATACGAAAGCCGCCTCGAGCTCGCGGCGCTTCTCCTCGAGGACTTCGACCACCGAGCGGTTCGCATCGCCTCGCAGCCGTTCGAGCTGATCGCCGACCGCGACGGTGTCGAGCGAAGCTACGTGCCCGACTACATGATCGAGCACGATGACCATCGCTTCACGGTGATCGAGGTCAAGCCGAAGCGCCGGCTGGAAGACCCGGAGATCGCGGGTGCTCTCCGGTGGGCGGGCGACATCATCCAATCCCGCGGATGGGGATATCGGATCGTCACCGAGCCCGACCCGGCGTTGCTCTCCAACGTCCGGTTCCTTGCGGGGTATCGACGCCTCTGGCAGTTTGCCCGGCGCGACGTCGAGGTGGTCGAGGCGGCGATTGGCGAGGCGCCCACACTTGGTGCGGCCGTGCGGAGCGCTGGGGCCGCCTTGGATGACAATCCCTATGCGCGTGCGGTGGTGCTTCACCTGCTCTGGCGCTGCTCGATTCTCTGCGACCTCACATCCCCCCTTGCCAGCCACACCGCATTGGAGACGCCATGAGCCACACCTTCGATATCCGCATCGGGAGCACCGTTTCGTTCGACGGCAGTCTCTGCACTGTCATCGAGATTGCCGGCGACGCTGTTGTCCTCGTCGACGGTGCGAAGAAGACCCGACGCGTCCGGCTCGTCGAGCTTCTGCGCGACGCCACGGATGCGTTCGGGATACCGTCCGAGGAGGTCGTACTCACACCGCTCGCCCTGATCTGGGCGGACGCGACGGAAGAGCAACGCGACGAGGCAAGGCGGAAGGCGGCGCACGTCCGAGAGATGCGCACCGGGTTCGCGTCGGGGATGCCGACTCTTGCTCAACCGCACGAGCCGCGACCGGAGTACAACCCGAAGCTCACGACAATCCACGAGCGGCGTCGCGCCAAGGCCGCAGAGCTTGGCGTCAGCCCGAAGACACTGAAGCGGTGGGTCGATCGGTTCGACGAAGGCGAGGATCTCGCGCTGCTCGACTTCCGGAAGACGTCGTGGACGCCGGCGCTCTCCGGGCTCGATCCGCGCTGGGTCGACATGTGCCGACGCGTCGTCGAGGAGAACGTCCGCGGCGCCAAACGCAGTGTCACGACCACGCTCGCCATCGTGTTGGCGAGGGTCAAGCGCGAGTACCCGCATGCCGACGTGCGGATACCTTCTGAGTCCACCGCTCGTGACGCGGTCGCCGAACTCACCCGTGGCAAGGGGACGTTCGGCGCGAGCATGCGCGCGCAACGATCCATCGACACACGGCCGCCCGTGCCGTACGGACGGTTGGTTGCGACAAGACCCGGTGAGTACGTCGTCCTCGACACCACACCCCTCAATGTCTTCGGCGTCGCGCCGGTCACCGGCAAGTGGATGCGCGCCGAGCTGACCGTTGCCCTCGACCTCTACGACCGGTCGATCCTCGGGCTTCGCCTTGCGCCCGTCTCGACCAAGGCGGTGGATGTCGCGGGAGTGCTGATGGAGGCGCTCATGCCGCGCGAGATGCCGGCGGAGTGGGGCGACCGAGCGACCTGGCCGTTCCACGGCGTACCCGAGAACATCGTCATCGATGTCGAGAACCTCAAGGCGCTGCGGTTCCGGCGTCCCGGCACCCTTCCCGACACGATCATCATCGATCACGGTAAGCCGTTCATGTCGATCCACGTCGCGAGCGTGTGCCAGCGACTCGGGATCTCCATCCAGCCCGCGCACGTCTATACCGGCACCGACAAGGCGTGGGTGGAACGGTGGTTCCGCACCATTGACGAGATGCTGCAGGAGCTGCCCGGCTACAAGGGCAAGGACATCGCCTCCCGAGGGGAGGCGCCGGAGAGCGAGGCGGTCTACACGATCCCTCAGCTCGAGCAGATCATCCGCGAGTGGATTGCGACCGTTTACCACCTGCGCCCGCACGGCGGACTCGTCGACTCGCAGCTACCTGCCGCGAAGATGAGCCCGGCGCAGAAGTTCGAGCAGGGCGTGGCCGTGGCCGGTCGCATCCGCGTGCCGGCGAACCCGAACTTGCTGTTGGAGATGCTCCCGGTGGTCAAGCGGAAGTTCAATCACTACGGCGTCGAGATCAACACGCTCCGCTACAACGGCGACATCGTCGGGAAGTACTACGACCGGTCGCGAGCGATGGCCAAGGACAAGCGGAAGTGGCAGTTCTCGGTCAATCCCGACGACTTCTCACAGATCTACTTCAATGACCCCGACGACAACTCCTGGCACGTGCTGCGCTGGGAGCATGCGCCGAAAGTCCCGGTGCCGTTCAGCTTTGACGCGCTCGAGTACGCGAAGGGCATCGCGCTCGACCGCCGCAACGGCGTGAATGTGTCCGAGGCGCTCGGCGAACTCCTGGAGCGGTGGGGTGCCGGCCGCGCGAGCACGCCCGCGGAGAAGCGCATCAGCGCGCGACTTGCCGCCCAGCTGGCCGAGACCGCGGACGGCCCGGACAGCCCGTTCTTCCCGCACATCGCTAAGCAGATTGCGCAGCAGATGGCCGGACCGGACTTGAGCGACGAGCTGGGCATGCTCCCGCTCGCGCCGGCACTGGCGAGCGAGAATGACGATCCACTCGCGCTCACCGCCGAGGTGCTCATCGAAGAAGATCTCGACGACATTGACCTCCTGGAGGACCTGTGATCCTTCCGCTCGAGCGTGACGAACTCCTCTCCCGCTGGGAGGGGTGGCGACACTTCGCTGAGGGGCCGGCGCTCGAGAAGCCCGAGCATCTGTCTGCGAAGCAGATCAAGAGGCTCGGGGAGGATGATCGGGTCGGCTATGACTACCAGCGCGAGCGGTATCACGCGAACTTCCTCGTCACGACTCCTCAGGTCAAGCGGCTCAACGTGCGTTTGTGGGACCTTCTCGACGCAAACCAGCAGGGGCCTTCACGAGTCAAGGGGGCGGCGGTCATCGACTCGCCCCCAGGGCTGGGCAAGACCACTGCCGTGGACGCGTTCGGGCGAGCCTTTCATCGACGGCAGATCTTGAGGCACGGGCGTGACTTCGACGACGGGCAGACGCTCCACATCCCGGTCTGCCACGTTGCATTCAAGGGCCACACGACCACCCGTGCGCTCAACGAGGCAATCCTGAACTTCTACAACCATCCCTCCGCCGACGCGGCGGAGACTCGGCACCTGCGAAACCGCAACCTGGCCACTCTCGCAGCGGAATCGGTCCGCCGTCATGGTACGCGGTTGATCATCGTCGATGACGTGCACTTCCTGAAGATCCACACGGACGAGGGAGTCGCGCTGGCGAACGAGCTGAAGTGGCTCGCCAACGAGTACCCCGCGACCTTCCTGTTCACCGGCGTCAACATGACCGACACGGGTCTGCTCAGCGAGAGCAAGACCACCAAGAAGCTGGCGATGTCACAGATCGCGCGACGCTGGACCAGGCTCACCCTTCCCCCGTTCGCGTACCCCGTCGGTGAGCACCGAAAGGCCTGGCTCTCGCTCCTCGGCACGATCGAGACCCACCTCGTGCTCGCCAACGCAAAGCCCCGGATGCTGCGCGAACAGGCGGACTATCTCTACGAGCGCTCGACCGGCATGATCGGCTCGCTCTTCAAGCTGATCACCCTCGGGGCGGTGCATGCGATGCGGGACGGCATCGAAGAGCTGACTCGAGAGGTGCTCGACGAGATCGACATCGACGTCGCAGCCGAAGACGCTCGCGAGGTTGTCGCGAAAGAGCTCGAGGAGATGAAGCGTGCGGCGGCCAAGCGGAGCACGGCGCGGGCCATCGCATGAGCCTCCGTCGCCTGCTGCACGTCGCCATGCCACTTCCGGATGAACCTCTCGACTCGTGGGTCGAGTTCATGGCCCACAGCTACGGGGCCACCGCCGGCGAGATGGCGCGAGCACTGGGACTGATCGGTGGGAATGGGGTCCCTGCCGCGGGAGCGCACTCCTCGCGGGCGTGGTCCACCGCGCTCGAACCGCAGCAACTCCGCAACCTCGAAGTCACGACCGGGCGGTCGGGCGATGAGTATCGGGCGATGACGCGCACCACGTTCGCGGCGAACGCCATCCGCCTCACGCCTCAGGGGCGCATCAGCGCGTCATGCCCGGCCACTGGAGTCGCTGCTCGGTACTGCCCGGAGTGCCTCGCGGACTCGGGAGGTCGATGGCGCCTGTCCTGGCAGTTCCCGTTCGGGTTCGCCTGCCTCCGTCACAAGCGTCTCCTCGTCGACGCGTGCCCGGGATGCGGCCAGCCTCCGCGGTCCGTCGGACATCCCCTCACGCTTGTTCCGGAGCCGGGACGCTGCCACAACCGACCGGCAACCGAATCGACCGTGTTGCGGGCGCGTTGCGGTGCGGACCTGACCTCTAGCGATGAGTTCGTGGCGGCGCACTCCGAGACGCGCGAAGCGCAACGACTGATCTTGAGGGTCGTAGCCACCGGCATCGGCGAGTTCGGCATCTACGCAGACGGTCGACCGAGCACGATCCAGGTCCTGTCCGACATGCTGCTGCTGTCTCGCGCGGGACGACAGGCGCTCGTCGACGGAGAGCGATTCGAGTGGATGCCGGAAGGCCAGGCCGACGCGAGCCCGATCACGTCCCACCGACGTACCGGAAAGGTAGATCTGCGGCCAAGCACCGCCCGAGAGGTCGCGCTCGGCAACACCATCGCCTTCGAGGCGCTGCAGGCCGGTGAACGAATCACCGACCTGCTGCGCGGACGCGTCAGTATCCACACTGCACTCGACCACTACTCCCCACCCCTGCGAGACCACGTGAGTCGTGCGCTCGGCCGAACGAGACGCCCCACCGCGACCCTTCAGGCCGTGAAGGTGTGGGCGACCGACCCGGAAGCTCGCGCTGCGAAGCTCCCAGCGGTTCTCTGGCCCGAATGGACCGCTCGGCTCGCACCACGGCGGCTCGACGCTGAGATCGCCGGCGGTGCTTTGGCGGCGGCGGCGGTCTTCGTCGGGACGCGACTCACTCACGGTTCAGCGATCAAGCTCCTCGATCAGGAGGCCAAGGGACGTCAAGTCAGCCACGTCATGCGCTCCCTTGGCCGCAATGCACCCGAAGCCGACACGATCCGCGCGATCGCACGGCTCGCTGCGTTCCTCGACGAAACCTCGACGCCGATCGACTTCGCACGCCGGCGGACGATCGACTACTCCGGCATCCTGCCTCGTGACGAGTGGCGCGAGATCTGCCGAAGCAGGAACGTGCTGCCGGGTGGGGTTCGCCGTTGGCAGGTCGCTCGAGCACACCTCTACGTGCTGCTCAGCGGCAACAGGGTGGCGCGGGCTCCGTTCGCCGACGAGCCCGGGTTCCCTCCTTTCGCGGCGGTACGGGAACTTCGAGCCGGCATGCCGGCTGCCGTCGCGGCGGCACTCGACGCGGCTGGCGCTGACTTCCTGAGGCTGCACGGCGTCGACGAGCCCGTCTCGTGGGTGCCGGAGCTCGAGGTCGTCGGGGTCTCAGACGAGGCCGCCAGCCCCAACGAAGGACGATGGCCGCAAGCCCGGCCCGCCCGGGCTGCGGTGAACTCGGTGCGGGCGGTTGCGGCATACTCCGCCGGGCGCTCGGTCGGCGAGATCGCGTTCGACCACGGTGTCGCCCGTCAGACCGTCGGTCGTGTGCTGGCGGCCGAGGGAGTGGAGACGCGTCGCGGTCGCAGAAGCACGGCGATCGACCCGGAGTGGCTGCGCGAGCGGTACATCGTCGAGCGCCACACGATCCCCGAGATCGCGGCCGAGGTTGGAGTGACGATGACCACCATCAATCGCCACCTCGAGGCCGCCGGCATTCCGCGTCGTGCCCGCGGGAGCGCGAGCCGAGCGACAGCGATCCGCGTCGACCCGCGCGCTGGCGACTCGCCGCTCTTGCGCAGGATCCTCGTCGGTCAGGATGCCGCGCAGCGCGCCGAACGATTCCTCATCGTCGCCCGGCACGACACCATGACGGCAGCCGCCCACGAGATCGGCGTGAGCCTCAGCATCCTCGCGACCCAGATGAAGCGTATCGGGATGGATGCCGGTGGCGCGCTGATGACGCGAGCTCAGCGCGGGCAGCCGCTCACCCTGACGGAGCTGGGAGTCCAAGTGCGGCGTGAGCTGCAGGAAGCACTCGGCGTCAGCGAAGCCGAAGATCGGGAGCTTCCGGCGGAAGGATGTCCGTAAGTGCGACGCCCAGGGTCTGCGACATCGCGAGAAGCGTGCGGATGGTCGGATTCGCCGGCGTTCCCGGCTTCGACTCGCCCTTCTCGTACTTCTGGTACGTGTAGCGCGTCAGCCCCGAGCGGTAGGCAACATCTTCTTGGCTGAGGCCCGCTTCGGCGCGGAGTCGCCGGAGGTTCGTGGCGATCTGGCCGGCATAGTCGCTCCAGGCTGCGTCCTCGGGTCCGGTCCGCTTCGCCACTGCTCAAGCGTCTACGCGCGGCCATGTCAGTATGGCCTAATCCGTATGGCACATCTGTAGTGGTCGCGCTTCGTTGACCCTGATACTCGGCGCCGGTGTCGGAGCACGCCAATATGCTGACTGAAGTACACGACCTCGAGTTCGAGGCGAGCGACATTCACTTGAGCCGAAGGCGGAGAGCGTGGCAAGGACGCGGCTGTTTGTGAGCTTCGATTTCGACAATGATCGTACGCTCAAGGAGTTCATCATCGGCCAGGCGCGGCTCGCCGACTCGCCCTTCGATGTGACGGACGTGTCCCTAAAGGAGGCTGCGCCTCAACGTGACTGGGAGGCGAAGGCTCGACGCGCGATCGCCGGCTCGGACAAGTTCGTCATCATGCTGGGACCGAGCACGGCACGCTCGAGCGGTGTGCTCAAGGAACTGAGGATGGCGACCGAACTAGGGAAACCCCGGTACCAGATCATCGGGTACAAGGACGGTTCATCGACATGGGCTGTGCCCGGTGGAGGCCAGGTCTATCGGTGGAGCTGGGAGAACGTGAAGTCGATCCTCAAGTGAGGACCTCGTATGTCAGTGTCGATTAGCCGCTCCGACTTCCTCCGGGAGTACGGGCTGGCCCTCCGCGCAGGTGAGGCGTCTGCGTTCGTCGGTGCGGGACTCAGCCGCGGCGCGGGGTTTGTGGACTGGAAGGGTCTGCTGCAGGAGTTCGCGGCTGATCTTGGACTCGATCTGGAGGTCGAGCAGGACCTCACTTTGGTGGCTCAGTATCACCTCAACCGGGAACCCGCGAGAAGCCGACAGCGACTACATGCAAAGCTCGTGGAAGAGTTCGCGCGGTCAGGCACATCTTCGGCGCACGAGGCACTGGCGACGTTGCCAATCGACATCGTGTGGACCTCCAATTACGACACCTTGGTTGAGGACTCGTTTCGTGAGGCGGGCCGATCCGTCCGTGTGAAGAACAGCTCAGCAAAGTTGCTCGAGGCAGGGTCGAGGGCCGAGACGACAGTGTTCAAGCTCCACGGTGATCTCGCGGACCCAGACACCATCGTCCTCACCCGCGATGACTACCGAACCTACACGCGGAAGTTCCCAGGGTTCCGGGATCGCCTGCGCAGCGACCTGTCGGAGAGAACATTCCTGTTTCTCGGCTTCAGCTTCACGGACCCGCACCTCGACCTCATTCTGAACGAACTCCGCCTGGCGTTCGGCGACGCCCATCGCGAACACTTCGTGGTCATGCGCAAGGAACCGATGGGGCGCCGTGGGACAAAGCGATATGGTTACGCGGCCAACCGACAGAAGCTCAAGATTGAAGATCTGGCGACCTTCGGCATCCGCACACTGCTTGTTGACAACTTTGATGAAGTGCCTGCACTGCTGCGCGATCTCGATCAGCAGTTTCGCCGCACGCGCGTGTTCGTCTCCGGCGCGGCCGATGACTTTGAGCCACGAGGTCAGCAATGGTTCGAGGAGTTTGCCCGAGATCTTGGCCGTCGGCTGATCGCGGATGGATACGACATCATCTCGGGGTTCGGCAAGGGCATCGGTCCGCATCTCCTGAGCGGCGCCCTCGAGCAGCTCTACGCCGACGGCGCAACCAACATCGACCGACGATTGCTTCTGAAGCCGTTCCCATATGGAACCACGCGTCGCGATCTGTACACGAAGTACAGGCAGGACTTGCTTGCAACCGCTGGCTTCGCGGTCTTCGTCGCTGGAAACAAGACCGCGCCTGATGGGTCCATCGTTCCGTCGGATGGCGTCGAGGAGGAGTTCCGTATCGCGGTCGAGAACGGTGCGGTACCACTTCCCATCGCGACGACTGGCTGGGTCGCGGAGCACCTCTGGTCGCAGGTCAAGGGCGAGTGGGCAGAGCACATGTCGGTCGTAGCCAGCCGTCGTGACTTCAACGTGCTGAACCGCCGCTCTGCCACTGTCCCGGACATCCTGGACACACTCTCCAAACTCATGCAGGCAAACCGAACGACTTGAACCTCGACACGATAGGAAAACGCATGGCGCGCCGAGCCTTCTTTAGCTTTCACTTCCAGAACGACATCTTCCGAGCGAACGTCGTGCGCAACAGCTGGGTGACACGCGACCGAGAGGCCGCAGGCTTCTTCGATGCCTCACTCTGGGAGGAGGCCCAGACGAGGGGTGATTCGGCAATCCGCGCGCTTATCGATGAGGGCCTCAAGAACACGTCCGTCACTGTCGTTCTGATCGGGAGGGAGACCGCGTCTCGGTCGTACGTGAAGTATGAGATCGAACAGTCGATCGCGCGTGGCAACGGCCTCCTCGGTATTCGCATCGAGAAGATCAAGGACATACGAGGCAACGTTGACGAGGCAGGGCCGAACCCGTTGCCCAACGAGTACCCGGTGTACCTGTGGAACAAGGATGACGGGTATACGAACCTCGGCACCTGGATCGAACGAGCTGCGAGGGCCGCTGGGAAGTAGAGGGCCTTGCGCCCGCGCACACGTTCGTCCGCACTCCGATGCGGACTCGGTGGAGGCTCGCGCTGACTACAGTGTCCTCATGCCCATGCCCTGGCCCCGCATGACCCACACGACATCCGTGGTGCCCGAGGGCCTGGATGAACTGGTGCCGAGTCAGCTCGATGTGCTGGAAGCGCAACTCGATCGGCAGGAGTCGGCGATGACCGGAAGGTTCTCGAACGCCAGCACTCGGGCTGCTGTACTAATTGGAGCCAGCGCAGCACTCGGCGGAACAGAACTAGTGACTTCCTCCGGAAACCCGATTATCAGCACCTTCAGTCTCTTGCTCTACCTTCTGGCCGCTGTCTGTGGACTCGTCGCGATGCGATCCACGCTCACCAAGCAGCCGGACCTCACGCGGATCATGACTGAATACGCGGTTGCCAAGACAGTCTCGATGCGGCAGTCTCTGCTTGGCAGCCGACTCGACTCGATAGAAGTCTCGCGCGTCCGGTTGCTGCATCGCCACAGGTGGCTGGTCGTTGGCTTTGCCCTGCTCGTATGCGCGTGGGTCGCCTCTGGTGCTGGAACGATCTACGGCCTTGCTAACCCAACAGAGGTCCCACCCACAGTTATCAACATCGAAGGAGGGTTGCCGTGAGCACCGTGCCCGACGACCAGGATCGTCCTGCGAAGGAGCCCACAGTCATCGTCCACGACGTAGTCGAGGCGGCAAGCCCTTCTCCCGATTCCAATGAAGCGCTGCGCCTGAAGGAGTGAACTCGTGACCGACGTCCCGGACGATCAGGATCGTCCCGCAAAGCCGCCCCAGATCATCAGTCAGGAAGTGGTCGAACACGGCCAGAAGCCTGACCCTCGTACGGAGTTCCGTGCGGACGGGTAGTGCGACGCACGGCACCTCAGGTGCGTAATGCTATGCGGCTAAGAACATCGTTGCCGACGCGCCGGACAAGTCCCTGAACAAAGTTCGCTCGGAGGGATGGACATTCCTACCTCACGATTCGCGGGCCGACGCGGGCGCCGCGGACATCTCCGAGCGGTTCCTACAGTAGTTGTAGGTTTTTTTCGAAGTTGTCCGTTTCGCAGGTGAAATGTCCACCACGTGTCCATACGCGGCAAACCTGATGTCGTCGACGCCGAAGAGCTCCTGGCCGTGGGTGAAGACCCTGCTGCAGACCGTGTTCGACCAGCCCTGACGGCGCTCAGCGATTCTCCTCAGAGTTGCTTACCGAAGTTCCCCAGGTCGCGGGGTAACGCTAGCGCATGTTCGTGCCGGTGGTGACGCGGCGGAGTTCGTCGGCTGCGGTGGCGTGGTGGCGGAGCCGGTAGGAGGCGCCGTCGAGGGTGATGACGACGGATCGGTGCAGGAGCCGGTCGAGCATCGCGGCGGCGACGGTGGTGTCGCCGAGGATCTCGCCCCAGGCTCCGACGGGCCGGTTTGTGGTGATCACGATTGAGGTTTTCAGGTAGCGCTGGTTGATGACCTGGAACAGCGCTGACGCGGCTTCGCCCGGCAACGGGAGGTAGCCGAGCTCGTCGATGATCAGCAGTGTCGGGCCGGCGAAGAACCGCATCATGGTCGCCCACTTGCCCTCGATCGCGGCGCGGTGGCAGCGGGCGGCGAGGTCGGCGGCGGAGGTGAAGTAGGTGCGGTAGCCGGCCTTCACGGCCGCGTTTCCGAGCCCCGTCGCGATGTGGGTCTTCCCGACCCCGGGAGGGCCGATGAGGAGCACGTTGGTCGCGGTGTCGATGTAGCGGCAGGTGCCGAGCTCGGCGAGCAGCGACTTGTCGATGCCGGAGGCGTGGTCGAGGTCGAAGTCGTCGAGGGTGGCGCCGGTGGGGAGGTTCGCGAACCGGAACCTGCCCGCGAGGCGGCGGGCTTCGGTCGCGGTGACCTCGATCTGCAGAAGCCGTTCGAGGGCGTGGGTGAGGGTCCAGCCCTCCGCGGTTGCCTGATCGAGAACGGTGGGGAGGGCTTCGGCGGCGTCGGCGAGCTTGAGATCGAGGAGATGCCCGCGCAGCTGCTGGTAGGTCGACGCGGCCGTGGGTGTGGTGGTGGTCATCGGAGGGTGTTCCTGTTCTTCGCGGCCTGCTCGTAAGCGGCCAGGCTGATCACGGTCGACGGCGCGGGGCTCGTGCCGGTGAGGATCGCGGCGGCGCGCAACGCCGCCGTGCCCGGTGGGATGCGTTCCTTGCGGCGGTGCGGGCGCCCGGGAGGCGCCGACGCCAGTGCGATCGCTTCGAGCGCGGTGACGTGCCCGGTGTCACGGATCGTGACTCCGAGCCCGGGCTCCGCGACCCGATGCCTCGCGACGACCGTGCCGGCGGGTGTGGCGATGTCGATGGTGTCGGCGCCGAGCCGGTGCGAGACGGTGACCTTCGCGGCGGCCAGCTCGGGTGGGACGGAGTAGCGGTTCCCGCGCCAGTCGATCAGCGCCTGCCGGGTGGCGGCGCGCTCCTCGGTGATGATCACGGGGAACACGACCGGTGGCAGCGGGCGTAGCCGCTCCGCGGGGAACATCGCCGCCGCGGTGGTGCGCCCGTCGAGGTCTTCCCTCGGCCGGTCGTCCTGTCGTCTCGCGAACGCGTTGATGCGGACTTGCGCCTGCTCGAGGGTGAGCTCGTCGGGGAGGTTGCGCCACCAGCGTTGCGCGGCGGTGTGGTTGTTCTTCTCGACCACGCCCTTCCGGTTCCCGCTGCGGGGCCGGCAGACCACCGCCTGAACGCTGTGATGCTTCGCGAACGCGGCGAACATCGGGGTCAAGTCCTTCGTGACCGGGTGCAGCACGGTCGCCATCCGATCGAACCGCCAGACCCGGGTGAGCCCGCCCAGCGCGGCGAGCAGGGTGGTCATCGCGGCCAGCAGATGCGGGACGTCCATCGAAGGGGAGATCACTGCCCGCCAGACGCCGGAGTGCGCGAGCGACCCGACCAGCAGGAACGCCTTCTTCGTCGGGAACCCCCACCCGGTCGGCGGGTCGGGGAGCTCAAGCCAGTCGAACTGCGTCTCCTCACCGGGCGGGTGCTCGATCACCGCGTTGGGCCGTTTCGTGACGTGCGCGCAGGCGACGCAGGCCGGCCGCAGCGACCGGGTCCGGATCTGCCGTGTCAGCGTCGGATAAGACCCCTCGTAGCCGAGCGGGCGCAACTCGTCGAGCAGCGTCTGCGCCCAGAGGTGCGGGTCCTCGGTCAGCCTCGCTGTCACGTAGTCGACGAACGCTTCGAACGGGTCCGGCGCCTGGACGCGGACGCCGGGTTGCCGATCGCCGTTCAGATACGCGCGTACCGTTTTGCGGTCGTGATTGGTGTGGCGGGCGATCGCGCTGATCGTCCATCCCTGTTCGTGTAGAGCGTGGATCTCCACGCTGCTCCTCTCTGAGAGCATGAGGAACGGGCCTCCCTCGAAGGCTGGTGTGTGGTCAGAGACCACCAGCATCGAGGGAGGCCCGCCTCATGCGACGGAGCGACCCAGGGTGGGGAAATTCGATAATCAGAAATGGGGAATTTCAGTGAGCGCCGTCAGCCCGATGCCGACGCCGTTCGCGCCAAGTTGACATCCTCCCCGTCAGCGCCTCCGGGCACTAACGATCAGTTGTCACCGATTCGTTCCTCATGCCCCTCCCCACGCGGACACGCGCTCCGGCTGGACGCGGCGCCTACCACAGCGGATCCCGCTTCGCGGTGGTTAAGGAAAATTGACATAGAGTCAGATTTTCATTACATTGCAATGTGTACAGACTACTTGACAGCAGGAGAGCTCCATGTCTTATGAGGAGAGAAACACCTGGGCGTTCATCGCGATCGCTCCGGTCGGGTATGCGCTGTACCTCGTGCTCAGCTTCATGACCGGCGGCGGGCCGCTCGATGCCGAGACATATGTATGGCCGATGGTGTGGGCGATCACCGGGGGAATCCTCGCCGGCATCCTGTCAGGCATCGTGATTGGCATGGCCGGATCCCGTCGCGTCGATCAGCGGGACAAGGAAATCGGATGGTTCGGCTCGAGGATCGGCAACATGATGATCGTTCTGGGGGGCGTGGGTGCGCTCGTCCTCTGCTTCATCGACGCCTCGCAGGTTTACATCGCGAATGTGCTCTACCTCGGCTTCGTTCTCGCTGCGATCCTCCAGTCCGCGGCGAAGCTCGCCGCTTACCGGCGCGGCCTCTGACGTGGCCAAACCGAAGCCCACCCGGGTCACCAACCGAATCCGCACCCTGCGTTTCTCAGCAGGCGAGATGACGCAAGCCGCACTCGCCGATCGCGTCGGCGTGACCCGCCAGACGATCATCGCGATCGAACAGGGAAAGTACTCGCCGTCACTGGAGGTGGCGTTTCAGATCGCACGTGTCTTCGGCGTCGGGCTCGACGACGCCTTCAGCTACGAGACAGAGGAGAGCAGTTGATGCGAGCAGTTGTCAGGCATGAGTACGGTGACACCTCCGTCTTGCGTGTGGAAGAGGTCGATGAGCCGGCGCCCGAGCCGGGCCGGGTGGTTGTTGAGGTCGCCGCGGCCGGGGTCAACATGGCTGAGTGGCACATGATGTCCGGCGAGCCGACGATGATGCGGCTGGCGACGGGACTTCGAAGGCCGAAGCGACCTGAGCTCGGGCAGGACGTCGCCGGCATCGTCGCGAGCGTCGGACCGGGCGTCGAGAGCTTCGCGGTGGGCGATCGCGTCTTCGGCTCGGCTCGCGCCTCGTGGTCCGCTCTCGCGTCGGCGAGTGCGGATCTGCTTCAGCCGGTGCCGCCGGGAGTGAGTCTCGCACAGGCGGCCGCCGTGCCGATGTCGGGGTACACCGCTCTGCAAGCGCTTCGGACTCTCGGCAGTCTCGCCGGTAAGACCATCGCAATCACCGGAGCGGGCGGGGGCGTCGGATCGTATATCGTGCAGCTGGCCGCGAAGCGCGGCGCACACGTCACGGCAGTCTGTAGCGCGTCCAAGGCGAGCTTCGTCCGCGGCCTGGGCGCCCGTGACGTCATCGACTACGCGAGCACCGACCCGACCGCGGGCGGTCAGCGTTTCGACGCGGTGCTGGACTTCGCCGGCGGTTTGCCCCTCGCCGCCTGGCGCCGCGCCACCATCCCGGGCGGCACCCTCGTTCTGGGCGGCAGTGAGCGGGGCGGACGAGTGCTCGGCCCTCTCGATCGATCCCTACGCGCCCCCTTCACCCGCGGGATCAAAATCATCACGCTCATGGCTGCAGCCCGCGGGGACGATATCGCGGAGCTTGCAGCGGCGCTCTCGTCCGGGGAGTTGCGCTCCACCCACTCACAGACCTATACGTTCGATCACGCCGCCGACGCGGTCGACGCGCTTCGCGGCTCCGTCCACGCGGGGAAGATTGTGCTGACCCCCTGATAGGCGACGGCGCACTCGGTGAGCGTCTCGTTCGAGATTCCGATCGCGTCCCAACCGGTCCATCGCGGCGCAGGGTGGCGCAGTCGTGGCCGCGCCGCCATGATGACCTCGGAGAGTCGACCGACCCGTGTGCACCGGATCGAATAGCCATCTCGACTATGGACAACTCGCCCCACGCGGACACGCGCTCCGGGTGGACAAGTCGGCCGCCCATAGCGCGGAAAGTCGTCATGCGCGTGGACATCTCTGACCGTTTCCTACACGCCGCCGCTGTAGGTTCCGTTTGGAGTTGTCCATTTCGCAGAGGAAATGTCCACGGTGTGTCCGTCTGGACATTTCGGCCGGTTTGGTTTGTCGATAGCGAAACGGGGCACGGGTCGCGTGGAGGGCTCAGTGACCCCCGGCGGGGAAGTCGATTCGCAAGAAATGTCGAGACGTCGAGCACCCTCGCTCGTAGATTCGATGCGTGTCTGCACCTCTACTCCCGTCGACCACTCGGCGGCATGAGGAGTGCGTGAGTCGAGCGCTTCAGTGGGTGGAAGAGCGACTCGAGGAGCCGGTGACGCTTGCCGATATCGCGGCGGTCGCCGGTCTCTCCCCGCATCATTTCCACCGGATATTTCGTGCTGTTGTGGGCGAGAGCCCGAAGGCGCATCTCCGGAGATTGCGGCTCGAGCGAGCGGTCTATCGACTCAAGGTGAGCAGCGATACGGTGCTGGACATCGCGTTGGAATCCGGGTTCGCTACCCCCGAGACTTTCACCCGAGCTTTCGTCAGACGCTTCGAGCTCAGCCCTTCGGAGTACCGGGGGATGGTGCGGGCGTATCGCGAGTATGTGGACGTGGCGCAGCAGAGCAAGACATTTGAGGGTTTCACGGCGAAAACGCCGCTCACTCTACGTTTCGATTTCGACGCGGCACCCGTGTGGGTGGAGCGCACTCCCGAATGGCACCTGCTCGTGCTGCGGCATCGCGGGTACGGTGGCGTCGGGATCGGACATCCTTCGCTCGAGCCCTGGAAGCAGCTGCGCGAATTCGCGACCGCGAGCGGCATCCCACACGAATCTGATCGTCTGGTAGGGATCACACGCGACGACCCCTATGTCGTTGATGAAGACCAGATCCGTTTCGACGCCGCACTGTTGATCCCGGGTCCGGTAGACCCGCCTCGCCCCTTTACGTACCGCACGATGCCAGCTCAGATGTGCGTCGTGCATCGACATACGGGCGGTGCTGAGCAGATAGCGAAGACCTTCGCCGCTATCGGTGTGCAGTGGATGCCCTCAGAAGGGTGGCGTCTCCGCTGCGCATCCCCCTTCGAGGTTCATCACGTCGACCGACCTGTCGCCGGCGCTGCCCGCATCAGCCACACCCACGCCTATGTCCCTCTTGAGCACCGGCAACATACTCATCCAGAAGGAGCGCCATGATCGGATTTCAGTTCACCGAGCACATCGACAGACCCCCGCGGGACGTGTTCGCCGTCCTGGCAGATCCCACTCGATCGGTCGACTACGTCGAGGGAGTGGTGAGGAGCGTGAAAGTGGCAGACGAGCCCCTTGCCGAGGGGTCCATGATCGAGGAAACCCGTCTCGTGAAAGGCAAGGAATCGACAGGTCGGCTGCGGATCGTCACCCTTGACCCACCGTCGACATTCGCGATCACCAGCGAGGCGGAGGGCATCACTGCTACCTACCGATACCGCCTTCACCCCGAAGCTGCTGGAACTCGGATCGAGTGGACATGCGAGCTCGAAGCGACGGGATTGCGCCGGGTGATGCTTCCCCTCGTTGCCGCGATCTCGAAGAAAGAAGACGGCGACCACCTGGTCCGCCTCAAGGCGTACGTCGAGTCGCAGCACAACGCTGGGGCCGCATCGTGATGCCCTCCGACACCAGGGTCGAGGAGGCGCTTGACCGCGCCACGGGCCCGCGACGCGAAGAGGTCGCTGAACTCCTCGACCTGTTCGAGGGAGTGGCGCAACGGCCCCCCGTGGTGTGGGCTGATCGGATCGTCGGCTTCGGCCAATACGAGTACACCTACGGCAGCGGGCGCGAGGGCATCGCACCCGAGATCGCCTTCGCGTCCGGCGCTAAGCACACGCTCTACCTGGTGGAGGGATTCGCCGAGAGGTGGCCCGATCTGCTCGATCGACTCGGTCCCCATCGCACGAGCACCGCCTGCCTCTACCTCACCCGGCTGTCGGCAGTGGATCGGGATGTGCTGAGGGAGATCCTTGAGCGATCGCTCGCAACCGTCCGCGACGGACGCGAGGCAGACAGATGACCGGATCGGCCCTTGTCCAAGTGGCGCAGAGAGTCCAAGACCTCGAGCGGGCAGCGGCCTTCTACTCCGCGCTCATCGGTTCGCCCCCTGTGGCCACGTTTGATCCCCCAGGGCTTGTGTTCTTCAATCTGGCAGGCGTCCGGTTGCTCCTCGAGCGGGAAGCGCCGTCTGCGCTGCTCTATCTCCGTGTCGACGACTTGGAATCCGCGGTCGCGCGCGTCGGCGACGTGGAGATTCTCTCGACGGCGCACCGCATCTTCACCCACGATACGAATACCCTCGGCCCGATCGGGCAAGAGGAGTGGCAGTCGTTCATACGCGACCCCGAGGGAAACACGGTGGGGCTTGTCGAGTTTCGAGACCTGAAGCTTTGAAGGCGAGCCTGGCTATGCGAGTTTTCCGAGGTTGATTGAGCTATGCGCGCATTGGTCGGACACTTCGAGCTGTGCGCGGTGACGGCAGCCGTGGACATTTCATCCCCTGGCGCCGTGGCTTCTCCGCCCCAACAGGAACAAGTCTGAGCGATCCCTACAATAGTGTCGGATCCCGATGATCCTTGCGTAAACCGCGATATCGGCCGGACTACTTTGCATTTACGCAAAGAATGAGTTGATGTAGGTCGCCGGCGGAGATGGGCGAGGCTGGTGCGGTACGTCTGGCCGTCAGTTGCCACGCACGCCTGGAGTGCCGCCTCGCGAGGCGCCTGTGCAACGAGCCGTGTAGGGGTTTTTCTGAGATGTCCATTTCGCGGGTGAAATGTCCACGCGATGTCCATCTGGACATTTCAGGGAGACTCGCGGCTCAAGGCGTGAGCGCACGGCCTACGGATTAGTACAGTTGCTGATGTATAGTCACCGTATGCTGACTATTGCTGATCGACTCGATGTGATGAATCGGCTCGGCCGGGCTATGGCCGACCCGACCCGCTCTCGCATCCTCCTGACTCTGCTGGCCGGCCCGAGCTACCCGGCGGTGCTGTCTCGCGATTTGGGGTTGTCCCGCTCGAACGTGTCGAACCATCTGACATGTCTACGCGGGTGCGGGATCGTGGTAGCCGAGCCCGAGGGCCGGCAGACCCGCTACGAGGTCGCGGACCCGCACCTGGCCCGTGCTCTGACGGCGCTGGTGGACGTGACGCTCGCGGTCGACGAGAGCGTGCCGTGCATGGACCCCGACTGTGGCGTTGAGGGCTGCGTGGCGGGGGAGGTGCGGGCGTGAGCGCGGTCACGGGTTCGCAGGTCGAGCACGTCGACCTCGATGACGACGATGATGACGATGACCGGCCGTGGTATCGGAGCCCCAGCGTTCTGATCCCGATCGCCTCCGGTGTCGCGTTCGGTGCCGGTCTGGTGTGCGAGTGGACCGGCGCGGAGACCGCGGGCCTGGTGCTGTTCTGGATCGGTCTACTGCTGGGCGCGTACACGTTCGTGCCGGGCGCGCTGCGCAAGCTGTTCACCAAGGGCAAGCTCGGAATCGGGCTGTTGATGACAATCAGCGCCACCGGCGCGGTGATCCTCGGCTATGTCGAGGAGGCCGCCGCGCTGGCGTTCCTGTACTCCATCGCGGAGGCGCTGGAAGACAAGGCGATGGACCGCGCCCGTGCCGGGTTGCGGGCGCTGTTGAAGCTCGTGCCCGACACCGCACTCGTCAAGCGCGGCGACGCCACGGCCGAGGTCGAGGCGAAGGAGCTGCGCGTCGGCGACGTGCTCGTGGTCCGGCCGGGTGAAAGGATCGCGACTGATGGCATCGTGCGCGCCGGGCGGAGCAGCCTGGACACATCCGCGATCACGGGCGAGTCGATCCCCGTCGAGGTCGAACCCGGCACCGACGTCTCGGCCGGGTCGATCAACACCACCGGCGTCCTCGAGGTCGAGGCCACCGCCGCCGGCACTGACAACTCACTGACCACCATCGTCGAGCTGGTCGAGCAGGCCCAAGCTGAGAAGGGCGACCGTGCCCGCCTGGCCGACCGGATCGCCCGCCCCCTCGTGCCCGGCGTGATGATCCTCGCCGTGCTGGTAGGCGTGCTCGGTTCGCTGCTGAGCGGCAACCCCGAGCTGTGGATCACCCGTGCCCTGGTGGTGCTGGTCGCAGCCTCGCCCTGCGCCCTCGCGATCGCCGTCCCCGTCACCGTCGTATCCGCAATTGGCGCCGCGTCGAAGTTCGGTGTGGTCGTGAAGTCCGGGGCCGCGTTCGAGCGATTCGGTGGCATCCGTCACCTCGCCGTCGACAAAACCGGCACCCTCACCCGCAACGAGCCCACCGTCACGCGCGTCGTCACCACCGGCGCGACCGAGACTGAGGTTCTCGCGTGGGCGGCGAGCGTGGAAGGTCACAGCACACACCCCCTGGCCGCAGCGATCACCAACGCGGTTCCCGACGCCCAGGACGCCGCAGACGTCACTGAGACCGCCGGGCACGGCATCGTCGGCACCCTCGACGGTGCCCGTCTCGCGGTCGGGAGCCCGCGGTGGCTGGACGCCGGCACACTGGCGGTCGACGTGGAGGCGATGGAGTCCGAGGGGATGACCGTCGTCATCGTCCACCGCAACGACCAGCCGGCTGGCGCAATCGGGGTGCGGGACGAGCTGCGGCCCGAGGTTCCCGAGGTCATCGCCACGCTGAACCGCCGCGGCATCGGCGTGACGATGCTCACCGGCGACAACGCCCGCACCGCCGCAGCGCTGGCCGCCCAGGCCGGTATCAGCGACGTGCGCGCCGAACTGCGCCCCGAGGACAAGGCCACCGCCGTCGCGGAACTGTCGAAGTCACAGCCCACGGCCATGATCGGAGACGGCATCAACGACGCCCCCGCGCTGGCGGCCGCCGATCTGGGGATCGCGATGGGAGCCAAGGGCGCGGACGCTGCGATCGAGTCCGCCGACGTCGCGTTCACCGGCCACGACCTGCGCCTCATCCCGCAGGCCCTCGCTCATGCCCGCCGCGGCCGCAGCATCATCAACCAGAACGTGGTGCTGTCCATCGCGATCATCGCGGTCCTGCTGCCGCTGGCGATTACCGGCATCCTGGGCCTTGCCGCCGTGGTGCTCGTGCACGAGGTCGCGGAGGTCATCGTCATCCTCAACGGCCTCCGCGCAGCGCGGCGCACGAAGGCATGACCGGCCCCGTTGACGGTTCCGCTCTCACCCCGACCCGGGCGGACGCCGTGGAACTGAGCAACCGGAGTCCGGCAGCGGCACGAGGCCGGCTCGGCAGATTCCTGCTCGCGAGCGTTGTCGCAGCCGGTGCCATGCTGATCGACCAAGGCACCAAAGCCCTCGCCCTCGCCCAGCTCAGCGAACACGACCGCATCCCGCTCCTAGGTGACTGGCTCGGCCTGCAGCTCGCGTTCAACCCCGGCACAGTGATGTCTCTCGGATCCGGTTCGACCTGGCTGCTCACCCTCATCGCGGCCGCAGCATCTGTGGTTCTGCTCATCGCCGCCACACGCGCCTGCACCGCGGGGTGGGCGGTCGCGATCGGGCTGCTGTGGGGAGGCGCGGTCGGCAACCTCCTGGACCGACTCTTCGCCCCACCCGGATTCGGCCGCGGCCACGTCACCGACTTCCTCGCCTACGGCAACCTATTCATCGGCAACCTCGCCGACGTCATCCTCGGTGTCGGCGTTGCGCTCGGGCTTCTGCTCTACCTCTCCAAGCCGAGGGCAGAAGGCTGAGTCATCAGCTCAACGAGAGCAGATCGACCTCGAAAGACATCTCGCTGCATGCTCGCGGCGGATCATCGAGGACATTTCGCTTGTCAACTCCCCGTCCTCCTGCTCCGCGGATGGACATCTCTGAGCGGTCCCTACAAGCCGTTGCACATTTGGCGGTCCCGGGCGCGTGAACACCCTGGGTGCGGGTGCAGTCGCTTCGCCGGCTGGTCGTTCAACTACATGGGATCAAGATCTCACTCGCCAAGTAAGAGAAGGGTCGGAGGATTCAGGCGCGCGGGACCCCGGGTCGTTGTCAGGCACCCCGAACGCACGCAGAAGGGACCGCTCGACATCGCTCGTGGGCTCAGAGGCCAGCGCAAGCGCCTCCTCTCGGAGCCGCTCCAGCGCGTCTTCTATGAGTCGACGATGCTTGTCGCGCCACCGGCGGATTCCAAGGTCGCTCAGGAGGCCGGACTCCGAGCTTCCCGTGTAGTCGAGCAATAGTTCCGTGTCGACTACCGACGCCAGAACACGCGCATCGACCTCAGTGGACGGTCTCAGACTCGACAGGTGAGTGACGGCCTTCGAGCCGGACGCCTCAATTCGAAATCGCTGGATCTCGCCGAACTCGGACGTCTTGGTCTCGACATGGGTAACAACGATGGTGCGGTCACCGATCACGACTTCTCGCACAGCTCCTCCTCAAGCGGAACAGTGGTCCGCGAGACAACCTGCCAGCATCGCACATTCGCGGCCTACGGAACAGTACCGGCGGCTGCCGGCCCCCTACTCAGGCCGAAGGCCAGTAGAGCGCGTTCCGCAGGTCTGTCACGCTGACCCGGGGGAACGCGTCTCCGCGATCAGCTGATCGGATCGCCGATATGCGCGAGCGTCCGCAATACCTCAGGCTTGGTCTTGCGATACAAAAGCGTCCGCTCGCCCGGGAGACCGCCCGCTCGCTCGATGACGCCGATGCGAATCAAGCGAGAGATCAGGACGTGGATGCTGCTCCCCGCGAGACCGGTGATCGAGGCGATCTCAGGCGCTGAGAACTCATCGGTGTCGGTGCTATCGATGGCGACAACGACGGCGTGCATGTGCGAGCTGCCGTAGAGAGCCTTCGACAAATCACGATCGTCAAGCACAGTGCGCACCATAGGTCGAGTTTTCCACAGCCCATCGCACACCAGTGAATGTCACATTCATCATTCAAGAACATTGGACATGGAATCCGGAATCTCGCTAGGTTGGCGAGGTGGGTGACACAGGATTTCGACTCCAGATTCGGACCGGGTCCGAGCGGTTCGAGGACGCTCCACTTCAGGACGTGACGTGGCGGTGGCTGCAACGGGCCATCCAGTATCGAGAATTCAGGTACTGGAAGGGCCAGAAGCACTACCCCGGGCTCTACTGGTCATCGACCATGCGAGCGCACGTTGGATATGAATCGCGTCTTGAGCTCTGGTCGGCCCTCGGCGCTGACTTCGATCCGCACGTCTGCTTTCAGCTCTCGCAGCCCTTCGAGCTGTCCGAGGGCGCGGGCACGCGGCGGCTGTACCACGTCCCGGACTACCTCCTCAGGTACGACGATGGCCGACTTTGCGTCGTTGACGTGAAGCCCGCCAGCAAGCTCGCAAAGCCGAAGGTTCAGGCTCAATTCGCCTGGACCCGTCGGGCGTTGACGTCGCGCGGGTGGGAGTACCGCGTCGAGTCCGAGCCTGATGACACGTATCTGCAGAACCTGCGATTTCTTGCTGGCTACCGGCGGAGCATACAGTTCAACCAGGATCACGTTCACCTCGCTCATGAGCGCCTGAGCGGTCCGCTTTCTTTCGGCCAGGCCGTTGCTTCTGTGACGTCGATCTGCGGCGATCGCGAGGAAGCTCGGGCCATCGTCCTGCACCTGCTGTGGACGCGGCACCTGAGGGCCGACCTCTCTGTACCCCTCCAGTCGACAAGCATTCTTGAGGCGACTCGGGATGCCTGAGCTCGCGATCGGACTTGAGCTCGTTTACGACGGCGACCGGTGTCAGATCGTCGAGATTCAGGGCGGCGCGGTAGTTCTCGTTGATTCCCGTTCGCGCGCGAGGCGGGTTCGACTCATCGATCTCCTCAAACCCGCGGAGCAAGGTGGTCTCGCGCAGCTTCCGCGCGACAGCAGCGACGACAAGGCCACAGACGAGAACTTCTTGTTCGGGGTTCAGTGGGCCACCGCCACGCCGACTGCACGCGCTGAAGCTCATCGTCTCGCAGAGCACATTCGGGAGCTCGAGACAGGCTACCGGTCAGGTTCTTCCGAGATCGCTGGACCCGACGAGCCGCGGCCACAGTACGACGTCGGGGCGACCACGATTGGGCAACGCGAGCGTTCCAAGGCCGAGGAACTCGGCAAGCACGTGCGGACCATCCAGAACTGGCGCCGCCTCTACCGCGATCTCGGCGAGCCGGGCCTGCTGGATGGCCGAGCGGCGCGACACGGCACGCTCCTGAAGAATCTTGATCCTGCGTGGCTTGATACGTGCAATACGGTGCTCGACGACTTGGAGCCGCTCGCGAAGCGGGACAAGACAATCGTGATCGGTTGGATCGAGGATCGCGTCCAGCAACGCGAAGCTCGAGGCGACTACGGCGGGCGTGCCGTGCGCCGTCCAAGCAGGACGACGATCAACGAGGTGTTGAGAGAACTGGACCGCGGACGGGGACTGTTCACCGGCCCGACATCAACGAAGCGCTCCAGAGCGAGCGGACCGGACGGAGAGCACGGGCGGAATCGTGCGGTGCGACCGGGTGAGTATCTGCTGCTCGACACGACGAAGCTGAACCTCTTCGCCATGGACGCGACGCGTGGCTCGTGGGATCCTGTAGAGCTCACCAGCGCGCTCGACCTCGCGAACCGCACCGTGCGTGGGATCCGGCTCACACCGCGGTCATCCAAATCGGTCGACGTGTCCTCGATTCTCTTCGAGGCCATGCAACCGTTCGAGCCGCCGAGCGAGTGGAGTTCCGAGGCGGTCTGGCCGTACGGCGGTATGCCGAAGCACCTCGTGGTCAACACCGAGAAGATCAAGGTCGCACGATTCTGGACGGCTGAGGACGAGAAGATCCGTCGTGACCAGATCGCGCAGCGACGTGCGCAGGAGAAGCAGATCAAAGCGGGGGCGTTTGGCGAAGGGCTGCTCCCCGAGACGATCATTGTGGACCACGGCAAGGTTTACGTCTCGGAGCACCTCACGAACTTCTGCGCGAGGAACGGTATCTCGATCCAGCCTGCGCGCTTGGGAATGGGTGTGGACAAGGCTCAGAAGGAGCGCTGGTACGGAACGTTCGAGTCACTCATCCAGGAGCTGCCGGGGTACAAAGGCAGGTCGGTCGCCGGCCGAGGGAGCCGCCCCGAAAGCGAAGTTGTCTACACCATCCAGCAGCTAGAGCAGATCTTGCGTGAGTGGATCGCGACGGTCTACCACCACGCGCCGCACTCCGAGCTGTTCGATCCACACCTGCCGGGCGTGTTCATGACGCCACTACAGGCGTACGAACACGGTGTCGCGATGTCCGGACGGCTACGTGTGCCGTTCGACCGCAACCTGCTGATCGAGATGCTCCCCATCGAGTTGCGCTACTTCAATCACTACGGCGTCGAGATCAATGGACTCACGTATACCGGCCCGATCGTGGCAAAGTATCGAAACCGTTCGCGGGTGATCTCGTCTGGGAGCCGCGGCTGGCCGTTCCACTTCAACCCCGACGACATGACTCGGATTTACTTCCACGACCCTGACGACCGGCAGTGGCACACGCTGCTATGGAACCGTGCCGCCGAGCTGAACATGCCCTTCGGCCTCGATGCTCTGGAATACGCCAAGTCCATCGCTGAGACACGCGCCGGCAAGAAGGACGTGGAGCGCGCACTCGTCGATCTGCTCCGAAGGCTCGGCATCTCCCGCGGGGACAACCCGCGGGAGAAGCTCATTGCAGCGCGGGCGGTGGCTCAAGCCCCGGATCCGCGTCTACCGCTGGACCAGCCGACGTCCCTGTCGACCGTGAGGCGTCTGCTGGACGCTCACAATGCCGCCAACGACCCACCGCTCACCGGAGAGAGCCCCACGCAAGAGATGGAGGCGGCGCCCACCGGGACACACAAGCCGCCTCTGACCCCGCGGGAGGACTTCTATGACGATGATGTGGAGGACCTGTGAATCCCGAGCTGGAACGGAAGGAGCGACTGTCGAAGTACGAGGGGTGGCGCGACTTCGCTGAGGGTGAGCCGGATCCCGAGCCGGATCTGCTCACCAAGAAGCAGATCCGTGCGCTGGGCGACGCGGCGCGCTTTGAGTACAACCGCGCGCGGGGCAGCTATCACGGGAACATCCTCGTCCGCACCCGTGAGGTCGATATCGCGATGGAGCATCTCGCCGATCAAGTGGAAAGCGCGATGCAGGGACCAGACCGCGTCAAGGGTGCGTCGGCCATCGATGCGGCACCGTCAGTTGGCAAGAGCACGATCCTCACCCGATTCGGCCGCGAGTTCCACCGAAGCCAGATCGCTCGGTATGGGAGGTACCTCGACGATGGGGATACCCTCCACATCCCGGTATGCCACATCGGGTTCACCGGGAAGATGACCACAAAAGGTCTCAACGGCAAGATCTTCGACTTCTACAACCACCCGAGCGTGCACGACCGGAAGCGGCGTCCGGCGACGGATGACGGTCTCACCGCCGAGGCGGCCGATGCGGCGGTGCGACACGGAACCCGCTTGTTCGTCGTCGATGACGTGCACTTCCTGAAGCCCCTCACGAAAGACGGTGGTGAGGTTGCAAACCAGCTGAAGTGGATTGCGAACGAATACCCCGTCACCTTCGTGTACGCGGGAGTCAACCTCAACGACAAAGGCATCCTCGAGGAAGGGAGCATCCTCGAGACCGCGCAGACAGCACGCCGTTGGACGCTGATACCGCTCAACCCATTCACGATTTTCGACCCAGTCCGTGAGCGTGAGTGGGAGCAGCTGATCAGGTCAATCGAGCGCCGCGTCGTACTGGCCGAGGCATACCAGGGGATGCTGTTGAGCATCTCCGACTACCTCTTCGCGCGCAGCACCGGGTACATCGGCTCTCTCATGACGTTGATCACACGCGGGATAACGAGAGCGATCCGAACCGGGGCTGAGCGCCTCGACCAAGAGTTGCTCGACCGCGTCCTGACGGACACGGCTGCGGAGCGGCGACGCGTCGAGACCGCTGCCGCGGTCCAGGTTTTCCGCGAGACCGGACGCATTCCACCTTGGGCTGTCAGTGCGTGAGCGGTCTACGGATCCGCTACGCAGGCTACCGTTCCGCCTCCGCCCTCTCCCAGATGAGCCATTCGACTCCTGGCTAGAGGCATACGCACACGGCTATGGGGCATCGGTTGCGGAACTCGGCCTGTCACTGGGGCTGATCGATCCCGCCGTCTCGACACAGTCGACGCCCGTGGTCACGAACTCGTGGGCGACAACGCTCACCTCAATGCAGCTTGACAGCCTCGAAGAGACGACCGGTTTCCCTCGCCGCGCGTTCATTGAGATGACGCGGATGAACTTCGCCGCCGCTGCTGTCCGCCTCACGAGCACCGGACGCATTAGCGCAAGTTGCGCGGGCTCTGGAGTGGCCGGCCGCTTCTGCCCGGAGTGCCTTCGCGACTCCGGTGGGCGCTGGCGACTCTCATGGCAGTTCGCCTTCGGATTCGCATGTCTGCGGCATCGCATACTGCTCGTCGACGTCTGCCCGCAGTGCGGCCAGAACCCTCGGAAACTCGGCCATCCGCTAGCGCAGGTTCCCAAGCCAGGGCGCTGTCACAACCCCGTCCGCGATGCGACCGGCCAATCGCGCTGTGGCGCCGACCTCACCCAAAATGCCGACCCGATCGCGGCGCCGGCGATTGTCCGCGACGCACAACGCACAATCCTCCACGTGATATCGCGCGGCTCGGCCCGGTTCGGCCTGTACAGCGCGGACCCTCAGCCGGCGCTGTTGGTCATGGAGGACTTCAGGCTCCTCAACAAGCTCACACGAGCGAAGTTCCGCGTGGATGCCAGCGCGCTCGCGCAAGCGGAACTCGGCGACGACCTGTCGGGTCGGTTCCTCGCGCTTCGCGCGAGCGATGCCGAGCGACGATCCGTCCATCCAGCCAATGCGGTGCTCGCAGCAGTCGGCAACGCGGGCGCATACCGTGCCATCTCTGATCCCACAGAGTTGCCCGCGCTCCTTGCCGACCGGCTCCCTAGGACCATGAGCACGAGTGGATACTCTCGACCGCTCGCGCAGCTGATCGATGCGAGCCTGGGCCGCCGTCACCGGCCTTCCACAACGCTCCGCGCAGCCGTAGCGGGAGTGGCGACGCGTCCCGAGGATCGTGCACGAAAGGTTCCCGCACTCTTGTGGCCGGCGTGGACCGAGAAGCTTGCGCCGAACCGACTAGACCGCGAAGTGGCCGCCAGCGCATTGGCCGCTTCTGTGCTCCTTGCGGGGAGCGACCTCACTCATGGCGCCGCGCTCCGCCTCCTCGATCCGGAGTCGCCCGGACGACGTGTCTCGCACCTGATGACCACTCTCGGAAGATCGCGCGCCGAGGGGCGAAGCATCGGGGCGATCGTCGAGCTCGCCGACTACCTCGACCGCACGGATACGCCCATCGACTACTCCCGTCGACGAGCCCTCGACTACTCGGCGGTGCTCCCCGAGCGGGAATGGCAAGACCTGTGCGAGGAAGAAGGGGTCAATGCTGGTTCCGGTCGCCGCTGGCGAGCAGCCCGGCACGCGCTTTTCGCCCTCGTCACGGGCAGCCGCGTCGATGCAGCTCCATTCCCAGACTCGCTCACCGGCCAGGCGCGGGCAATGGCGCGCGACTTCCTGGCCAGGGCGCCGGTGAGAGTCCGGCAGGCACTCGAGGGCGTCGCGGTGGCCTTCCTGCAGGCGAACAATATCGATGAGCCGTTGATATGGGCGCCCCCTACGCCAGACGCCCCAGAGACGGTCTCCGAGTCGGATGTCCCGGTGGTCGAGAAGCCTTGGGCGCGCGCTCGTCCAGGGGCGGATCGCCTGGCGGAGACCCTGCCCTCGGAGCGACTGACGGCCGCGTACGAGGCCGGTAGGTCGACGCGCGAGCTCGCTGTCGAGGGCAATGTCGCTCGTCAGACCGTTGCCCGCGCACTCGAGCGCGCCGGAACCCCGGCCAGACCGCCGGGCCGGAACAAGCGCATCGATATCGACAATGACTGGCTGAGGCAGCGGTATGTCCAGGAGCATGCGACCATTCCCGAACTCGCAGTCGAGATCGGATGCTCCAACCAGTCCGTCAGCAGATTCCTGGAGCGCGCCGGCATCCCGGCGCGCCGGCGCGGAAGCGCCAGCCGCGCAGACTCGCTCCGCCCACATCCCATCGCGAAAGACTCTGCGCTGCTTCGGCGTGCGCTCATCGGCCAGGGCGCACGCCAACGTGCCCAGCGATTCCTGTTCGCCTGCGACTACGCGACGCTCACCGGAGCGGCCCGTGCGCTCGAGATCAGCCCCGCTACACTCACCACCCAGATGAGACTCCTCGGAACCGCGTCGGGCGGAGACCTGTTCGTGTCGGCCCAGGGCGGACAGCCGATGAGGCTCACGGAAACTGGGCGGCGCCTCAAGCGCGAGTTGCTCAAGGCACGGAGTGAGCACCCCGAGTTGTGGGGAGAGGACGGAGCCTAGGCAACACCCGGTGCGACGACATCCCCATGACCGGGAACATAGGAGATCACGCCGAGACGGGACCAGTAGCTCACGAACCACGCCTCAACCAGCGCACCTTGTTCACGGCGGTGCGCGAGCGAACGTCGAGGGTCTTCGATGACGCTGTCCCAGTCGAGGTTCGGGAAGACCTGGTTCATGAGCTCGGCGCGGGTCGGGCCTGTGCCGTGGAGGTCCCACCACCGGCGCGTAGCCTCACCGGCGCGCCGGGCGGTCTCGCTGCCGTTCGGTTCCTCGATCGTCCCGATCAGCACCTCGAGGAACGGGTCGGCAGCGGCCAATGAGAACGCCTCAATCTCGCCCGGATCCCGCTCGTCCATGATCCGACGATGCCATACGGATTAGGCCATGCCAATCACGCATGCCGATCAACGTGCGGCGAGGTCAGGCGCCTTTGCGGGGAGCAGGTCCGTGAGCTCGACCTCGAGTACCTGCGCGATCGCCAACAGCGTCTGCAGGCGAGGGTTGGCGGGGTCGCCCGGACGAGACTCACCCTTCTCGAGCTTCTGGTAGGTATACCTGCTGAGCCGAGCCTCATACGCGACCCGCTCTTGGCTGTAGCCGCGCTCGACGCGATGCCGCTGGATGTTGCTGCCGATGTCCCGCGCGTACGACTCCCACGTCACGGAGGAGCGCTTGCTGCTGGGCACCTCCCAAGGCTGGCGATTAGGCCACCTCTACATGGCCTAATCGGTATGGCATTTTTCGATGAATGTCACGTTGAGAGGTCGCAACCTCCGGCATCTCGGCTCTGACGACCCTGGACCGTCCGGGGCATGGGCCAGGATGGGAGGGTTCGCGGCGCCTGCGCCGCTTGTTCGTTGCTCTACAGCAGGAGTGCCCACCTGTGGTGAATCACGTCGCCTTCATCTGGAACATCGCCGAGTCTCTTCGCGGCCCGTTCAAGCCCTCGGAGTACGGGTCGGTTGTTCTTCCGTTCACGGTGCTGCGCCGCCTCGACGCCGTCCTGGCTGACACCAAGCCCGCCGTCCTCGAAGCGGCGAAGGGCGTCGGGTCGCTCCCTGAGATGCTGCAGGCGGTCAAGCTCCAGGAGGCCTCAGGCCACCAGTTCTACAACACGTCTCCGTTCGGCTTCGGCAAGCTCGTCGCTGACCCGCAGGATCTCCGCGCGAACCTTTCGTCCTACCTGGCGGGGTTCTCCTCGAACGTGCGGGACATCTTCGAGCGGTTCGAGTTCGACAAGACGCTGAACAAGCTGGCGGAGAAGAACAAGCTGTTCGCGGTGACGGAGAAGTTCGCGCAGGCCGACTTCCACCCGAACACGGTGTCCAACATCCAGATGGGTCTGGTGTTCGAGGAGCTGATCCGGTTCGCGAACGAGAAGTCGAACGAGACCGCGGGCGACCATTACACCCCGCGCGAGGTCATCAAGCTCATGGTCGAGCTGCTGTTCGCGCTCGACGACGATGCTCTCTCGAAGTCGGGTGTGGTGCGGTCCATCTACGACCCGACTGCCGGCACCGGCGGCATGCTGTCCGTTGCCGACGAGTACCTCCGCACCCTGAACCCGGGCATCCAACTCAGCCTGTATGGGCAGGACTACAACGACGCCTCGTATGCGATCTGCAAGGCGGACATGGTCATCAAGGGGCAGGATGTCGACAACATCGCGCTCGGTGACACCCTCACCGAGGACCACTTCGACGACAAGAAGTTCGACTACGGACTCTCCAACCCGCCGTTCGGCGTCGACTGGAAAGATCAGCGCACCTACGTCGACGACGAACACACCAAGCTCGGGTTCAACGGCCGGTTCGGCCCCGGCACCCCGGCCGTGAGTGACGGCGCGATGCTGTTCCTGCTGCACCTGGTGTCGAAGATGCGTAAACCCGAGGACGGCGGCTCCCGCATGGCGATCGTCCTCAACGGGTCACCGCTGTTCTCCGGCGGCGCCGGTGGCGGCGAGTCGAACATTCGCAAGTGGCTGCTCGACAACGACCTCGTCGAAGCGATCATCGGGCTACCGAAGGACATGTTTTACAACACCGGCATCTCCACCTACGTTTGGGTGCTCACCAACCGCAAAGACGAGAACCGCAAGGGTCGGGTGCAGCTCATCGACGGCCGGGAGATGTTCACGAAGCTCCGCAAGGGCCTCGGCTCCAAACGCAACGAACTCTCCCCGATCAATATCGAGACCATCGTCGGCCTGTACGCCGGGTTTGAAGACGGCGAGCACTCGAAGATCTTCCGCAACGAGGACTTCCTCTACCGCACCATCACCGTCGAACGCCCCCTGAAACTCAACTGGCACGCGACGCCCGAACGCATCGACACCGTCTTCGAGGCCAAGGCCATCCAGAAGCTGAACGAGACGGATGCCACAGCCCTACGTGCCGCCCTCGACCGGCTCGGCACCGACACCGTATGGAAGAACCGCACCGCGTTCCAGAAGGCGCTGAAGGATGCCGCGAAAGCCGAAGGCCTCACCCTCCCCGCACCGCTGCTCAAGACCGTGACGACCGAGCTCGGTGAGCAGGACGACACAGCCGACACCTGCACCGACGCGAAGGGCAACCCGGAGGCGGATGCGTCACTCCGCGACACCGAGAACGTGCCGTGGGATGAGGACGTCGACGCATACGTCGCCCGCGAAGTCCTCCCGTACGCGCCCGACGCGTGGGTCGACCACTCCAAGACCAAAGAAGGCGCGGAGATCCCCTTCACCCGCCACTTCTACCAGTACATCCCGCCGCGTTCACTCGAAGAGATCGACCGCGACCTCGACGCCGTCATGGACCAACTCCGCGCAATGCTCGTAGAGGTCGAACGGTGAGCGCACCAGTTTCGCGCTTCCCGCTTGTGCAGTTGCGCAACGTGTCGGCCATCCCGATCACGAACGGCCTCGGGGAAGCCGGTAACCCTGCGAACGACGAAGCCTGGCCTCGGTACATTCGAACAACAGATATTGCAGCAGTGCGTGCGCTCGACGCGAACAAGCGAGTGACGCTTCCGCAAGAAGTAGCGCGACTGGCCCCCGTTCTGAGGGGCGACATTCTGATGACGAGCGCGGGCGCGACGGTCGGCAAGAGCTATCTTCACCAGACGGACGAGGCCGCATGCTTCGCCGGATACCTGTCACGACTGCGCGTGCGCCCCGACCGTGCGTTGCCAGAGTTTGTCGCGTATTGGACGGAGTCGCCCCACTACCTTGATCAAGTTCAGTCGGGGGCTGTGAAGTCGACGATCGAGAATTTCAGCGCCGCCAAGTATCGGGCGATGTGGATGCCGCTACCTCCTCTCGAGGAGCAGCGGGCGATTGCGGACTATCTGGATCGGGAGACGGCGCAGATCGACGCGTTCATCGCGAAGAACGAGGAACTCATCACCCTCCTCACCGAACGCCGTGGTGCTGTGATCGCCCGAGCCGTCCTCCGTGGGCTTGATGCGTCCGTCGAACTCCGAGACAGCGGCGTGACGTGGCTCGGCGAGGTGCCCTCCCATTGGCGGGTGTCGCGGTTGTCGCGATGGTTCGAGGTGACCCTCGGCAAAATGCTCGACGAGGCGAAGTTCGCGGGCACCGTTGGCGACGTGTTGCCCTATGTCCGAGCGTCGAACATCAAGGCTGAGCGATTGGACCTCTCGGATGTGAACTCGATGCCGTTTACGCCTTCGGAGCAGGTGAAGTTCAGCTTGCGGAACGGTGACCTCGTGGTCGTGGAGGGCGGCTCGATTGGGGTGAACGCTCCTATTGAGGAAGACATGCATGGCTGGGGATTCCAGAAGACGGTCAATCGGGTTCGAGCGATCCGCGGCGACCTCACTCGATTCCTCGGGTATCAGATCGATGTCATTCGCGAAGCTGGCGTGCTCAACATGATCACGAACGTGTCCACGATTCAGCACCTTACTGCCGAGAAGCTCGAACGGATCGTTGTCGCGATGCCGCCGATCGAGGAGCAGGAGGCAATCGTGAGTCACATTAGACGTGCGACCTCGGCAATCGATCGGGCGGTCGAGACCGCGGAGGAGGGCGTTCGGCTCGCGCGTGAACGTCGTGCTGCGCTGATTTCGGCTGCGGTGACGGGGAAGATCGATGTGGGGGTGTCGGTGTGAGCGGTGTTGCGGGGGCCCATCTGGAGTCGGTGCTGGAGAACGAGATCGCCGGGCATCTCGCCGCGAACGACTGGTTGTACTCGCCGACCGACGCCGGCTACGACCGTGAGCTCGCGCTGTTCCCCGAGGACGTGCTCGGGTGGTTGGAGGATTCGCAGCCGACCGAGTTCGCGAAGGTCGTCCGCCCCACCGACACCGACGCCCAGCGTGACGCGGCGGCTCGCGGCATCCTGACCCGTCTGGCGAAGTCCCTCGACCTTGATCCGTTGAAGAACGGGGGGACGATCCGGATCCTGCATGAGGGTTTCTCGATGGTGCCTCTGCATGGTGGCGCGGTGAAGTTCCGGTTGGCGCAGTTCCGGCCGGCAACCACTCAGAACCCGGACACGCTCGAGGCGTACGGGAAGATGCGGGTGCGGGTGGTCCGTCAGGTCCACTATTCGGTGAAGCATCCGAACAAGGCGTTGGATCTGGTGCTGTTCGTGAACGGTATCCCGGTCGCGACGGTCGAGTTGAAGACGGACTTCACGCAGGTGATCGGGAACGCGGTGGACCAGTACCGGTTCGACCGGAACCCGGTCGGTGAGCCGCTGTTCGCGTTCGGGAAGCGGTCGTTGGTGCACTTCGTGGTGTCGAACTCCGAGGTGCGGATGACGACGAAGCTCGTGGGTGCCGCGACCCGGTTCCTGCCGTTCAACAAGGGCGCGGATGAGGGTGCGGGGAACCCGGTGAACCCGGACGGGTCGGCGTCCGCGTACTTCTGGGAGGAGATCCTGCAGCGCGACACCTGGCTGCGCCTGCTGGGGTCGTTCGTGCACCTGCAGGTCGAAACAGACGTCGACCCAGATACAGGGAAGAAGACGAAGACCGAGAAGATCCTGTTCCCCCGTTACCACCAGTGGCGCGCCGTGACCCGACTGGTCGACGCCGCGAAGGTGGAGGGGCCGGGGAACCGGTACTTGGTGCAGCACTCGGCGGGGTCGGGGAAGACGAACTCGATCTCGTGGCTCGCGCACCGCCTCTCACAACTCCACGACGATCAGAACGTGCGGGTGTTCGACACGGTCGTGGTCGTCACCGACCGGACGGTGCTGGACAAGCAGCTGCAGGATGCAATCGGCCAGTTCGAGAAGCAGGCCGGGGTGGTGCAGTCGATCACCAAGGATGCGGGCGAGTCGAAGTCGAAGCAGCTCGCCGCGGCGCTGACCGGCGGCAAGAACATCGTCATCGTGACGATTCAGTCGTTCGAGGCGCTGATCACCGCGATCCAGACCCTGCCCGAGTTGCAGGGACGCCGGTTCGCCGTGGTCGCGGACGAGGCGCACTCGTCGCAGACCGGGTCTACCGCAGGGGCGCTGACGAAGGTGCTGTCCCCGGACGAACAGGCTGCGGTCGCCGAAGGCGCACCGATTGATTCGGACGCGTACCTGCAGTGGGCGATGGAGGTCACCGCCTCCGCTCCCAACATCTCGTACTTCGCGTTCACCGCCACCCCAAAGGCCAAGACACTCGAGCTGTTCGGGCGGGTGCCCGATGGTGGGGATCTGCCGGAGCCGTTCGACCTGTACTCGATGCAGCAGGCCATCGAGGAGGGGTTCATCCTCGACGTGTTGCAGAACTACACGCCGTACAAGGTGGCGTGGAAGCTGCAGCATCCCGATTCCGACTACGACGGTGCCGGTGAGGTCGATGAGTCGACCGCGGTGAAGGCGCTCGTGCAGTACGTCCGGCTGCATCCGACGAACATCAGCCAGAAGGCGAAGATCGTCGTCGACCACTTCCGCGCGTTCGTGCAGCCGCTGCTGGACGGCAAGGCGAAGGCGATGGTCGTCACCGGGTCGCGTGTCGAGGCGGTGCGGTGGAAGAAGTACCTCGACACCTACATCGCTGACGCCGGAGTGCAGAACGTGCGGTCCCTGGTCGCGTTCTCGGGCACCGTCGACGACCCCGACGACGTCGGGGAAGGGTTGACGGAGCGAACCCAGAACCCGGGAGTGCCGTCGGATCTCGCGGAGGCGTTCAAGCCGGCCACGTACAACGTGATGATCGTGGCGGAGAAGTTCCAGACCGGGTTCGACCAGCCCCGCCTGGTCGCGATGTACGTCGACAAGAAGCTCGGCGGCGTACAGGCCGTGCAGACCCTGTCCCGGCTGAACCGTACCTACCCGGGCAAGGACAAGACGTTCGTCCTCGACTTCGTCAACGACCCGCAGGAGGTGCTGGAGGCGTTCCTGCCGTACTACCGGAAGGCGACGCTCACCGCGACGACCGACCCGAATCTGATCTACGACCTCGTGGTGAAGCTCGACTCGGCCGGGATCTACGACATGTCGGAGGTCGAGCAGACGTTCGACGCAGCGCTAGTCGGCGGAGTGAACGCGAACTCGAAGGTGTCGGCGGCGACCGCGCCTGCGGTGGACCGGTTCCAGAAGCGGTGGGTCTCGGCGGTGCTGGATGACGACAAGGCCGAGCAGGACGAGCTGCGGCTGTTCAAGACCGATGTGGGGAACTTCGTGAAGTTCTACGACTTCATCTCCCAGGCACGCAACCTCGAAGACACCGGCCTGCCTCGTCGTCACTACTTCTTCCGCCGCATCCTCCCCCAACTGTCGACCGCAACGATCCTCGAGCCTGTCGACATCTCGGACGTGACCCTCGTCGGGTACAAGATCAGCGCGGGCGAGTCGGTGAAGCTGAATCTCGAGCAGGGCCCGGGGCTGGATCCGATCACCGCGATCGGGTCGGGCGCGATCCACGAGAAGCATCGGTCTGCGCTCGAGGAGATCATCCGCAAGCTCAACGAGCGCCTCGGCGACAAGTACGGCGTCGGCGTCATCGACCTGCAGATGAACCACATCGTCGGCAAACTCGCGCTCGACGTGGAGCTCGCGAACCAGGCGGCGGTGAATTCGCCGCAGCAGTTCGCCGAGTCGCCGGCGCTGCCCAAGGCGTTCACGAAGGCGCTGCTCGGCGTGCGTGATGAGACGCCCGCGTTCATCGATGACCTGTTCAACGACAGCGGACTGTACGCCGAGCTGGGGAAGGCGCTGCCGGCGATGCTGTACGAGTACCTGAAGGATCAGGGGGCTTCACGTGGCTGACCTCAAGCTCTTCCGAGTCGCCGAGGGCGTTGCGACGGAACTTCACAGCACGACCGTCGCACTCGAACGATCGTTGCAGTTGCTCATCGAGCGGAACATGGAGGAGATGTTCGCGACGCGGTTCCTCGCGAGTGAGTTCTCCACCGGCAGCCGGCACGGCGGACGGATCGATTCGCTCGGCATCGATGAGAACAACTCGCCGGTGATCTTCGAGTACAAGCGGGCCACGAACGAGAACGTCATCAACCAAGGGCTCTTCTACCTGAATTGGCTCGTGGATCACAAAGCCGAGTTCACCCTGCTCGTAATGAAGGAGCTAGGACAGGACGTCGCCGACGCAATCGACTGGCGCGCGCCCCGCCTCGTGTGCGTGGCAAGTGGTTACACCCGGTACGACGAACACGCGGTCGAACAGATCAACCGATCGATCGACCTAGTCACCTACCACGACTTCGGCGGTGAGCTCTTCGCGCTCGAGCTCGTCCACGCCTCGAGGGTTGAGCCCCAGTCGGCGAACGACGCCCCTGATGTCGCCCGCGGTCACGGCCGAACCGTGACGGAGCTGCTCGACCTGGCATCGCCAGAACTGACTGCTTTGTACGAGCAGCTCGATGCACACCTCGTTGCGCTTGGCGATGACGTGTCGAAGAAGGCGACGAAGCAGTACTTCGCGTATCGGCGGCTGAAGAACTTCGCCTGCGTTGAGGTGCACCCGCAGTCGCGAAACCTGCTCGTGTATCTAAAGGTCAACCCGGACGAGGTCGAGCTTGAGGAGGGCTTCTCCCGCGACGTCCGAAATGTCGGGCACTTTGGAACGGGCGACCTTGAACTCCGCATCTCGACCCAGCGGGATCTCGATCGCGCGCGGGACTTCTTGCACTCGAGCTACGAGAACAGCTGACATCTTGCTCCGCCCCCCACACCAGCTCGAGGTTGACGCCCAACCGAGAACCGCATCGTGAACATTCCAGACATCGACTTCACCCGAATCCGTTCGCTTGGCCCGGGCGGCCAACGTGATGGTTTCGAGCAGTTCCTCTGCCGGCAGGTCGGACAAGAACCACCGAGCGCTGAAGCCAAGTTCCTCTCCTTGCATGGCGCTGGGGGCGACGGTGGCGTCGAATGCTACTGGGTGCTCGGTGACGGGAGCGAGCACGGCTGGCAGGCGAAGTACTGGACAGATCACAACGATGTCAACAAGCGTCAGCTCGACAAATCGGTCGATGCTGCGCTCGCCCAGCATCCATCGCTCACCAAGTACACGATCGCCATTCCTACTGACCCCACCGGACCCACCGGCGGCCAAGGCAAGTCCCTGCTTGAAAAGATCACCGATAAGGACGGTTGGCTCGACGGGTGGAGGGCTAAAGCCGAAGCGCGAGGCATGAGCGTGGAGTTCGAGCTTGAGTGGGCGACGAACCTGATTACCCGCCTCGAACGGCTCGACGCGTCAGGCCTTCAGCGCCGCTACTGGTTCGATGCGGATATCCTGCCGGCTCAATGGTGGGCGGATCGATTCTCCGACGCGGTCGCCGCTGCGAGACCTCGCTACATTCCAGAACTAACTGTCGAGGTGTCTGCGTATCGGGCGATCGGCGCGCTCTGCTCAGACGAGGACTGGTGGTCGGTCGCCGAAAGCCACGTCGCGATGATTGATGAGGCAGCTCACACAGTCGCCATCGCGAAGGACGTAGCGCTCACCGCCAATATGGAAGGGTGTCTCGACGCAGCAACGGCTGTGAGTGAGGCCGTGATCGTCTGGCGTAGCCGACGCCGCTCGCAAGACTTCGAGGCTCTCACGCATGTCCTGGAGGCGTCCGTCGCCCGGGTTCATGAGCAGGAGTCCCTCGAGGTCGCCGCGATGGATGCCAAGTACCCCGGTATTCACTGGGATACGAAACGCTGGCGCCAATATCAGGCCGAGTACGAAGTTGCCTTTCCCGCCGCGGCAGTTGATGCGTTGCGCGGTTTGGATCTTGCGCTCGGCGCCACCACCGAGGCTCTCGTTGGCCCGCTTGGGAGACTTGCAAGTTCCCAGATCGCGCTCATGACCGGGGCTGCAGGGGTCGGCAAGACATTCGTTGCGATTGATGCGGTAGCGCGCCGCCTGAATCAGGGCCTGCCGAGCGTCATCCTGCATGGGCGATGGTTCAACGATCACGACCCGCTCCTTCAGCTACGCGATCTCCTACACATGCCCCACGACCTAACGGGGGAGGAAGCCGTCGGGCTATTTGACGAAGCCGCGAAGATCGACGGAGCCACGACGCTCATTGTCATCGACGCCCTGAACGATACGCGTCCACGGTCGACCTGGCGAGACAACCTCGATCGTCTCGTATCCTCTGTGGAAAAGTACGAGGGGCTTCGCCTGCTTGTGACGGCGCGGACGCACTACGTATCCCAGGTGATCCCGACCAGCATGACCTTAGAGAGGTTCGAGCACACAGGATTTCAAGGGGTCGAGTTTGAGGCGATCAGCGAGTACGCCGACTTCTACGGACTAGAGCCTCCCGCCTCGCCCCCCATTCACGGGGAGTTCGACAATCCGTTGTACTTGCGCCTGGTTTGCGAAGCCCTCCAGCGGGAAGGTCGTCTCGGACTTGAACAGGCAGCGATGGGTCTCGGAGAGCTGACTGCGATGATCCTCGACAACGCGAACGATCTCGTCAGCGACCGCATTGATGCTCCGCGGGCTGACCGCGTCGTGCACTCGGCGATGAACGCCCTGGCGTCGGCGATCGCCGACGGCGGCCCCGACCCTTGGCTGACGCGAAGTCAGGCACAGGCTGTGGTCGCACCGATCTGGCCTGACCGTTCTGCCGAGAGATCCCTCCTTGACGCGCTGATTGGGCAGGGCCTCCTCGAAGAGGACGTAGTTCCTGACGGCACGACCTACGGCGGCGACATCGTTGCGATCACCTTCGAGCGCATCGGGCACCATCTCATCGTCAGCGACGCGCTTTCGCCCATCCACGACACGGCCGGTGTTGAAGCTGAGCTCGGTGGTCGATTGGGCAGGATCATTGGGTTGAACTCCACGATCGACGTAGGCCTGCTGGAAGCCACCTCGGTCGTGATCGCTGAGCGGTTTGGGATCGAACTAGCCGAGTTCAGATCGGTAATCGATGACGACGATGCCCTTGCGGCAGCCGTTGTGGCCGGTGCTGCGTGGCGCAACCCTGCCTCCATCAGCACCGCAACACGCGCCATCGTGCTGGACGCACTTCGCCGCCGTCGGACAGTTTCCGACACACTCGCACTGCTGTTCCGGCTCTCCGTGCGCCCCGATCATCCGCTGAATGCGGATTTCCTCCACGAGGTTCTTGCCACCAAGACCATGGCGCTCCGAGACGCTGTCCTCGCGCCTTGGTACCACCACACGCATGCGACCGGAGGGTCCGTCGATCGCCTCATCCGATGGGCCAGAGAGAAGCCCCTCGAGCAGGTGGGCGACGAAACCGCAAGACTCTGGATTACAGCACTCCTCTGGTGCACCTCCGCCACGGATCGTCGGGTCCGCGACACAGCGTCGCTCGCAGCAGTTCGCCTTCTGACGAGGCATCCTCATCATGCGGCCAGATCGCTTGAACGGTTCACCGCCGTGGATGACGAATGGATTGTTGAGCGCGCGTGCGCCGTCGCCTACGCCGCCCTGCTTGCAAACGGCGCTCGCGAAGACTGGGCGGCAGCCGCCGACATTGCGTCACAGAACATATTCGCGGCTGGCCAGATCACGCCGAACGCAAGTGTGAGAGATGCGGCGCGTAGCCTGCTCGAAGCTGCCAACTATCGGGATCTGCTACCTGCAGGGCTCACACCGGAGCAGTTTCGCCCACCGTACGTAAGCAACTGGCCGCTCGACTGGCCGACTGAACAAGAGGTTGAGGCGCTCGATCGGAACGATTACCCGAGGCTTGTCTACTCCACCACGGGTGACGACTTTTTCACATACCAATTGAGCCCCGCGCTAAGAGACCGACCCGGTATCGACCTCGACGCGGCCGCCCGGTGGGTGGTCATCCAGGCGATCCGAATCGGATACGAGCCGGGGCTGCACCGGTCGTTTGACATCTAGGGTGAGTCCCATAGCGTGGTGTCACTCTCCCGAGGGGTTCTCGTCG
>SWBZ01006449.1_pt1 | contig 41929 bp, 35 predicted proteins | sample 4693031 | NCBI WGS metagenome assembly SWBZ01 (sample SAMN10267274, study PRJNA491770) | bioreactor metagenome | isolation source: DHS bioreactor inoculated with | place: Japan: off Shimokita Peninsula
CCCCCCGCCATTGGCACAGGACCCCATGGAGATCACCCAGCGCGGCTCGGCCATCTGGTCGTATACCTTGCGCAGGGCCGGGGCCATCTTGTTGACCAGCGTACCGGCCACGATCATCACGTCGGACTGACGCGGACTGGGACGGAACACGATACCGAAACGGTCCAGGTCGTAGCGCGAGGCGCCGGCCTGCATCATCTCGACGGCGCAACAGGCCAGGCCGAAGGTCATGGGCCACATGGAGCCGGTACGCGCCCAGTTGATGAGCTTGTCGGCGTTGGTGGTGACGAAACCCTCTTCCAGAATGCCCTCGATACTCATGGCATCACTCCCATTCCAGGGCCCCCTTCTTCCATTCATAGATGAAGCCGACCACCAGGATGCCCAGGAACAGGGTCATGGCCAGGTAACCGAACAGGCCGATCTCCTCCAGCACCACGGCCCAGGGGAACAGGAAGGCGATTTCCAGATCGAAGATGATGAACAGGATGGCCACCAGGTAGTAGCGCACGTCAAAGCGCATGCGCGTGTCCTCGAAGGCCTCGAAGCCGCATTCGTAGGGGGAATTCTTTTCGCTGTCGGGCTTGTGGGGGCCCAGGACGAAGCCCAGCAGGATGGGCACCACCCCGACCAGCAGGCCGATGGTGATAAAAATCAGGATGGGTAGATAGTTATCCAGCATTCTCCCGCTTCCGCCGTCTTGTTATCGGGCTGGGTAAGGAACCCGCCGTTATGCACTACCCTGGTTCAGAGAAACCCTGAACCCGCGCCAGTCTAGGGCAGAGTCTTGACGGGTGTCAAGTTGAGAGACATCTGTAATTACCTTTATTATTAATATGTTATACCAATTACTGGGGGTATAAATAAAACCATCGCTCGAAAGGGTTTGGCGCACATGAAAAAGCCGCAGGAGCGCTTCGCTCCTGCGGCTTCGGTAAGTCTGGAGTGAGCCTGGGCCCACCCCGCTTTTTGTGGGCATCAGGCCCTGGCGCGACGGCGGCTCCAGGCCAGCAAAGGCAGGGTCAGGCCCAACAGGAGCAGGCTGCCCGGCTCCGGCACCGAGCCCGGGGGTTCAGGCATGGAGCCCGAAATGGACTTGATCTTGAAATAGTCGTTCCCGGAGGAGATGTTGGCACTGCTGACCTGGGGATTGAAGGCGCTGATCAGCCAGTAACTGGAGGTGTATACGGAACTGACATCCTTGTTGCTGCCCGTGCTGAGGTTGGTGTAGTCACCCACATGGGTCCAGCCGTTGCTAGCCAGGCTGGAATAGCTGTACCCGCCAGCCAGGTTCGGGGCGCCGACACCCGTGTAGGCCAGCAGCGTGATGTCGGCATCCTCGTACTTCCACCCGATCCTGACCTGTTCCAGGGTCACCGCCTTGCCGTCGAAATCGAACAGCACGGAATCGATATAGCCGCTGTTATCGGTGGAATGGTTGGGTGAGCTGGTGCTTTCGCCGCGATTCTGCACACCCAGCCCGCTGCCGCTGTACTCGTGCAATTTTTGCGTCTGGAGCACGCTGCCGGAGCCCGTATTGGACCAGGCGGACGCGAACACGCTGTTACCCGCCGAGGAATATTCACGGACGTTGCCGTTGAAGGCGCTGCCGCAGCCACTCACGCAACCACTGCTGAACACCCAGTCAATGGCGGCATGGGAGTTGACAGAGATACCGGACAGCAACGCACCGAGCATCCCGACGGAGAAGAACCGATTCGTTATTTTCATCTTGGATCACCTGTGTGCTTACTGTTTTTCTGGCAACCCAGGCGATCCCTTCCCGGCATGCTTCGTTTTTGTTGGGTCACTACCAGGGCCTTTCCCGCCCTTTGACACCTTCATTGTTCATTTACATAGCAAATTTCATTCCAATAAGAATTTCTTATTGAATAACATTCGATTAGTCGTGCAGGTCTTCCCCGCAGCTTTGGACCTGTAAATTTTATTGACAGCCGGCCCCACGGACCCTAGGGCCCCAGGCGCTCCAGCAAGGCCTTGGCCTGGGCGCGCCCCTCGAATGCCTGCCCACCCGCAAGGGCCTGCCGCAACTCCGTGCGTGCCTCGGCATCCCGGCCCATGGCCGCCAGGGCCGCGCCCAGGTGGTAACGTATCTCCGGGTGATCGGAGATACGTAACTGGGCTTCGCGCAGGAAACGCAGGCCCTCTTCGGCCCGCTCCATGCGCACCAGGGACCAGCCCAGCGTGTCGTTCACGTAGGGGTTGCCGGGGTCCAGGGCATGGGCACGCCGCGCCAGCGCCAGGGCCTCTTCGAACCGGTCCTGGCGCAAGGCGATGTAGGCCAGGTTGTTCAGCACCCGTGGATCTTCCCCCTGGCTTGCCAGCAGGTCCTCGTAGCCGGCCGCGGCCGCGGCCAGGTCGCCCTTCTGCAGATGCGCCTCGGCAAGCGCCAGGCGTACCGGCACCTGGCCGGGGTAATCCCGCTCCCAGCGGGACAGGTAATCGATGGCTTCTTGCACACGCCCCGATTGCCGGTAGGTACTGGCCAGCTGCAGGGCGATTTCCATGCTGGGTGCACGCGCCAGGGCGCGCCGGAACTGCTCCGCGGCCTTGTCAGGCTCACCCTCGCGGACATGACGCATGCCCAGCAGGTAATAACCCTCGCCGGCATCGGGCCACTGTTCCTGGATGGCGAGCGCAAGGTCTTCGGCCTGCTTGAGCTTGCCGCGCGCCAATTCGATCTCCGCCATCATGACCCGGGCACGCAGGGAATCCGGCGCGACATTCACGGCCTTCTGTAACGACCAGGCTGCACCATCGAGGTCCTCTGCGTCCACCTGCAACCGGGCGACGCGCAGCAACCGCGGCGCATCGAAGCCGGCCAGCTGGGAAAGTTTCTTGAAGCTCACGCGCGCCGCCAGGGTCTGGGCAAGGCCCAGTTCGGCCAGACCCTGGCGTTCCAGCATCCGCTGGTTGTCGGGATCGTCCCGCAACACCCGGTGCGCCACCTTCAAGGCATCCTCCGCCCGATCTGACCGCAGCAACAAGTCGGACAAGTACGCCCCGACATAGGCCAAATCGGGCTCGAGGTCATGGGCCTTGCGCAGCCAGCGCAGGGCTCCCTCGAGGTCCTCCAGCCCCTCGGCGAGGCGCGCCATCTCCACCATTGCCTCGACATGCCGGGGATGCTGTTGCAGGAGGGCCTCCAATGCCGCGCGCGCGGCATCGGGACGACCCTGGGCCCGGTCCAGCTTGGCCAGGTTGAGGCGCGCCGGCAGGAAATCGGCGTCGCGTGACAGCATGGCCAGGTAGATCCCGCGCGCGGCTTCCAGCTGGCCATTGGCCGTCAGGGCCGTGGCGTGCAGCGTCTGCAGGGTTTCGTTCCCGGGGTCCCGCGCCACCAGCCTCTGCGCCACCTCCAGCCCCTGTTCCAGTTCACCGTTCTGCAAATACAGCACCCCGAGCATGATACCCGCCTGCTCATTTTCCTGACCCTGCTCGAAGATCCCGGCCAGCCCCGTCATAGCCGCGTCCTGGCGTCCCCGCACCAGGTCCAGGGTGGCCTGCTGCAGGCGTGCCTCGCTACTGAGCGGATTCAGGTCCAGGGCGCGTCCCAGTAATTCGGCTGCCTTGCCATGCCGGCCGAGCCGGGCCTGCACCGAGCCGAGCATGGTCAGCAGTGCCTCGTCCTCGGGTGCCATCGCCAGGGCCGGTTCCAGCACTTGCACCGCCTTTTCCAGTTCATCGTCGCGTACCAGCAGGGAGCCAAGCAACTTGCGCGCCCCCACCTGGCCCGGTATCTGCTGTACATAGATCTGGAGCAAGGTAATGGCCTGCTCGTTGCGGTTCAGGCTGTAGTTCACCAAACCGCCCAGCAGCAGGCTCGGGGTATGTTGGTAGAGCAGTTCGCGGGGGACATCGTCGAGAATGGCGGCAGCCTCCGACAATGCCTCGTGGGCCCCCTCTTCGTCACCGCCACGGGCCAGTACCACACCTTGCAGATACGCGGCACGGGGATCCCGCGGGTACTCTTCACGCAGGAAATCCAGGTCCTCCCGCGATTTATCCAGTTGCCCCAGATCCATGTACACCCCGGCACGGGCAATGCGCACGGCCAGGTGGCGCGGTTCCAGTTCCAGGGCACGGGCGTACTGTTCCAGCGCCTGCCAGGAGCGGCCACGGGCATGTTCGATGGCCCCGGCCAGGTACCAGACTTCGGGATTCTCGGGCGCCCGTTCGCGGGCCTGCCGGGCGAGTGGTTCAGCCTCTTCGAGCTCATTGCGCCGCAGCAGGATCGTGGCCAGACCGACCAGGGGTTCCGGCCGCGCGCTATCCAGGTCACGCGCGGCCACGAACTCCTTATCCGCCAGATCCAGGTGGGAGAGTTCCAGGTAGGCCTGTCCGCGCAGCAGATGCAGATCCAGTCGTGTGGAGACTGGATAGGCGACGGGCGGAAATTCCTCGACCACCTTCTGATATTCGTGTTGCATCATCAGCGCGCGCGCCAGGGGCACTGTCACCAGGACCGGATCGGCACCCAGCTTGCGCGCCCTCAGGAATTGCTTTTCCGCACCGGCCCCATCGCCGGTCTCCAGATAACACTTGCCCAACAGCACGTGGGCAGGCAGGTGTTCAGGCGCGATCTGCAGGATGTTCTTGAGATGGATGATCGCTTCTGGAAATGCCTTCTGGTGATACAGGCCATTGGCCTGCTCATAACGCGAGAAGACCGTCGCATCGTCTTCCGCCGGCAGACTGGCCGGCAGACCCAGGACAAACAGGCATAGCAGTGGTAACAGGTATCGGGTCAACATGGGGTGTCCTGGTGGCTAGCCGAGGCCCTGCGAATCGCGGAGCACGGATATCAATGCACAGACGTACAGGGTCTTGGTCCTCCGCCCCGTTTGCTGTCATGCCGAACAAGAATCACGCGAATGGCCGGCAATTGCAACCGTCATCCGGGGAGCCGGAGAAAGCCGGGCCTTTCCCGAAAACAGACCAAGCACAAAAAAGCCGCGGGCGCGGTTCGCTCCTGCGGCTTTGATGTCGATTTGGTGCCGACGGCGAGACTCGAACTCGCACAGCTTACGCCACTACCCCCTCAAGATAGCGTGTCTACCAATTCCACCACGTCGGCTGAAACTTGTCTCCGTACTAGCGGGGTAGGTCATCCTGCCCGGCCGGTGCCTCTTGCGCGGGCGCGCCCGGGACATCCGGCAGGTCCGGCAGGTCCGTATCCGGGCCGGGTCGAACCGGTTGCGCGGGTGACGTCTGCACGCGTTCCGTGACACTCGCCGTGCTGCCGGTGGTATCCCGCACCAGGGGGCTGGAGAGCAGCAGGCTGTTGATGAAAAAGGCCGTAGCCAGGATTCCGGTGGTACGGCTGAAGAAATTGCCACTGCCACGCGCGCCGAACACGGTAGAGGAGGAACCACTACCAAAGGCAGCACCCATGTCCGCGCCCTTGCCCTGCTGGAGCAGGATCAGCACGATGAGCGCGATACCCAGCACCAACTGAATCACGAGAAAAAAGGTAAACATCACACTTCCCAGCGCCCTTGCGGGTCGCGTCTGCTCCGTCCTGCCCCTGGAACCCCCTGGTCCCTAGCCGGCACGACAGATGGTCAAAAATTCCTCGGCCGCCAGCGAGGCGCCGCCGATCAGGCCGCCATCGATATCCGCCATGGCGAACAGTTCCGCGGCATTGCTGCCCTTGACGCTGCCACCGTAGAGGATCTGCACCTTCTCGGCGACCGCGGCATCCAGCGCGGCGATCTTGCCGCGGATGAAGGCGTGTACATCCTGGGCCTGCTGCGGACTGGCGGTCTTGCCGGTACCGATGGCCCATACCGGTTCGTAGGCGATCACCGCGTCGGCCAGGGCCGCCACGCCTTCCAGCTGAATCACGGCATCCAGCTGCCGGGATACCACCTGCTCGGTGATACCCTGCTCGCGTTCTTCCAGCAGCTCTCCCACGCACAGGATGGGGATCAGGCCGGCCTTGCGGGCAGCGGCGAACTTGCGCGCCGTGAACTCGTCGCCCTCTCCATACAGGCTGCGGCGCTCCGAATGACCGACGATGGCATACTTGCAGCCGAAGTCATTGAGCATCGGGGCGGACACCTCGCCGGTGAAGGCGCCGGCGGTCTGGTCGCTCACGTCCTGGGCGCCATAGCCCAGCGAGGAGCCCTTGAGGAGCTGTGCCACCTCGGGGATGTACACATAGGGGGGGCATACCGCCACATCGGCCTTCAGGTCACCGAGGCCGGCCTTGATGTCGGCCACCAGTTGCCGGACGCTCTGCAGGGAGCCGTTCAGTTTCCAGTTTCCCGCCACCAGTATCCGCCGCATGCCACTCTCCCGTTATTCTTGAAAAAACAGCCCGCAAGCTTAGCCGCCGGACCGGCAAAAATCAATGAGCAAGACCCCGGATCCGGGGCCCGGAATCAGAAACTGCTGGCCACCACCGCGGCCAGGACCGCCACCTGCTCGCGCACCAGCACGTCGTCTTCGCCTTCCACCATCACCCGCACCACGGGCTCGGTGCCCGAGGGACGCAACAGCACCCGGCCCCGGCCCTGCATGCGCGCCTCGGCGGCCTTGACCGCTTCCTGCACCAGGGCGACCGTGCCCAGATCCACCCGGCTGGAGACCGGCACATTGATCATGTGCATGGGATATTTGCGCATACCCTGCTTGAGCTCGTGCAGGGAGCGGCCCGACTGCATCATTTCCGCCAGCACCTGCAGGGCGGAGATGATGCCGTCACCGGTGGTGGTACGGTCCAGGCAGATGATATGGCCGGAGGACTCACCGCCGATGACACCTCCCTCCTGCTGCAGCAACTCCATTACGTAGCGGTCGCCCACCCTGGCGCGCACGAAGGGGATGGCCTGCTCGCGCAGGGCCACCTCCAGACCGAGATTACTCATCAGGGTGCCCACCACGGCGCCGCGCAACTGGCCGGCCTGGTGGCGGGAACGGGCAATGATGAACAGCAGTTCATCACCGTCGACGAGTTCGCCCGTGTGGTCCACCATGATGAGGCGGTCACCGTCACCATCCAGCGCAATGCCCAGGTCGGCCTGCTGCTCCCGTACCAGGGCCTGCAACCGGGCCGGCTCGGTGGAACCGCACTCGTGGTTGATGTTGAGGCCGTCCGGGTCCACGCCGATGGCCACCACGTCGGCGCCCAGTTCGTCGAGCACGCTGGGGGCCACGTGGTAGGTGGCGCCATTGGCACAGTCCACCACGATCTTCAGTCCGCTCAGGTTGAGGCTGGCGGGTACGGTGCTCTTGCAGTACTCGATGTAGCGTCCGCGGGCATCCACCACCCGCTCGGCCTTGCCGAGGCGGGAGGAGTCCACGGTCTTGATGGGCTGGTCCAGGGCATCCTCGATGGCCTGCTCCACTTCGTCGGGCAGCTTGGCACCCTGGGCGGAAAAGAACTTGATGCCGTTGTCATAGTGGGGATTGTGGGAAGCACTGATGACGATGCCGGCACAGGCATGCAGGGTACGGGTGAGATAGGCGATGGCCGGGGTCGGCATGGGCCCCAGCAGGCGGATGTCCACCCCGGAGGCGGACAGCCCGGCTTCCAGCGCCGATTCGAACATATAGCCGGAAATGCGCGTGTCCTTGCCGATCACCACCGAGTTGCGGCGCCCGCAACCCAGCACCTGGCCGGCCGCCCAGCCCAGCTTGAGCATGAATTCCGCGGTGATGGGACCCTCCCCCACCCGGCCGCGAATGCCGTCGGTACCGAAATACTTGCGTTCCATGACTACTCCCAATCCCCTGTTTCCGCGTTCAGTACCGCTGCGCACATGCCAATGGCCTCGACGGTGGCGCGCACGTCATGGGCACGCACGATGCGCGCCCCCTGCCAGACCGCCAGGACCGCGAGCGCCAGGCTCGGATGCAGGCGTTCACCGGTCTCCAGGCCCAGCACCTTACCAATCATGGACTTGCGCGAAAGGCCCACCAGTACGGGATACCCGGTAGCGGTCAGCCGCTCCAATTCCCGAAGCAAACGCAGATTATGACCCAGTGCCTTGCCAAAACCAAAGCCGGGATCGAAGAGGATACGGTGGGACGGGATACCGGCCGCCTCGCAGGCCCCCGCGCGGGCCAGCAGGAAATCACGCACCTCTTCCACCACGTCATCGTATTCCGGGGCCTCCTGCATGGTGCGGGGCTCGCCCTGCATGTGCATGAGGCAGACCGGCACTCCGGCCGCCACCGCCGCCGCCAGGGCACCCGGGGCGCGCAGGGCGTTGACGTCGTTGATCAGGCCGGCACCGGCCGCCACGGCCGCCGCCATCACCTCCGGCTTGCGGGTATCGATGGACACGGGCACGGACAGATAGGGGCAGAGCGCCTCCAGCACCGGGATCACCCGCGCCAGTTCTTCCTCCACCGGCACCTCGGGGGCACCGGGACGGGTGGACTCGCCACCGATATCAAGGATGGCGGCGCCCTCCTCCACCATGCTCAGGGCATGTTCCACCGCCGCCTCGCGACCGACGAATCGTCCACCATCGGAGAAGGAATCCGGGGTGACGTTCAGCACCCCCATCACCGCGGGACGGGAAAGGTCGAGAGGCTTGCCGCCGCAGTCGAGGATCATTTTCAGAACCTTTTCACCGCAAAGGCGCAGGGGGCGCAAAGAAAATCAATATGGATGAATCTGATCGACTTTCCTGAGTAGCCAGCCGACACAATCTTTTCATTGTTTTGCGTACTCTGCGTCTTTGCGGTGGATACATAAGGTTGGATCAAGCAGCGAACAAAATCAAAACGCCCCGCATCGCGGGGCGTTTTCCTGCAACAAGGCAGAACCTGCGATCAATGCTGGCTGGCGGGCCCGCCGATGGCACCGTCGACGGGGCCTTCCTCGCGGCCACCCGCGGGTCGGGCGCCACCGGAACTCTGGCCTTCGTCCCAATCCTGGGGCGGACGCGGTGTCCTGCCCTCCATGAGGTCGCTGATCTGGTCCGAATCGATGGTTTCGTACTTCATCAGGGCCGCCGCCATGGCATGCAGGATATCGATCTTCTCGCGCAGGATCTGCTCGGCGCGGGCATAGTTGCGGTTGATGATGTTGCGGATCTCGTCATCGATGGCATGGGCCGTCATGTCGGACACATTCTTGTGCTGCGACACACTGTGGCCCAGGAACACCTCGCCTTCATCCTCGCTGTAGGTGAGCGGGCCGAGTTTCTCCGACAGGCCCCACTTGGTCACCATGTTGCGGGCCAGTTCGGTGGAACGCTGGATGTCGTTGGAGGCGCCGGTGGTCACCATGTCCTCGCCGAAGATGATCACCTCGGCGATACGGCCCCCGAACAGGCTGGAGATCTGGCTTTCCAGTCGCTGCTTGCTGTAGCTGTAGCGGTCTTCCTCGGGCAGGAACATGGTCACACCCAGGGCACGGCCACGGGGGATGATGCTGACCTTGTAGACCGGGTCGTGGGACGGCACCGAGCGGCCGACGATGGCGTGACCGGCCTCGTGGTAGGCGGTCAGTTTCTTCTCGTCCTCGCTCATCACCATGGACCGGCGCTCGGCGCCCATCATGATCTTGTCCTTGGCCTTCTCGAGATCCTCCATTTCCACCAGGCGCTTGTTGCCGCGGGCGGCAAACAGTGAGGCCTCGTTCACCAGGTTGGCGAGATCGGCGCCGGAAAAGCCCGGCGTGCCGCGCGCGATGATGCTGGCCTTGACGTTGTCGCTCAAGGGCACCTTGCGCAGGTGCACCTTGAGGATCTGCTCGCGGCCGCGCACGTCAGGCAGCGGCACCACTACCTGGCGGTCGAAGCGGCCGGGACGCAACAGGGCCGGGTCGAGCACGTCGGGGCGGTTGGTGGCGGCAATTACGATCACGCCTTCGTTGCCCTCGAAGCCGTCCATCTCCACCAGCAGCTGGTTGAGGGTCTGTTCGCGCTCGTCGTGACCACCGCCCAGGCCGGCGCCACGATGGCGACCCACGGCGTCGATTTCATCGATGAAGATGATGCAGGGAGCGTGCTTCTTGGCCTGTTCGAACATGTCACGCACGCGCGAGGCACCGACACCGACGAACATTTCCACGAAGTCGGAACCGGAGATGGTGAAGAAAGGCACCTTGGCCTCGCCGGCGATGGCGCGCGCCAGGAGGGTCTTGCCGGTACCGGGCGAGCCCACCATCAGCACGCCACGCGGGATCTTGCCGCCCAGCTTCTGGAACTTGCCGGGGTCGCGCAGGAATTCCACCAGCTCGGCCACCTCGTCCTTGGCCTCCTCGACGCCGGCCACATCGTTGAAGGTGACCTTGATCTGATCCTCGCCCAGCATGCGGGCCTTGCTCTTGCCGAAGGACATGGCACCGCGACCGCCGGCACCGCCCTGCATCTGGCGCATGAAGAAGATCCACACGCCGATCAGCAGCAGCATGGGGAACCAGGAGATGAAGATCTGCATCAGCACGGAATCCTGCTCCGGTGCCTGTGCCTTGACCTGCACCCCACTGCCCAGCAGGTCATCGATCATCTTGGGGTCGTTGGGGGTATAGGTGGAGAATTTCTCGCCACTGGCCAGTTCGCCCTGAACGGTGCGGCCATCGATCACCACCCGGTCCACGTTGCCGGCCTTCACGGCAGCAATGAAGTCGGAATAGGCCATGGCCTGGGCGCGCGGAGCGGGCGGACCGAAGCTGTTGAATACGGACATCAGGACGACCGCGATGATCACCCAGAGAATCAGATTTTTTGCCATGTCGTTCAAAACGCGCACCTCGATAAGCCCAGCGGCCGGACATCCGAAAACACCTGAATCATAAGGGCATTTTCGGAATTCAATGATGAAACCTTACTACAGTTTGTACCCCCTCGCCAGCACGTACACCTCACGGCTGCGGGGACGGGAAGCTTTTGGCTTGCGGATCACCAGCTTGGTGAACCGGCCCCGCAGGCCCTTGATCAATTCATCGAAACCTTCGCCCTGAAAGGCCTTGAACAACAGGTCGCCTCCAGGGGCCAGCACCCGGCTCGCCAGGTCCACCGCCAGCTCCGCCAGGTACATGGAACTCGGCTGGTCCACCGCTTCCACACCGCTGATATTGGGGGCGATGTCGGACATTACAAGGTCCACCGGCTTTTCCCCGATGGCCTCCAGCAGGGCCGCGAACACCGATTCCTCGCGGAAATCCCCCTGGATGAATTCCACATCGGGCAGGCTGTCCATGGGCAGGATATCGGTGGCAATGATGCGACCCCGGCCATCGAGCAGCCGGGTGGCATACTGGGACCAGCCGCCCGGCGCCGCGCCCAGGTCTACAATGATCATGCCCGGCCGGATCAGGCGATCCTTCAGCTGGATTTCCTCCAGCTTGTAGACCGCCCGCGAACGATATCCTTCCCGCTGGGCCTTTTTGACATACTCGTCGGCGAAATGTTCCTGCAGCCAGCGGCGACTGCTCTTGCTACGGGCCATGGGCGGCCTCCGGCACCGGCCGGGAGGCACGGGAAAAGGGGAAGTGCGTGGCCGCTACGGGTATACTGCTGCGCTCGCTGAATTCAGGATCTGCCATGACACTCTCGGAAAAACAACGCAAACACCTGCGCACCCAGGGCCATACCCTCAAACCGGTGGTCATGATCGGTGCCAAGGGCCTGACCGAATCGGTGCTGCAGGAACTGGACCAGTCTATCGAACACCATGAATTAATGAAAATCCGGGTCAGCGTCGGCGACCGGGACACGCGTGACGCCGTCATCGCCGAGGCCTGCGAGCGCACTGGCGCCGAGCTGGTGCAGCGTATCGGCAATATCGCCCTGCTGTTCCGGGCGCGGAAGAAGAATTCCGCCATTGTCCTGCCCTAGATCAGCACACCCTTGGCCTCAAGGCAGTAGTATTGAACCTCTGATGTTCAGATAGGCCCGTAGGAGCGGGCTCTGCCCGCGAACGCTCCGCCACCGCCCCTTCGCGGGCAGAGCCCGCTCCTACCCGCAGAGGTCGCGCCAGTGCCGTTCACCATCCTGTCCACAATTCGACTGCTGTCCCTCGTCCTGCTCAGCCTGCTGCTCTTGGCCCAGGGTGTCCAGGCCGACCAGGGCCAGGACCTGAATTTCGACGACCGCCCTCTCGACGAACCCCTCACCCACCCCGACTGGTTCAAGCTCAGCTTCCTCGACCTGCAAGAGGATCTGCAGGACGCCGCACGGGCAGGCAAGCGGGGCGTGATCCTCTACTTCGGCCAGAAATACTGTGCGTACTGCAAGGCGCTGCTGGAACACAATTTCGGCAAGGCGGACATCCGCCGCTACACCCGCGAACATTTCGATGTCCTGGGCATCGACATCCATGGTGACCGGGGCGTCACGGACCTGGAAGGCCGGGAATGGACCGAGCGCAGCTTCTCCAGCGAGCTGGGCACCGTGTTCACCCCCACCCTGCTGTTCCTGGACACGGAGGGTCGTGAGGTCCTGCGCCTGCCGGGCTACTACCCGCCCTACACCTTTCGTGCCGCCCTGGAATACGTGGCCGACGGTCATTACCGGCGAGAGGATTTCCGCAGCTACCTGGCCCGCGCCGAGGTCCCCCTGGTGTTCGAGGCCGGCGGACTGAATCATCAGGATTTCTTCAGCCCGCCGCCGCACGCACTGGACCGCAGTCGCTGGCCCGCCAGCCGCCCTCTGGTGGTGTTCTTCGAGCAGGGTGACTGCCACGCCTGTGACATCCTGCATACCGGCCCACTGGAACAGGCCGCCATCCGTGAGCAGTTGCGGCGCATGGACACGGTACAACTCGACCTGTGGGGGAATACACCCGTGGTTACACCGGGTGGGCAACGCACCACCGACGGCGCCTGGGCAACGGAACTGGGGCTGTTCTACGCCCCGACCCTGTTGTTCTTCGACGAACGGGGCCGGGAAATCATCCGCGTGGATTCCGTTACTCACCTGCTGCGGCTGCGCTCGGTACTCGATTACATTCTCAGCGGTGACTACCGGGAACAGCCCGACTACCAGCAGTGGCGCGGGCGGCAGTGACCCGACCGGGATGATCGCACAACCCCGTTCGCGGCCGGAGGCCGCTCCTACAGGGATTCAGGCACTCCGTCCCCCTGAAGGCGCGAAGGCCACCAGGGCCAGCCCGGCCAGGCTGTTGAAGAGATACAGGGTCGAGGCGACGCCGTGCAGGCGGGCGAATTGCGCGCTCCCGGCCAGACCCTCGCCGCGCAGGTCGGCGATCATGGGCGCCAGCCACAGCCGGTCGACCAGGATGACCAGCAGCATCCCCGCCAGGACCCACAGGCGCCAGGAAGGGCGCCCGGGACTGAGCTTGTGGAATAACAACAGGAGGCTGCCGCACACCAGCCCGAGCCAGGCCAGGGCACGGAACATCTCGCCGGCCAGGGTACCGGCCAGGGTGCGGTCCTCGAGGACGGCAAAGAGGATGGGGGCGGCAATGAACCCGATGGCCCACAGGCCGCCCACCCAGAGGGTGAGCAGGATTCGTTCGCCGACCGGAATGGAAGGACTCACACGCTACTCGTAGCGCACCGCGATGATTTCGAAGTTCTTGGCGCCGTTGGGCACCTGTACCTGCACCGGGTCTCCCTCCATCTTGCCGATCAGGGCACGGGCGATGGGCGAATTCACCGAGATCAGTCCGGCCTTGATGTCCGCTTCGTCCTCGCCGACGATCTGGTAGGTGATCTCTTCCTCGGTATCCTCATCCATCAACTCGACGGTGGCACCGAAAATCACCTTGCCACCAGCATCCACGGTGGACAGGTCGATGATCTGGGCATTGGAGAGTTTGCCGTCGATCTCCTTGATGCGGCCCTCGATGAAGCTCTGCTGCTCGCGGGCAGCGTGGTATTCCGCATTTTCCTTGAGATCGCCATGGGCGCGCGCCTCGGCGATGGCCTCGATGACCTTGGGGCGATCAACCGTTTTCAGGCGCTGTAACTCAGCACGGAGCTTGTCGGCTCCGCGCACGGTCAAAGGAACTTTGCTCATTGCATGGGCTCCTTGTGCAGATCCTGCAAGCGATTCACGGTGCCGACATCCAGGTAGCGCAGTGCCATGCAGGTGGCACTGGCATGGGCCATGGTGGTGCTGTAGCTGACCTTGTGTTGCAGGGCGGCACCCCGAATGGTAAAGGAATCCGCCATGGCCTGTTTGCCTTCGGTGGTATTGATGATCAGATTGATCTGGTCATTCTTGATCATGTCCACGATATGCGGCCGCCCCTCGGTAACCTTGTTGACGATCTGGCAGTCTATGCCGGCCGCACGGATCACGCCACCGGTGCCACTGGTGGCCACCACCTGGAAACCCTGTTCGGCCAGGTCGCGGGCCAGCTTCAGGGCTTCGGCGCGATCCACTTCGCGCACGCTGATGAACACCCGGCCGGAGCGCGGCAGGCGTTCTCCGCCGCCCACCTGGGCCTTGGCGAAGGCCTCGGCGAAGTTGCGGCCCACGCCCATGACCTCGCCGGTGGACTTCATCTCCGGGCCCAGGATCGGGTCCACACCCGGGAACTTCACGAAGGGGAACACGGCTTCCTTGACGGAATAATAGCGAGGAACGACCTCCTCCGTCACGCCCTGCTCCACCAGGCTGCGGCCCGCCATGCAGCGCGCGGCAATCTTGGCCAGGGGGCGCCCGGTCGCCTTGGATACGAAGGGTACAGTCCGGGATGCGCGCGGGTTCACTTCCAGCACGTAGATGTCCTCGCCCTGGATGGCGAACTGGGCGTTCATGAGGCCCACCACCTTGAGCTCGTGAGCCATGGCCGTCATCTGCTCGCGCAGGCGATCCTGCATTTCCTTGCCGAGGGTATAGGGCGGCAGTGAACAGGCGGAATCCCCGGAATGCACGCCGGCCTGTTCGATATGTTCCATGATACCGCCGATGAGCACGTCCTTGCCGTCGCAGATGGCATCCACGTCCACTTCCACCGCATCGTCCAGGAAGCGGTCCAGCAGTACCGGGGAGTCATTGGAAACACTCACGGCCTCGCGCATGTAGCGCATCAGGTCCTCTTCACTGCGCACGATCTCCATGGCACGGCCGCCCAGCACATAGGACGGACGCACCACCAGCGGGTAACCGATTTCGTTGGCCAGTGCCATGGCCTGGTCGGCGGTGCGGGCCGTACGGTTGGGCGGCTGGCGCAGCCCCAGCTTGTTGATCAGCTGCTGGAAGCGTTCGCGGTCCTCGGCCAGGTCGATGGAATCGGGCGAGGTGCCGATGATGGGCACGCCGGCGGCCTCCAGGTCGCGCGCCAGCTTCAGCGGCGTCTGGCCGCCATACTGCACGATCACGCCCTTGGGTTTTTCCTTCTCGACCACTTCCAGCACGTCTTCCAGGGTCAGCGGCTCGAAATACAAACGGTCGGAGGTGTCGTAATCGGTGGACACGGTTTCCGGGTTGCAGTTGACCATGATGGTCTCATAGCCATCATCACGCAGGGCCAGTGCCGCATGCACGCAGCAGTAGTCGAACTCGATCCCCTGGCCGATACGGTTGGGGCCGCCGCCCAACACCATGATCTTCTCCCGGTCGGTGGGCTGCGCCTCGCACTCCTCCTCGTAGGTGGAGTACATGTAGGCGGTGCTGGTGGCGAATTCCGCCGCGCAGGTGTCCACCCGCTTGAACACGGGGTGCACCTCCAGCAGGCGGCGCATCTTGCGCACCGTGCGTTCGTTGGTATCCAGCAGTTTTGCCAGGCGCCGGTCGGAGAACCCCTTGCGCTTGAGCATGTAGAGGCGATCCCGGTCCAGGACGTCGACGCCCCATTCGCGCACCTTCGCCTCCAGCTCCATGAGTTCCTGGATCTGCATCAGAAACCAGGGGTCGATGAAACTGGTCTCGTGGATCTTCTTCAGGGACCAGCCGAAGCGGAAGGCATCGGCCAGGTAGCGGATACGGTCGGCGCCGGGGGCGCGCAACTCGCGGCGCAGCACATCCTTGGCATCGTCCCGCTTGAGATCCAGGATCTCGTCCAGGCCATCGATGCCCGTCTCCAGGCCACGCAGGGCCTTCTGCAACGACTCCTGGAAGGTGCGGCCGATGGCCATCACCTCGCCCACGGATTTCATCTGGGTAGTGAGGCGGTCGTTGGCGCGCGGGAATTTCTCGAAGGTGAAACGCGGAATCTTGGTGACCACGTAATCGATGGAGGGTTCGAAAGAGGCCGGGGTGGCACCGCCGGTGATCTCGTTCTGCAGTTCATCCAGGGTGTAGCCGACGGCCAGCTTGGCCGCCACCTTGGCGATAGGGAATCCGGTGGCCTTGGAGGCCAGGGCCGAGGAACGGGACACGCGCGGGTTCATCTCGATGATGATCATGCGACCGTTCTCGGGATTGATGGCGAACTGCACGTTGGAACCGCCGGTCTCCACGCCGATCTCGCGCAACACTGCCAGGGAGGCGTCGCGCATGATCTGGTATTCCTTGTCCGTCAGGGTCTGCGCCGGCGCGACGGTGATGGAGTCGCCGGTGTGCACGCCCATGGGATCGAAGTTCTCGATGGAACAGATGATGATGCAGTTGTCCTTCTTGTCGCGCACCACCTCCATTTCATATTCTTTCCAGCCAAGTACCGATTCCTCGATCAGCAGCTCGTTGGTGGGCGACAGGTCAAGCCCGCGCTCGCAGATCTCGACGAATTCTTCCTTGTTGTAGGCGATGCCGCCACCACTGCCACCCATGGTGAAGGACGGGCGGATGATAGTGGGGAAGCCGATCTGCGCCTGCACCTGCATTGCCTCTTCCATGCTGTGGGCCATGGCGGAGCGCGGCAGATCCAGGCCGATCTTGCGCATGGCCTTGCGGAACTTGTCGCGGTCTTCCGCTTTGTCGATGGCCTCGCGCTTGGCGCCGATCATCTCCACGCCAAATTGTTCCAACACACCCTCGCGGGCCAGGTCCAGGGCGCAGTTCAGCGCCGTCTGGCCACCCATGGTGGGCAGCAGCACATCGGGACGCTCCTGTTCGATGATGCGCGCCACGGTCTTCCAGTTGATGGGCTCGATGTAGGTGGCATCGGCCATCTCCGGATCGGTCATGATGGTGGCCGGGTTGGAGTTGACCAGGATGACCCGGTAGCCCTCCTCCTTGAGCGCCTTGCAGGCCTGGGCCCCGGAATAATCGAACTCGCAGGCCTGGCCAATGACGATGGGCCCGGCGCCGATGATGAGAATACTGCTGATGTCAGTGCGTTTTGGCATTTTTACCTGGCTTTGATCATTTCAACGAAGCGGTCGAACAGCGGTGCCACGTCATGGGGACCGGGACTCGCCTCGGGGTGTCCCTGGAAACTGAAGGCCGGCACGTCGGTGCGTTCCATGCCCTGCAGGGTGCCATCGAACAGGGAACGATGGGTGGCGCGCAGGTTCGCCGGCAGGGTCTGCTCGTCCACGGCGAAGCCATGGTTCTGACTGGTGATCATCACCATGCCGGTGTCGAGGTCCTGCACCGGGTGGTTGGCGCCGTGGTGGCCGAACTTCATCTTCACCGTGCGCGCGCCACTGGCCAGGCCCAGCAACTGGTGACCCAGGCAGATGCCAAAGGTGGGGATGCCGTCACCCAGCAGGTCCTGGATGGCATCGATGGCGTAGTCGCAGGGTTCCGGGTCGCCCGGGCCGTTGGACAGGAACAGGCCGTCGGGCTTGAGCTTGCGCACTTCCGCGGCGGGCGTCCGGGCCGGCACCACGGTCAGGCGGCAGCCGCGATCCACCAGCATGCGCAGGATGTTGCGCTTGACGCCATAGTCGTAGGCCACCACGTGGTGGGGGAGTTTCTCCACGACGGGATGGGGGGCCTCGGGCAGGCCGCCGGCCAGGGTCCAGCTGCCCTGGGCCCATTCGTAGGGTTCGTGGGTGGTCACTTCCTTGGCCAGGTCCAGGCCCTTCAGGCCGGGGAAGGCCCGGGCCGCGGCGATGGCGGCGTCGGCGTCCAGGTCGTCGCCGGCCATGATGCAACCGCCCTGGGCACCCTTTTCGCGCAGGATGCGCGTCAGACGCCGGGTGTCGATGCCGGCGATTCCCACGATCCTGTGTTCACGCAGGTGGCTTTCCAGGTCACCCTCGGAGCGCCAGCTGCTGGCGAGATAGGGGACGTCGCGCACCACCAGGCCGGCGGCCTGCACGTGGGACGACTCGGCATCCTCCACATTGACGCCGGTGTTGCCGATGTGCGGGTAGGTCAGGGTGACGATCTGGCGGGAATAGGAAGGATCGGTGAGGATTTCCTGGTAACCGGTAAGGGCGGTATTGAACACCACCTCTCCGGTGGTCTGTCCGTCCATCCCGATCGACTCGCCTCGAAACAGGCTGCCATCTTCGAGGGCCAACAGGGCCGCTTTCCTCAAGGGAACCTCCACAGCTAGATGTGCAAAGCGGGAAGCCTTTTGGACTTCCCGCCTGGATTTGGGTGTGGACACCAGAACGGTGCGCCATGCTGGATCAGCATTCTAGCGCATGGGGCCCGCACTGTCTACGCGACCCGCCCCCTCAAGGCGTCCCGGAATACAGGTAAAACAGCGCTTTATCCCTTTATCCCCAGCACATCCTGCATGTCGTACAAACCGGCGGGGCGATCCCGCAACCAGGCGGCGGCACGGGCAGCGCCGCGGGCAAAGGTCATGCGGCTGGAGGCCTTGTGGGTGATCTCCACCCGCTCACCGGTACCGGCGAACAGGACCGTATGGTCGCCGACGATGTCGCCGGCACGAATGGTCTCGAAACCGATGGTACCGGCTTTCCGTTCACCGGTGATGCCCTCGCGGCCATACAGGGCGCAGGTCTCGAGGTCACGACCCAGGGCGTGCGCGACCACCTCGCCCATGGCCAGGGCGGTGCCGGAAGGCGCGTCCACCTTGTGGCGGTGATGGGCCTCGATCACCTCGATGTCATAGTCCTCGCCCAGCACCCGCGCCGCCATGTCCAGCAGCTTGAGGCACAGGTTCACGCCAACACTCATGTTGGGAGCAAAAACCACGGGGATGTCCGCGGCCGCAGCCGCGATCTGCCCCTTCTGCTCCGCGCTGAATCCGGTGGTGCCAATCACCATGGCCCGCCCCGCCGCACGGCAGCGGACCAGGTTGGCCAGGGTGACGTCGGGGCGGGTGAAGTCGATGAGCACATCGAAATCGTCACTGACCGCCTCGAGATCGGCGCCGATGGTCACCCCCAGCCTGCCGATACCGGCCATCTCCCCGGCGTCGCTGCCCAGCGAGGAGCTTTGCGGATGCTCGAGCGCCACACCCACCTGCAAATCCTCGTGGGCGTGGCAGGCCTCGATCAGGTGGCGGCCCATGCGGCCGGCGGCTCCGGTGATGGCGATTCGGGTCATGATGGCGTCCGTGTACGGTATGTCAAAGGCGGGAGACTACCACAGCTCGGCGATCCTGCCACGACAGGGGTCGGAGCCGTTTTTCCACCGTATGCACCAGACCGGTCGACCGCTTCGCGGCCAAGGCCGCTCCTACAGGAGGTCGGGCCGGCACCTGTAGGAGCGGCCTTGGCCGCGAACGGCATGGCGAGGTCTAAAAAGGGGTCTAACCCCTTTTTATCTTTTTAGAACTTCATCCCTTCAAAGAACTTCTTCACCCCGTCCAGCCAGGAGGACTCCTGGGGACGATGACGGGAACCACCCTCATGCAGGGTCTGTTCGAAGTTGCGCAGCAATTCCTTCTGCTCGGCATTGAGATTGGCCGGCGTCTCCACCAGCACCCGGCACAGCAGGTCTCCGGTAGGGCCGCCGCGAACCGGGGACACGCCCTTGCCGCGCAGCCGGAACAACTTGCCGGTCTGGGTCTCCTCGGGGATCTTGAGCTTGACCCGGCCGTCGAGGGTGGGCACCTCCAGCTCACCGCCCAGGGCGGCGGCGGTAAAGCTGATGGGCACCTCGCAATACAGGTCCTGGTCCTGGCGCACGAAGATGGGATGCTCCTTGACCCGGATCTGCACATACAGGTCCCCGGGTGGCCCGCCGTTTTCGCCCGCCTCGCCCTCGCCGGCCAGGCGGATGCGGTCACCGCTGTCGACACCCGGCGGCACCTTCACGGACAGGGTCTTGGATTCCTTGACGCGCCCCTGGCCATGACAGGTGCCACAGGGATCGGCAATGATGGTGCCGGCACCGCGGCAGTTGGGGCAGGTCTGCTGGATGGAGAAGAAGCCCTGTTGCATGCGCACCTGGCCGTGGCCGCCGCAGGTGGTGCAGGTGACGGGCTTGGAGCCCTCCTTCGCACCGCTGCCACCACAGGTCTCGCACTTCACCATGGTCGGTACCCGGATCTTCACCGTGGTACCGCGTACGGCATCTTCCAGGCTCAGTTCCAGGTTGTAGCGCAGGTCGGCGCCACGATAGACGCGGTTGGCGCCGCGCGCACCGCCCCCGCCGCCACCAAAGATGTCGCCGAACACGTCCCCGAAGATATCGCTGAAGCTGGCACCGGCGGCGCCCGCCCCGAAACCACCCCCGCCGGGGCCGCCGCCCATGGAGGGATCCACCCCGGCATGACCGAACTGGTCATAGGCGGCGCGCTTGCGCGCATCGGTGAGCACCTCGTAGGCCTCCTTGGCCTCCTTGAACTTCACCTCGGATTCCTTGTCGTCGGGATTGCGGTCCGGATGGAATTTCTGGGCCGCCCTGCGGTAGGCCTTCTTCAGTTCCGCCTCGCTGGCATTCTTCGCCACGCCCAGGACTTCGTAATAGTCGCGCTTCGCCATGTGTCTTGTTCTATCCCGCCTGTAAACTGCTTACAGCAAAAAGTCCGGGATCAGTTACGCCGATCCCGGACCTGCATTACCCGAGGGTGTCCGAGCCTCTACTTGTTGTCTTCCTTGACCTCTTCGAACTCGGCATCCACCACGTCGTCGCCGGACTGGGCGGACTCGCCACCCGCCTGCTGGGCGCCTTCGCCACCGCCTGCGGCGCCTCCCTGCTCGGCCTTCTGGGCATAGAGGCGTTCCGCCAGCTTGCCGGAGGCCTCGCCCAGGGCGGCCGTCTTGGCCTCGATCTCGTCCTTGTCGTCGGAGCGCATGACCGTTTCCAGATCCTTGATGGCGGCCTCGATCTTTTCCTTCTCGTCCGCTTCCACCTTGTCACCCAGTTCCTTGAGGGACTTGTTGGTGGCATGGATCAGGTTGTCGGCCTGGTTGCGGGCATCGGCCAGGGCGTGGAACTTCTTGTCCTCGTCCGCGTGGGCCTCGGCGTCCTTGACCATCTTCTCGATCTCTTCGTCGGTCAGGCCGCTGGAGGCCTTGATGACGATGGACTGCGCCTTGCCGGTGGCCTTGTCCTTGGCGGACACATTCAGGATGCCGTTGGCGTCGAGGTCGAAGCTGACCTCGATCTGCGGCATGCCGCGCGGTGACGGCGGGATGTCGGACAGGTCGAAGCGGCCCAGCGACTTGTTGGCCGAGGCGATTTCACGCTCGCCCTGCAGCACGTGCACGGTGACAGCGGTCTGGTTGTCGTCCGCCGTGGAGAACACCTGCGAGGCATTGGTCGGGATGGTGGTGTTCTTCTCGATCAGCTTGGTCATCACACCGCCCAGGGTTTCGATACCCAGGGACAGCGGGGTGACGTCGAGCAGCAGCACGTCCTTCACTTCGCCACCCAGCACACCACCCTGAATGGCGGCGCCGATGGCGACGGCCTCGTCGGGGTTCACGTCCCGGCGCGGTTCCTTGCCGAAGAAGTCCTGCACCGCTTCCGCCACCTTGGGCATGCGGGTCTGGCCGCCCACCAGGATGACATCATCGATGTCATTGGTGGACACGCCGGCATCCTTCATGGCCATCTTGCAGGGCTCGATGGTGCGGGTGATCAGCTCCTCCACCAGCGACTCCAGCTTGGCGCGGGTCAGCTTGATGTTGAGGTGCTTGGGACCGCTGGCATCGGCCGTGATATAGGGCAGATTCACATCGGTCTGCTGGCTGGAAGACAGCTCGATCTTGGCCTTTTCGGCCGCTTCCTTGAGGCGCTGCATGGCCAGCGGGTCACCACGCAGGTCGATGCCCTGGTCCTTCTTGAAGCCATCGGCCAGGTAGTCGATGATGCGCTTGTCGAAGTCCTCGCCACCCAGGAAGGTGTCACCATTGGTGGACAGCACCTCGAACTGGTGCTCGCCGTCCACGTCGGCGATCTCGATGATGGAAATATCGAAGGTTCCGCCACCCAGGTCGTACACGGCGATCTTCACATCGCCACGCTTCTTGTCCATGCCGTAGGCCAGGGCCGCGGCAGTGGGCTCGTTGATGATGCGCTTCACTTCCAGGCCGGCGATCTTGCCGGCGTCCTTGGTGGCCTGGCGCTGGGAATCATTGAAATAGGCCGGCACGGTGATGACCGCCTCGGTGACCTTCTCGCCCAGGTAGTCCTCGGCGGTCTTCTTCATCTTCTGGAGTACGCGCGCAGAGATTTCCGGCGGCGCCATCTTCTTGCCACGGGCTTCCACCCAGGCATCGCCGTTGTCGGCCTTGATGATCTTGTAGGAGACCAGGCCGATGTCCTTTTGTACTTCCTTGTCCTCGAAGCGACGGCCAACCAGGCGCTTGACCGCGAACAGGGTGTTGGCAGGGTTGGTGACCGCCTGGCGCTTGGCCGCCTGGCCTACCAGCACTTCGTCATCGTCGGCAAAGGCGACAATGGACGGCGTGGTGCGATCACCCTCGCTGTTTTCGATGACCCGCGGCTTGCCGCCTTCCATAACGGCCACGCAGGAGTTGGTGGTGCCCAGGTCGATGCCGATGATTTTGCCCATAATGCTGAATCTCCGTACGTTAAATCTGATGAATTCGATCAAGGAACCGTCGAATCATTCGTCATTCCGGCGTATGCCGAAATCCATGAATGGATCAGGGTTTCCTTACATTAATCGTCTGATCCCCTGTATGGGGGCAGGTATTTACAATTCAAGGCCCCGGGTTCAGGAAGCCGCCTTGGAGACCATGACCATGGCCGGGCGCACCAGGCGGTCGTTGAGCCGGTACCCTTTCTGGATCACCGCCACCACGGTATTGGGCGCCACGTCGGTGCGCTCCTGCATGGACATGGCCTCGTGGAACTCCGGGTTGAAGCGCTCGCCGGCCGGGTCCACTTCCTGGACGCCGAACTTCTCCAGCGCCGCTGCCAGCATCTTCAGGGTCAGCTCGCTGCCCTCGCGCAGCTTGACGGGGTCCACCTGCTCGCCTTCGGTGGCGGCGGAAATGCCCATTTCCAGGCTGTCCTTCACCGGCAGCAGCTCCTGCACGAAGCGGTCCAGGGCGTACTTGTGGGCATTGGCCAGGTCACGCTCAGCGCGCTTGCGCAGGTTCTCGATCTCCGCCTGCAGGCGCAGGCACTGGTTCCAGTGCTCGTCGGCCTTGGCGCGGGCATCCTCCAGCAGCGCCCCCATCTGGACCGGATCTCCGGTGGTGGCGCCTTCACCGTCCACATCCTCATCCATGTCGAGTTCCGCGTCGTTCACGGCCTCGGTCACCGGCTTCTGTTCTTCCGCCATGCAATACTCCAATTTTTCAATTAGTTAACAACCACACCGGGGGCGAAGCACGACCCTGCCCCATACCCTACGACGGGACGCCGTGAATACATCCCTGTAGGCTTGACGGCCGCATCCCTGCGGCCGACACCCGTCCTAGGGTATGGGGCAGGGTCATGCAAGCCGGTGGCAGCCTTCGCGCCGCCTCTGACTCGTCGATCTATTTGGGGCTCATTCCCGCGGATTCAAGGCCGCGCCCATGATGCGGGCGGTGGCGTCGACGATGGGGATCACCCGCTCGTAGGCCATGCGGGTGGGACCGATCACCCCCAATACCCCCACCACCCGGCCGTCGACGGTATAGGGCGCGGTCACCACGCTGCATTCATCCAGCATCTGGTAGCCGGACTCCTCGCCGATGAAGATCTGCATGCCCGCGCCATTCACGCACTGGTCGAGCAGATGCAGGATGTCACGCTTGCGATTGAAGCCCTCGAACAGCTGGCGCAGGGTGGCAGGATTGCACAACTCCTCGAACTCCATGAGGTTGGTTTCCCCGGCCATCACGAAATCATCGCCTTCCTCGGCGGCGTTGAGGGCCGAGTCGGCCATCTCCACGGCCGTGCGCATCATGCGATCCATATCCGCACGATCGCTTTTCATGTCCCGGATCAGGCTGCGGCGCACCTCCTCGAGATTGCGGCCGGCAAACTGCGCGTTGAGATAATTGGACGCCTGCTGCAGCTCGGAGGCCGTGTAGGGACGATCCACATTCAGGATCCGGTTCTGCACCTCGCGGTCACTGATCACCAGCACCGCCAGCACACGGTGTTCCGACAGGGGCAGGAACTCCACCCGTTTCAGGGAGGCATGTTCCCTTCGCGGCAGGGTCACGATGCCCGCCAGGTGGGTGATGCCCGACAACAGCGACGAGGCCGTGGTCACCAGGCTCTTGGAATCGTGATCCGTATCCAGTTCGGTGCGCATGCGATCGACGGTGGATTCATCCAGGGGCTTCACCGTCAGCAGGGTATCCACGAACATGCGGTAGCCCTGCACCGTGGGGATGCGGCCCGCGGAGGTGTGGGGGGAACGGATCAGGCCCAGGTCCTCCAGGTCCGCCATCACGTTACGGATGGTCGCCGGGCTGAAGTTCAGGCCCGACTCCCGCGACAGGGTGCGCGAGCCCACCGGCTGCCCCTCGCGGATATAGCGCTCCGTCAGCGCCTTGAGGAGCTGCAGGGCCCGTTCCGATATGTCTGGCTTGTTCGCATTCATGATGACAACGTACCCACTTGGAGGCCATCCGCCGCCCGATCTGGATCCTGGCGGTTTGCTGGCACTCGTCATTATGGAGTGCCAGCGTCTCCCGATCCAGCCCCTTGGCCGGGATTGCGGCCGAAAAGGCTGTACAGCCAAAAGCTTAAAGGCTTGGCGCCGACTCCGCGTCATGATAGCGTTGCCCGCATCACCCGGAAACGAACCCCCATGACGGCACATTTTCAGAATATCGGGATCATCAGCAAATCCGCCGATCCCAGCGTGGCCGAAACCCTGGCGACCCTGCTCTCCTTCCTGGAACAGCGCGGCATACCGGCACTGCTGGACGAGAGTGCCGCCGCCTCGGTGCCCAACCCCACCGCCCCGGTGGTGAGCCGGGAGGAACTGGCGGCCCGTTGCGACCTGGCCATCGCCGTGGGGGGCGACGGCACCCTGCTCAACGCCGCCCGCAGCCTGGCGGATGCCGGGGTACCGCTACTGGGCATCAACCGCGGCCGACTGGGCTTCCTGGCGGATGTGTTGCCCGCGGACATGACCGGCTGTCTGGACCGGGTATTGACCGGCGAGTACCAGGAAGAGGAGCGCACCCTGTTGCACGCCGAGGTGCTGCGCAATGGCGAATGCCTGCACGAGAGCGATGCCCTCAATGACGTGGTCGTTCACAAGTACGACATCGCACGCATGATCGAGCTGGAGACCCATATCGACGGCCGCTTCCTTAACACCCAGCGTTCCGACGGCCTTGTCATGGCCACGCCCACCGGCTCCACCGCCTATGCACTGTCCGGCGGTGGCCCGATCCTGCATCCCACCCTGAGCGCCATCGTGCTGGTGCCCATCTGCCCGCACACCCTCACCAACCGTCCCATCGTGATCAACGACCACGCCACCATCGAAGTGATCCTGCATGGGGGCAGCACCACCGAGGCCCAGGTGACCTGCGATGGCCAGGTGAAGTTCCCCCTCGACCGTGGTGACCGGGTGCGGGTGTGCAGGAAGGAAAAGACCATCCGCCTGCTGCATCCGCCCGGCCACGATCATTACGAAGTGCTGCGGGAGAAGCTGCGCTGGGGCTGATATTGCAGCCCGCTCCGCCTTGGCGTTAAATCCACCCCTATGCTCACCCACATCCACATCCGTGACTTTGTCCTCGTCGACGAACTGGAACTCGAACTCGATGGCGGCATGACCGCGCTCACCGGTGAGACCGGCGCCGGCAAGTCCATCCTCGTCGATGCCCTCGGGCTGCTGCTCGGCGATCGCGCCGAGGTCAGCTGGGTCCGCCACGGCAGCGAACGGGCCGAGATCAGCGCGAGCTTCCGCCTCGATGGCCTCGACCAGGCCCGGGGCTGGCTGGCGGAACAGGAGCTCGACAGCGGCGAGGAAGAATGCCAGCTACGCCGCGTCATCTCCCGCGAGGGACGTTCCCGCGCCTTCATCAATGCCAGCCCCGTACCCCTGCAGTCCCTGCGCGAACTCGGTGACCGCCTGGTGGACATCCACGGCCAGCACGAACACCAGTCCCTGATACGCCAGGACGTACAGCGCGACCTGCTGGACGGCTTTGGTGCGCATGGGGAGGCGCTCGCCGCCGTGGGCGCGGCCCATGGCCGCTGGCGCGCCCTGCAGGAGGAGCTGGAAGGGCTGCGGGCCATTACCGCGGAACGGGATTCCCGACTCGAGTTCGTGCGCTTCCAGGTGGGGGAAATGGAAGGCCTGCAACTGCGCGCGGGCGAACTCGGTGAACTGGGAGAGGAACATGCCCGGCTGGCCAACGCCGGGCAGTTGCTGGAGAGCTGCGCCTCCAGCCTGCAACGACTCTACGACGCCGATGAAGGTTCCGCCCACGACCAGATCAGCCTGGCCCTGCGGGAGGTGGAGGAACTGGCGGGCCTGGATGCGAGCCTGCAGCCGGTGCGGGAAATGCTCACCGAGGCCCGGATTCAGGTACAGGAAGCGGCCGACACCCTGCGCCGCTATACGGACCGGGTGGAACAGGATCCACAGCGGCTGCAGGATGTGGAACTGCGCCTCGGCACCCTGCACGATCTTGCCCGTAAACACCGCGTGGAGCCCGACGCACTGCCGGCGTTGTTCGAACGCCTGGCAGAGGAACTGGCCACCCTTGAACAGGCGGACCAGCGCCTGGATCAGCTGGAAACCCAGGTGCGGGAATCCGCCGGGCAGTATCGCGAGGCGGCCGCGCGCCTGCACCAGGCCCGCGCCAAGGCGGCCCGCGAATTCGGCACGCGGGTCAGCGCGGCCATGCAGGACCTGGGCATGCCGGGCGGGATCTTCACGGTGGAGGTGACGGCGCGCGAGGACGGGCGCTTCACGGCCCAGGGCAGCGACCGCATCGAGTTCCGGGTCAGCGCCAACCCCGGCCAACCACCCATGGCCCTGGGCAAGGTGGCCTCCGGCGGCGAACTGTCACGCATCAGCCTGGCCATCCAGGTCATCGCCACCGACAGCGCGGCCATCCCCACCCTGATCTTCGACGAAGTGGATACGGGCATCGGCGGTGGGGTGGCGGAAACCGTGGGCCGCTTGTTGCGCGCCCTGGGGGAACAGCGCCAGGTGCTGTGTGTCACCCACCTGCCCCAGGTGGCCGCCCAGGCCCACCAGCACCTGCAGGTGAGCAAGCTGGCGGGGCCCAACAGCACCCGCACCAGTATCCGCGGGCTGGGGAAAACGGAACGGGTGGACGAGATCGCCCGCATGCTGGGCGGCATCGAGATCACCGAGTCGACGCTGCGTCATGCGGGAGAGATGCTGGAGCGGGTTGGGGGAAAAGCCAAACCCGCCCGGAAGCAGCGCAGAAAATCCTAGCCTTCCGCCAGGCAAACCCCGCCTATCCCCCGCCCCCCGTCATTGCGAGCGTGTGAGCCTTCAGCCGCGAGGCCGAAGGCCGTGGCGGGAAGCAATCCCCTAACGACAGCAGCGCACCTGGGAGATTGCTTCGCTGCGCTCGCAATGACGGGACGGGTAGTACCTGTCTACGCCTTGCTGCGACAGTCCGGGCAGATGCCGTAGATGTACAGGGAGTGATCGGTGATTTCGTAGCCGGCATCCTGGGCGATCTGGCGCTGGCGTTTTTCGATGGTTTCGTCCATGAACTCATCCACCCGACCGCATTTCACGCACAGGATGTGGTCGTGATGATCCCCTTCGTTGAGCTCGAACATGGAGTGACCGCCCTCGAAATGGTGGCGCGCCACCAGACCCGCGGTCTCGAACTGGGTCAGTACCCGGTATACCGTGGCCAGGCCGATCTCCTCGCCCGACTCCAGCAAGGATTTGTAGACATCCTCGGCACTCAGGTGGCGGGTTTCACTGTTTTCCAGCATTTCCAGGATCTTCATCCTGGGCAGGGTGACCTTCAGGCCGGCCTTGCGTAAGTGATTGGACTCTGTACTCATAGGGACTCCGACTCTCGTGTCATTCGCCACCATCTGGGGTATGATGCCGCCGGCCGACCACTTAATTGCGCTTCAACTACGGATGCAAAAGCTTCTCATTATTATCCTTGGTTTTTCAACCCTGATTTTCACAGGCTGTGCCTCGGACCGGATCGCGGACCACATTTCGGAGCGCCTGCCCTGGGTCTATAAGATAGACGTGCAGCAGGGAAATGTGATCACCCAGGAGCAGGTCGACCAGTTGCGCCCGGGCATGGAACAGCGCCAGGTCCAGCACATCCTCGGCACCCCCCTGGTCACCGACCCCTTCCACCCGCAGCGCTGGGATTATCCCTACCAGTTCAAGCCCGGCGGCCAGGAACCGGAAATCACCCGCTTCACCGTCTTTTTCGAGGATGGTCGCCTGCAGCGTACCGAGGGGCACCTGCATCCCCGTCCCGACGCGGCCCCCGTGGATCCCGTGTCACGTCAGATGACGGTGACGGTACCGGAACAGGAACACCAGAGCCGGGGCCTGATCCCGCGTCTGTGGCGCTGGATCACCCGGCAAGACAAATAACAGCTGTTTCACCGCAAAGACGCAAAGCACGCGAAGGAAACCCCTTCCACTATGACGCGCACCCGATCTCTGTGAAGGAACCCCGGTAACGGCGACATTCCCTGTAATGACCCTGGGATTCTCGGCGTGCTTTGCGCCTTTGCGGTGAATCCCGAATGAGCGCGAGCCGTCAGGCCTCGTCCTCCAGTTCTCCCCCGCCCTTCTTCATGCGTTTCCCCTCGGCGGCACGCTGCTTGCGCACCTCCTTGGGATCGGCGATCAGTGGCCGGTAGATCTCCACCCGGTCACCGGCGCGCAGCACATAATCGGGTTTGTTGAGCTTGCCGAAGATCCCGATCTTCTGGGTCGCCAGGTCGATGCCGGGGAAGCGCTCCAGCACACCGGAACGCTCGATGGCTTGCGCCGCGGTAGTGCCCTGCGGTACCTCCAGGGAAAAGATGTGCTGCTCCTCGGGCAGTGCGTAGGCCACCTCTACCTTCAGGGTATCAACGCTTGCCATATACGCTCACCGCCCGTTGCTGGAAGGAATCCACCAGGGTATTGACCGCCTGGTGAAACACCGGCCCCACCACCAGGTCCAGCATGCGGCTGGAGAACTCGAACTCCAGATCCAGGCTCACCTTGCAACCATGGTCGCCCAGTGGATCGAAGCGCCAGTATCCCTCCAGCCTGCGGAACGGGCCTTCCAGGAGACGCATCTCGATCATTTTATTGCGCTGGTGACGGTTGAGGGTGGTGAAGGACTTGTGCACCCCGCTCTTCGACAGTTCCAGGCTGGCGCGCACCTCGTCCTCGCCCCGCGACAGGATCCGTGCCCCGCTGCACCAGGGCAGGAATTCCGGATAGCTGGGGATATCACTCACCAGGACGAACATTTCCGCCGGTGTGTAGGGCACCAGGGCCGACTTACTGATGGTGGTCACTTGTGAATCATCCTGCTCGTCAAACTTGACTGGTGGCGGTGTCGCAGGAGCGGGCAAAGCCCGCTCCTACCATACCCTTCACGCCTGCCAAAGCGCCTGGAACAGCAAGCCGAGAAGACCGCCGATATCCAGCAGGCCGGTGATATCCAGAAACACCAGGCCCACTGCCAGCGGGGTGAGGTACCGTATCAGAAAATACCAGCCCCGATACAGCAGTCCGTCGCCCAGGCGCAACTCATCGACACTGTCTTCCCGTTTCAGCGCCCAGCCGGCGAACAGGGCAATCAGCAGGCCGCCCAGGGGCAGCATGATATTGGCGGTGAGGTAGTCGAACAGGTTGAAGAAGGTCATGTCGTGGACCCCCAGGAGGCCCAGTGGCATGAAGTCCTGCAGCAGGTTGAAGGAAAACACCGTCAACAGCCCCAGGCACCAGGACAGACCGCCGACCAGCATGGCGGCCGTCATGCGCCGATAGCCGTGGTTTTCCACCAGCCAGGCCACCGCCGGCTCGATGAGTGAGATGGCCGAGGTCCAGGCAGCGAATACCAGCAGCATGAAAAACAGGGTGCCGAACAGGATGCCACCCGGCATCTGGCCAAAGGCAATGGGCATGGTCTGGAAGATCAGCCCCGGCCCCGCACCTGGCTCCAGGCCATTGGCGAACACGATGGGGAAGATGGCCACCGCCGCGAGCATGGCCACCAGGGTATCGAGCAGGGCGATGGTGAGGGTGGTACCAGCGATGGATGCCCTCTCCGGCAGGTAGGAGCCGTACACCATGATGGCGCCCATGCCCAGGCTGAGGGTGAAGAAGGCATGCCCCATGGCGACCAGCACCCCGTCGGCGCTGAGCTTACCGAAATCGGGCCGGAAGAGGTACTGCAGGCCCTGCTCGAAATGGCCGGTATTCATGGCATAGCCCACCAGGATCACCAGGATGGCGAACAGTAGCGGCATAAGGATGCGCACCGCCTTTTCCAGGCCACCGCGCACCCCGCGCGCCACCACCACGGTGGTCATCACCATGAACAGGGTGTGCCAGGCCAACAGGCGCTCGGGGTCGCTGACCAGGCGGGTGAACATGCCTTGCACCTCCTCGCCGCCCACCCCCGTAAAGGCCCCTCCGGCGGCCCGGAACACATAGGCCAGTGCCCAGCCGGCGATAACGCTGTAGTAAGACAGGATCAGGAAGCCGGCGACCACCCCCATCCAGCCGATCCATCTCCAGTAGGGGCTGGCGCCCGCTTCCCGGGCCAGGGTGGCCATGGTATTGATGGGGCTCTGGCGCCCGCGCCGGCCCAGCATCACCTCGGCCATCATGATGGGGATGCCAATCAGCAGGATGCACAGCAGGTACACCAGCACGAAGGCACCGCCGCCGTTGTCGCCAGTGATATAGGGGAATTTCCAGATATTGCCCAGGCCGACCGCCGAGCCCGTCGCCGCCAGGATAAAGACGAATTTGGATGACCACTGGCCATGGATGGAGCTGCGGCGTTCCGCCATGAGATTCCCCCGTGGAAACTGTTTCCCGCCCGATTGTCCGTGAAATGATGTTGCCACTCAACAATTTGCTGTCGCCAGGCGGGATTCCGTGCCGTTTCCGGGGTCGGGCCGCTATAATGCCGCGATGGCCAAGGCACCCAACAAGAACAAATCCACCTCCAGCACCATCGCCCTCAACAAGAAGGCTCGCCACGACTTCCATATCGAGGAGCGCTTCGAGGCCGGCCTGGTGCTGGAGGGCTGGGAGGTGAAGAGCCTGCGCGCCGGAAAGGTGCAGCTGGTGGACAGCTATGTCATCGTCAAGAACGGAGAGGCCTTTCTGTTCGGTTGTCTGATCACGCCCCTGCTGACCGCCTCGACCCACATCCAGCCCGATGCCACCCGCACCCGCAAGCTGCTGTTGCACCGCGACCAGCTCGACAAGCTGATCGGCGCCGTGGAACGCAAGGGCTATGCCCTCATCCCCACCGCCATGTACTGGAGCCGTGGTCGCGCCAAGCTGGAGATCGGCCTGGCCAAGGGCAAGAAGGAGTTCGACAAGCGCGCCACCCTAAAGGATCGCGACTGGCAGCGCCAGAAACAGCGCATCCTCAAGCACGGATAGCCACGTCCCCTGTAGGAGCGGCCTCTGGCCGCGAAGGGCCCGGCTGCCGGGCGGTTCGCGGCCAGAGGCCGCTCCTACAGACCCCTTGAAATCCTCCTGCCCCGCCCCGACTCATGGAGTTACAGCCGGGACGGGGAACTTTCCCCTCCCGCTGTGGTATAAAGTAACAGTACTGGGGGCGACATGGTTTCGACGTGGGTTGCGAAACCCCAGGTGCATGCCGAGGTGCAGTTCACCTTCGTAAAACAAACTGCAAACTTATAGTTGCCAACGACGACAACTACGCACTCGCTGCTTAAAACCCAGTAGGGTGCCGTCAGACTGGGGCCGTGCTTATGCGCCCAGACCCTGGCGTCGATTCTCATAAGCTCGCGAGGAAGCTTGTCCGGGGCGGAATCGTTAAAACCTTACCGGGATCGCCCAGCGTTTTCCCTGCCCGTCGGGTAGCGTTGGGTTAAATGAATAGACGCGGATAAGCATGTAGAGCCGAAGGCAGAGGACTTGCGGACGCGGGTTCGATTAACACAATGGTCGCCACGGGGAGTGATCCCCGTTGGAAAAGAGGGCTCATACGGTGAACGCTACAGGACAGGGGTCCCAAGCCAACGCCGTCCGGTGAAGGGGAAACCCGTAAGCCGGCTAGAGACTCATAGGCTCCTAACGAGCATGGCTCCATGGAGTACTAGGGTGGATCACTGCCAGGGGGCAAGGATCCACAACACGCCCTCCCCTGCCGGCAACGGCAGGTGAAGGAATAGTCCAGCCCTGGATGAAAATCCGGGAACAGCTGTCCCGCCGCCTCCACCAAACCAAAACCCCTGACCGGTTTCCGGTCAGGGGTTTTTTATTGTCTTGCCGGCAGGATATAGTGGGTGCCAGAGACGGAACCTCGAGGCATCACAATGGACGTAAAGCAACTTGGCATGGCTGATGCGGCCTACATCGCCGGCCTGATCGCCGGCCTGATCGACGGCCTGATCGACGGCGAAGGCACAATCACCCTGAGCCGCAAGCATCGCAATGAAAACCGCCAACTAGCCATCACCATCAGCAATACGGAAAGGCAGCTCCTCGATTTCGTGCTGGATACCGTTGGTGCCGGCAAGATCACGGGAAAGCGCACCACCCGCACCAACCATACACCCAGCTTTACTTATGCAATCTACAACCGTCAGGCCCTGCAACTCCTGGCACAGATTCATCTCCATCTGCGAACCTACAAGTCTGAACGAGCCTCACTCATCCTCAGCAAGTACCTCAAATTGACCCCACGCAACAGGAAATACACCGAATCGCTTCGCCAAGAGCGCGAGCAATTTGAGAATGCGGTTCTGAATTTGAAACCAGGGCTACCTCGGGACATTCTTCAATCCAAAACAACTGCATGACTTGGTCCGACCCTACCTCACCCTCACGACACCCGCATGATCCTGAGCGGCGGACTTCTCTCGGTCTCGCCGGTCTGGCGCGGGAAAATCGTGATTCATAACCGTTGCGACCGGCTCCGTCACTCCGGTACCTGGCCGGTCGCCGGGAACTTCCCGTGCCTTACCCAGCCATGATGGTCAAGCCGGGGCTTGGCGTTCGGACCAAACTTGAACTATGGTTACGATTCACGCACGGATGGGGGGATTTCAATGGAGCATGATGACGCGGGCGCCGATCATTCCCGGCGCCACTTCCTGAAGCAGGTCGGCGGCATCGCCGTCGGAGCCATCGCCCTCGGCGCCTGCAGCGACGAACAGAATACCAACCCCGGCACAGCTGCGACGGCAACCGCCTCGCCCCTCCCGTCCCGCTATCGCTTCATTCCCCTGATACCGGGCAGTGGCGCGCCGGGCCTGCCGGGCAATTTCGAGCTCTCGCCCCTGGTCATGCTCAACAACAGCGGCATGCTGCTGCTCTATGGTGTGACCGGCGAACGCTACGGACTGTACGCGTTCGACCTGGACTTCGGGTCCGAGCAACCGGCACCGCGGGAACCAGCCAGGACCATCCTGCTCACGGGAACCGAACTCGCCGACGGCCGGCGCATCGACAGTATCGACACCGTGGACCTCAACGATCACGGCAGCATCGCCCTGGTGCTTGGCACCGATGGTGAAATCTCCACGGACCGGCTCGCCCTCATGGGACCTGGCGTCTACCTGTCGCGGGAGCGCACCGCCTTCGAGCCGCTGGTGCGTTTCGGTGACCCGCTGCCCGACAGCGAAGGCCGCTTCGGGGGCGTGTTCGGCGACCTTACCTTGCACAACGAGGACAACCTGCTGCTGTCCGCCATGTACGCGGCGCGCGACCAGGAGCGGCTGACGCCCGCCGACACGGTGTTTTCCGGGCTGTTCCACCTGCCCTCCGCGCGCCTGGACGGTGCGCGCGGCCTTGTCAACAGCACCACCCTGCTGCGCGGTACGGAGCGCAGTATCTCTGGCTTCGGACTGGTGGACATGGCGGAAAGCGGTGAATACGCGGCCCAGGTGTTCGCGTCGAGGCCGGACGAGGCCCTGGATGCGCTGATGCGCAACGAAGCGGACCCCTCCGCCGCCAGCTATGTCATCGGCAGCTCCGTCCGGGCGGCGCGCGGCACCATCAACCTGTTTGGGGCCGGTGCCGCCCCGAACCGGCCGGCAGGCGAAGTCTATTTCGGGCCGCGCGTGACCAGCGATGGTCGACGCGCCATGGTGGAGCACTATGCCGACGGACAGGCCGTGCTGTACCTGGGCGATGTGGTGGTGGCACGCACCGGTACCGCCTCGCCGCTCGGCAACCCCATCCGCGGGCTGTCGGCGCCGGTCACCGGACCCGACGGCCTGCTGTTCTTCCTGCTCACGCTCGAATCGGGATTCGAGATCTGTGTCACCAACGGCAAGGACACGGCCACCATCCTGGCCTCCGGCCAGCAGGTCGGTGACAGAAGGATCGTCACCGCCACGCTCGGCTATCACTCGGACCAGGCCGACCGCGAGGCACGCCTGGCCTTCTACGCCGAGTTCGACGATGGCAGCAATGCCGTGGTCGTCGGCGTACCGTCCTAGGAGGCTGCACACATGGCACAACTCAAAAAGACGCGACTCGGCACCTCGGACATTCCCGGCGACATCTGCGGCCAGGGCCTCGCGCTGTTTCCAAAGATCGGCACGCTGCGCGCCGGCGTGTCGGCCGGCCAGAAACCCGTCAAGCTCATCGATGTCAACCCGAGCGTCTGGGTGGCGAGCCTCGAGTTCTCGTTCACCAACACCGTCAAGACCGGAATCTGCGGCCCCGGCTACGGCGTGCGCTTCGACCTCGAGGGCGAAACCGACGCGACGCAGGGAAAATTCAAGGTATCGGACGATTCCGCCGCCGCCGGATTTTTCGTCGGGCATGCCGTCGAACCAAAACTGAAAATCAATTTCCGGGCCTTCGGCAAGGAACTGGCCAAGGCCAGCGTCGGCAAGGAGATCGACCTGATCGAGCTCCTGATCGACATCATCCGTCAACTGCTCGCCGACAGCACCGATGACGGCAAGGTGGAGAAGGGGGAGAAGACTGACCAGGGCGGCGTGAAGGTCGGGCTCTGGGGCATGTACGACCAGGGCTTCGGCAAGCTCGCCTCGGCGGGGAAGATGACGGTCACGCCCAGCTACGACTTCCCCATCGACATCGCCAGCAAACTCGGCTGGCTGGGGCCGCTGCTCAAATCGCTGCGCAAGGTGGGCGCGAAACTCACCTTCGGGCCGGGCCTCAGCGTAATGGTACCGGTGACCATCCGGCTCAATGGCGTGCAGCACGGGGAAACCCGCTACGCCCCGCTGAGCTTCGCGAACGGCGAATATACGGGCCAGGCACAGCCGCCCGAACCACGAACCCACGCCGTGAGCGCCCAACTCGTCCATGAACCGGGGTTCGATATCGGCCTCTACCTGTTCGTCTCCCTGAAGGCGGGGAAATGGTTCAAGGTCGGCAATCAGACGCCCAAGTTGCCGCTGCTACAGATCATGGGCATCGCGAAATACGTGACCGCCGGCCCCTACTACAACTGTCTGCAGAACGACGAGGGCGCGCAACAGGTCGGCACGACGGGATGCGGGGCCGCGGCCGCCCTGGACGACATCGAGGTCGTGCTGGACCCGCAACCCCTCGAGGCATGACCCGTACCCTGCGCCTGACGTCCGCGGACGCGGTGATCGATGCCCTCGGCACCGATCACCCGGCCGTGCGCCTCAAGGTGACGCTCGCCATCGGCGAACAACCCGAGCTGCTAGCACGCTATGGTGCCGAGGGCGCGGACACTATCGTCAGGACACTCTGGGAACGGCTGCAGGCCGAGCCTGACGCCACGGTCCGCCAGGGCCTGCTGCACGCCCTGCGACAGCTGCCGCACGAGGCCGTGGTCGCGCACTGCACCGACATCCTGGACCGACCCGACCATGCGCTGGCCGTGGCGGCGGCCACCGTGCTGGCCGGCCATGCAGACGACAGGCTGCCCGTTGCGCTGCGCCTGCGGGTGCGCCTGCTGGCTGGTGATGATGACGCCATCGCGGCATCGCTCGATGCCGGGTATGCAGAGGCCTGGCTTGACGAACTGGCCGGACCGTACAGCCCGCTGGCGCGGCAGCGGCTCGCGCCTTTCCCCACCCGCGCGCTCGAACTGCTCGCACCGCACCTGGCGCAACTCGCGCCGGAAGGACAGGCCTGGCTCGTCTCCCTCCTCGATGCCACGACGCTCACCGACCAGGCCGGTCTGCTCGACGCGGCCCTGGCCAGCCAACAGGTCCCGGTACTGGTGGCGGCACTGCGACTGTGCGCGGAACAATCCGTGCCTGAAGCCACTCTCGTCCGCGCGCTGGCGCTCGGCGAACACGCGCATCCGGATGTGCGACTGGCCGCCTGCCGACTGCCGATAACCGCAGCGCTGCGCAGCGAACGCTATGGGAACGAACGCGATAGCCGGGTACGGGCCGCGCTGCTGCGGGACGTGGACGCAGGTACAGCCGAGGGATTCGCGCTGCTCATCGCGGCACTGGAAAACGGCGGCTGGCGTGAACGCACGGCAGCCGTGGAGGCATGCGTCGCGCACGGCACACCGGTCATCCCGCGCCTGCGACAGGCCGCGCGGCAACATACGGGCGCCTGCCGGGCGGCGGCCAGCCAGGCGCTGCTGCGACTCGGAGACGAGACGTGGCTGGAGGCGGCGGCGTTCAGCGATTGAGCGGCGCCACCGGCCAGGCCGTACGCACCGCGTACACCGCCAGGCTCGCGGCCGTGTCCGCCGCAACCTCGGGCGCCGCCCCGGCCTCGCCCGCGACCTTGTGGATCCCCTGGATGCTCAGCAGACCCATTGACGCGCCCTGTCCCTGCCGGATGGCAACGGCGCGGGCCACGAGCCCCGATTCCAAATCGATGGCGATGGTGCGCCCGTTGAGCCCGCGGATGGCGTCCGCCGTGTCCCGTTCGTCCCGGCCAAGGGGTAGCGGCGAGGTGGCCAGGGCACCGAGCTTCACCTGCGGCCGATCTCCGGGCGCCGACGACCAGTCCTCCGGCAGGATCTGGATCGCGGCCAGCAAGGCCCTGGAACCGCGGTGGGCATCGTCGCGGTGCGCCAGCACCGCCCCGCCTTCCCGACTGAACGGCCAGACCATGCGCGCGACGGCCGCATCCCCCGTCCGCAGTGGCGCAAGGCCCAGCGCCAGGTCGCAGACGACGACGTAACGCGGCTGCCAGCGCTCCAGCAAGGCCCCGATGGCGTCCGGCTCCAAGGTGTCCGGCAGGCGCAGGGCCGCGACCCGGTAGGCCCCGCCATAGCGGTCCGAGGGCAGGCTGCCTTCCACATACGGCTCACCCGGGACATGGTTGCCGATGCGCGCGGCCACGGCGGCAAAGGCCTCGTCGGCGAGGCTCAGGAACAGGATGTCCACACCGCCGGCCGTGTGTGTCGGGGCCACAGGCTCCGGCAAGCCCTGGCGCAGCAATGCGCTGGTGAACGCGGCGACACTGTCCGCCGCGTAGCGTTTCCATTTTTCCCGGTCGGGCTTGTCGCCGAAGCGCGCGGGCTCCGCCGGTATATCGGAGATACCCCGCAGCATCAGCACGCCCGGTGCATCGGGCAGTTCGCGCAACAGCTCGGCGGCGGCCAGCGCGCCAACGCCTTCCATCTCCACGGAGTCGATACCCGGAAAGGCCGCGCTGACCTGCTGCATGTAGCCGGATCCAAGCAGCTCGATCACCTTGTTGCCGGATGCAGTGATGCCGACGATGGCCCGCGGTGCGACGTCCGGCTCCGGCGCCGGCACCCGGATGTGTTCCTGCCAGCCCGTCGGCAGTGCGGCGGCCGTCCGCAGGAGGGCTTCGTCGGGCCGGAAGAGCCAGTCCTGGCGCGGCAGGAACTCCTGCTCCAGCGCCCCGTATTCGTAGCCCCAGAGCGCTTCGGAGATCACCACGTCGCCGCGCCTCACCCGCTCCGGCATGCCGCCGGCGACTCCGACGAGCAGCAGATGCTCTGGCTGCCAGTGCCGTGCGGTCTGCAGGACAGCCAGCGCCCCGGACGTGGTGCCGGCCTCGCCGGCCAGGGCGATGACGATGCGTAGTGGCGTCCGGCCGCCGGGGCGATCCAGCTCCGCGTGCGTCCAGCCGAACAGATTGGTCTGCCGGGACGCGGCGGGCGCGGGCAGGATACGGTCCATATGGGCAAGCAGGGCCCGGTATTCTTCGGGAATGACCGTGACGATCGCCACATCGATCCCCCCGTCCCCTGACGCGGCGGCCTGCGGGCCGGTGCCGGATGTGACGGTCTGCGCATCAGGATCACCGCAGGCTGAGATGGCGAGCGCCAGCAGCCCGGACAGCACGAGGCGGCATAGCAGGACGGGCAGTTGCATGATGCACTCCGTTTGGTGTCAGGGGCCGGTTAGTGTCACGAACCTGTAGCGGACAGCCGATGACGATCCGCCGGTTGCCCGGGCACGATACTCCGAAGCAGGACAGCAGGTCCACCGTATGCAGGCGCACCAACATCTGCTTCTGCATGGGGTCGAGACAAGTCCCGCAACTACCTTCCGATCAGATTGAGAAACTCGGTCCGCGTGCGGTGATTATCGCGGAAGGTGCCGATCATCATCGAGGTGACCGTTTCCGAATGCTGTTTTTCGATGCCGCGCATCATCATGCACAGGTGCGCGGCCTCGATCACGACCCCCACGCCTTCGGCACCGGTGGCTTCCTGGATGGCGTGGGCGATCTGGGTGGTCAACTGTTCCTGTATCTGCAAGCGACGCGCATACATGTCCACGATACGTGCGATCTTTGACAAGCCGATCACCTTGCCCTGCGGAAGATAGGCCACGTGTGCCTTTCCGATGAAGGGCAGCAGGTGGTGCTCACACAAGGAGTACAGCTCGATATTCTTGACGATCACCATCTGGTCGTTGTCGGAGGGAAACACCGCCCCGTTGATCACATCGTCCAGGTTCTGTTGATAGCCGCGGGTCAGAAACGCAATCGCCTTGGCTGCGCGTTCCGGGGTCTTCTTCAGTCCCTCGCGGTCGGGATCGTCGCCGATGCATTCAATGATTTTTCGGTAGCTGTTGGTGAAATCCTCGATCATGCTGGCGGTCCTTTTGCAAGCGTTCAGGATGGAGCTTAAACCGATTGCTCACCACGAATCCAGCCACACGACAAGGGGTCCTTGCCCTGCGATATACTTGGACAACGACAAGCTTTAGACTGCCGTAAAAGCCTGATCCCCGGGAATCGATGAAAGCGACATTCAAGGCACAACTGACCGCGGAAGTCGTTCGCGAGCTGGAGGGAGACCAACCCCTTCCGGAACATGGGCCTATCGAGGCGGAGCTGGCCAGCAGCGACTTGCCCGTTGCCCGGAAAATCATGCTGCGCGCCCAGAGACTGAGTCGACAGCATCATCTCGATGTTCACATCGACAAGGCCCTGCGCAACAGCGGCCTGGCCACGCTGGCCATAGGCGCGCTCTTTGTCGCGCTGGGCGCCTTGGCGGCCAGCCAGGCCTTCAGCCAGGTAACCGCGAACACGGTCAATTTTTACTGGCTGCTCACCGTACTGCTCGGCTTCAACCTGCTGGCCCTGCTGTTCTGGGTTATCGGACTTACCCTGGCCAAGCTCTCAGGCAGCCACATTACCAGCCCCTTGCCACGCCTGCAGGATCTCGTGAACCGCTGGCTTTCCAGCGGATCTGCCGCACAGCAGGCATACCGGGCCGTCCATGGCGTCCTGTGGAGTGGCGACAGCGGACACTGGCTGCTGAGCCGTATGACCCACGCCATCTGGCTGTCGTATCTGACCGGCGGCCTGGCCATGATCCTGCTGATGCTGGCCACCCGCCAGTTCGATTTCGTCTGGGAGACCACCCTGCTCGGACCCGACACCTTCGTATCGCTGACGGAAACCCTGTCCATAATCCCGGCCGCGCTGGGTTTCAGTGTGCCGGACAGCGCCCAGGTCGCGGCAAGCCACCCCGGCATCATGCGCGAGGGTGATGCCGGAGCTTCACGCCGGGCCTGGGCGGGCCTGCTGCTGGGTTGCATGGTGGTATACGGCATCCTGCCCAGGCTGTTGCTGCTGGGCGTGAGCCAGGCCCTGCTGGTCCGCGCGCGCGGGCGCTTCCGACTGCCCTTGTCCGATCCCTACTATATCGGCCTGCGCAACCGCCTGATGCCCGCCACCCGGCGCTTCGGGGTGGTGGACCCGGACCGCCACCAACGCCCTGCCGTGGTCCCCGTGAACCCGATCGCCACCGATAGCCGCTTGCCCGACAACGCCTTTTTCACCGGTATCGAACTGAACCCGGACCAGCCCTGGCCCCCGGGAGGCATCCCCGCGGGGGATGACCTCGGGATCGTGAATGACGGACCCAGCCAGCATCGGGTACTGGATGCGCTGGCAACATCCGGTGGACGCCCGCTGGTCGCCGTGGTCCCGCTGATGCGGTCTCCGGACCGCGGGCTGGAAAGACTGCTGGGCGCCCTCAAGGCCCGGTCCAGAGGCCCCCTGTACCTGGCCTTGAGTGAAGCGGATACCGATGGCAGGTCTGTCGATACCAATGGGCGCGAGCGCGACTGGTTCCGCCTCGCCGCCGGGCTCGGCATCGGCGCCGACAGCATTATCCGCCTGCGCTACAGGCCGCGAGCTGGAGACACATCCCCGCATGCCGGACCCTCCCCTGGAGTACAGGGCCATGACTAACGCGGCCGACACGGAAACCCCCATCTCCATCGCCGTGGTCGGTCACAGCAACACCGGCAAGACCTCATTGCTGCGAACCCTGCTCCGGGACAGCCGCTTTGGCGAGGTTTCCGCCAGTCCCGGCACCACCCGCCATGTGGAGGGCGGATCCATTCTGGTGGCGGGCAGCCCCATCATCGATATCTACGACACCCCGGGGCTGGAAGACTCCATCGGCCTGCTGGAGGCCATTGAGGGGTTCGTGCCCGCAGGGGAGCGCAACCGCCTGCAGCTCTTTCTCGAGCAGCTGCCAGACGATTCACCATTCGACCAGGAGGCCAAGGTCATCCGCCAATTGCTCAAGGATGACCTGGTGTTGTATGTCATCGATATCCGGGAACCCCTGCTGGGAAAGTATATCGACGAGCTGAAAATCATCGCCATGGCGGCGAAACCGGTGATCCCGGTACTCAATTTCATCGCGGAGGGAAGCACCCGGTTGACGTCATGGCAGCAACAGCTCGCCGACCTGGGGCTGCACGCCGTCGTCCGCTTCGATACCGTGATTTTCAATTTCGAGGATGAAAGGCGGCTCTACCTGAAAATCCAGGCCATGCTGCCGGGCAAGCACGACCGGATCCAGGCGCTGATCGACGACCGCCAGCGGCAGTGGCGTGAACAGGTCGAGGCTGCCCGTCGCGCCATTGCCAACCTGCTCATCGAGGTGGCCGCGTTTCGATTCAGTACCGGATCCAATGGCGGTCAGTCGATGGCAAGGGAGAAAGCGTATTTCCACGACGCCATCCGCAAGGCCGAACAACACACCGTCGGCCTGCTGCTGGGATTGTTTCGTTTTCATCCTGACGACATCAAGAGTGAGCAACTCCCCATCCGCGACGGTTACTGGAGCCTGGACCTGTTCGACCGGGAAAACCTCAAGACCTTTGGCCTCAGCGCCGGCAGCTATGCCGCAAAGGGCGCAGCGATCGGCGCCGGGATCGATGTCTTCACCGGGGGG
>SWBZ01003314.1_pt1 | contig 41380 bp, 44 predicted proteins | sample 4693031 | NCBI WGS metagenome assembly SWBZ01 (sample SAMN10267274, study PRJNA491770) | bioreactor metagenome | isolation source: DHS bioreactor inoculated with | place: Japan: off Shimokita Peninsula
GGGGGGAGGGGGTGAAATCCATGGCGGTGTCCTTGGGTCTTTATCGATGGTCTGGTGGAAAGCGTGAGAAGTGTTAGCGCATCGCCCGGCGAATACAAGGCCCGCCCGGCCTCCGTTTCGCACTGCGAACCGTACTTTCATGGGTGCTTGATCTTGGCCGCGGCGTGCCGCCATAGTCCGAAAAACCCGGGTGCAATGTCTGGGATAAAGGCCAATGCCGCATGAAGGAGGAACACCCTTGCAGGGATTGATAATGGACGTGCCGCTGCTGACGTCGATGATCGTCAAGCACGCGGCCGCCTGGCACGGCGATGTCGAGGTCGTGACCCACCGGGTCGAGGGCGACATGCATCGCTATACCTACGCCGACGCCTACAAGCGCATGTGCCGCCTGGCCAACGCGCTGAAGCGCCTGGGCATCCAGCAAGGGGACCGGGTCGGCACCATGGCCTGGACCACCTATCGGCATTTCGAACTGTATTTCGGCATCGGCGGGTCGGGGGCGGTGATCCACACGATCAATCCGCGCCTGTTCCCCGACCAGATCGTCTACATCATCAATCACGCCAAGGACCGGGTGATGTTCATCGACACCACCTGGGTCGAGATGATGGAAGGCTTGCAGGACCAATGCCCGACCATCGAGAAGTTCATCATCCTGTGCGACAGCGGCAAGATGCCGAAGACGTCGCTTCGGAACGCCGTCTGTTACGAAGACCTTCTGGCCGCCGAGGACGAGACCTTCGACTGGCCGGCGTTCGATGAGAAAACGGCGGTGGCGCTTTGCTATACCTCGGGCACCACGGGCAATCCCAAGGGCGTGCTCTATACTCACCGGGCCATGGTGCTGCATGCGATTGCCGGAACGTCCAGCGACCATCCGCTCTGCATCGATTCCCGCACCGTCCTGTTGCCGGCGGTCAGCATGTTCCACGTGCACGGCTGGATGGTGCCCTACGCCGCCCCCATTTCCGGCACCAAACTGGTGCTGCCCGGCCCGCACATGCACGGCGATAACATCTGCCGCCTGTTGGAAGAAGAAAAGGTCACCGTCACCGCCGGGGTGCCGACGATCTGGATCGGCGTGTTGGAGCATCTGAAGAAGACCGGCGGGAAATTGACCCATCTGAAGATCTGCAACATCGGCGGCTCGGCGCCGTCGCTCGCCATGATCAAGGCGTTCGAGGAAGACTACGGCGTCCACGTCGTCCATGCCTGGGGCATGACGGAACTAAGCGCCGCCGGCACCACCGGACGCCTGCGCCAGCGCCACCAGGACCTGCCGGCGGCCGAACGCTACAAGATTCAGCAGACCCAGGGCCGGCCGCTGTTCGGGTTTGAGGTCAAGATCGTCGATCTCGACGGCACCCGGCTGCCTCATGACGGTAAGGCCGTGGGCCAGATGTTCGTGCGCGGCCCCTGGGTCGCCGCCGCCTATTTCGAGGACGATGCCGCGACCGACGCCGCGTTCGACGCCGAGGGCTGGTTCGGCACCGGCGACATGGCCTCGATCTCGCCCGACGGGTTGGTTCGCGTTTCCGACCGTTCCAAGGACCTGATCAAGTCTGGTGGTGAGTGGATCAGTTCCATCGATCTGGAGAATTATGCTCTTACCCATCCCGACGTGGTGGAGGCGGCGGCGATCGCCGTCAAACATCCGAAGTGGGAGGAGCGGCCCCTGCTGGTCATCGTCCCGCGCCAGGGAGCGGCCGTCACGGCCGACAGCATCCGCGCCGTGCTGGCTGAACACGTCGCCAAATGGTGGCTGCCCGACGACATCGTGTTCGTCGAGGAAATCCCCCATACGGCGACCGGCAAGATTTCCAAGAAGGACCTGCGTGCGCACTTCGCCGACTATCGCTGGCCCGAGGCGGCCGGCGTCGCGGAATGAAACAGCACACCATTTTCACCTGATCGGACCATGCTAAAGTTCCGGAAAAATCCAATCCGGGAGGAGACAATAAAATGAAACGCGCCGCCGATGCCTTGGTGGATACACTGGTGCTGCACGGTGTCGACCGTGTGTTCTGCGTGCCGGGAGAAAGCTACCTTGCGGTGCTGGACGCCCTGCACGACTGCGACGATATCCAGGTCGTGTCCTGCCGCCACGAAGGCGGGGCGGGGTTCATGGCCGTCGCCGACGCCAAGTTGACGGGGGCGCCCGGCATTGCCCTGGTCAGCCGCGGGCCAGGGGCCTGCAATGCCGCCATCGCCGTGCACACGGCGGAACAGGACGCGGTACCGCTGGTTCTGTTCATCGGTCAGGTGCCGCGCGCCGACCTGGGCCGGGGGGCTTTTCAAGAGGTTGATTACAAGATCACCTTCGGCGACATGGCCAAGCATGTGGACGAGGTCCATGACCCCAAGAACCTGGCCAAGGTCGTCGCCCAGGCGTTTCAGATCGCCCAGGAAGGCACGCCCGGCCCCGTCGTCGTGGTCCTGCCCGAGGACATGCTGACCGACCCGGCGGAAGACACGGGCGTCAGCCCCATGGCGCTGGAAAAGCCCAAGGCGACGGACGCCCAGGTCAAGGCCGTCGCGGCGGCCGTCGGCCGCGCCACGCGGCCGGTATTGATCGCGGGCGGTATGCTGCGCGCCCCTTCGGCGCGGGCGGCGCTTCTGGCCTGTTCCGAGGCCTGGTCCCTGCCGGTCGCCGCCAGTTTCAAGAACCAGGACATCTTCCCCAACGAGCACGACCATTTCGCGGCCCATCTGGGGTACGGCGTGCCGGCCTCGATCCGCGAAACCTTGCAGGACGCGGACCTGATCGTCGCCGTCGGCACGCGCCTGGGCGACGTCACGACCCAGGGCTATCTGCTGCCCGAAGCGCCCCAGCCCAAACAACCCCTGATCCATGTCTATCCTGACGGCGAACACCTGGACCATGTGTTCGAAACGGCGCAGGCGGTCTGCGCCGATGCCGAGGATTTCATCGAACGGCTGGCGGCGATCACGCCGCCGCAGGCACCTCAGGGGCGGGGCGACTGGTTAAAGCGCCTGCGCGACGCCAACCGCAAGATGGCGGAGTGGAAGCCCTGGTCGGCGCCCGACGGGGTCAACTTCGGCCATGTCATCGCGGCCTTCCGCAACCAATTGAAGGACGACGCGGTCATCACCATGGACGCAGGCAACTTCAATTCCTGGGTCCATCGCTATTTCCCGTTCAAGCCGACGCAGGTTTTGCTGGGGGCGGTGTCCGGGGCCATGGGTCTGGGCGTGCCGTCGGCGGTGGCGGCGGCGCTGCGCCATCCGGACCGCCAGGTCGTCACCGTGTGCGGCGACGGCGGCACGCTGATGACCGGCAACGAGCTGGCGACCGCCGTGCAGTATGGGGCGAAGGTACGCATTTTCGTGTCCAACAACAAAAGCTACGGCACCATCCGCCTGCATCAGGAAAAATCCTTTCCCGGCCGCATCGAGGGGACCGATCTGGTCAACCCCGACTTCGCGAAATGGGCGGAAAGCTTCGGCGCCAAGGGCCTGCGCATCGACCGGGCCGAGGACGCGGATGACGTGCTCAAACAGGCCCTGGCCCATGACGGCCCCGTGGTCATCGATGTTTCGGCATCGCTTGAACACATCAGCGCCTATACCAACCTGAACAGCCTGAAACCGGGCAAGGCCCAATAGGTCTGCCGGTAAAACCAAAGGAAACCATCATGCCTGCATCCGATCCCGCAACGCCGGTCACCCTGGACATCAAGGGCCGTATCGCCGTCGTCACCATCGACAGCCCGCCGGTCAACGCCCTGGGCCATGCGGTGCGTAGCGGCATCATGGCGGCCCTGGACCGGGCCGAGGCCGATGCCGGCATCGACGCGGTGGTGATCCGGGGCGGCGGGCGGTGCTTTTCCGGCGGTGCCGACATCCGTGAATTCGGCACGCCCCCGGCGGAGCCGACCCTGCGACAAGTCTGTGCCCGGGTCGAGGAATTCCCCAAGATCGTGGTCGCGGCGTTACATTCCACAGCCTTCGGCGGCGGGTTGGAACTGCCGCTTTCCTGTCATTACCGGGTCGCCGACGCCTCGGCCCAGGTCGCCCTGCCCGAGGTCAAACTGGGCATCGTTCCCGGTTCCGGCGGCACGCAGCGTCTGCCGCGCATTATCGGCGCCAAACGGGCGTTGACGGTCATTCTGTCCGGCGACCCGTTTTCCGCCGCCGAGGCGCGCGACCTGGGCGTGCTGGATGCCGTCGTCGAAGGCGACCTGACTGATGCCGCCGTGGCCTACGCGGCCAAGCTGGTGGCCGAGGGCGCCGCCCTGCGCAAGGTGCGCGACCTCGCCGTCGCCGATGCGGATACCGAGATCTTCGCCGAGGCGCGCAAGACCTGGGAGAAACGCTCGCGCGGGCTTCTCGCCCCGCTCGCCTGCATCGACTGCGTCGAGATCGCGGCGACCAAGCCCTTCGACGAAGGCATGGACGCGGAGCGCGAGATTTTCGTGAAGTGCCGGGATTCCGAACAGTCCAAGGCGCAGCGCCATCTGTTCTTCGCCGAACGCGAGGCCGCCAGGGTCAAGGACGTGCCGCGCGACACGCAGAAGCGGCCCATCAACACCGCCGCCGTCGTCGGCTGCGGCACCATGGGCGGCGGCATCGCCATGTGCCTGGCCAATGTCGGCATTCCGGTGACCGTTCTGGAAACCTCCGAGGACGCCCTCAAGGCGGGTCTCGCCAAAATCACAAAGAACTACGCCGCGACCGTGTCCAAGGGCCGTCTGTCCCAGGACGCCATGAACACCCGCATGGGCCTGATCAGCGGCACCACGGCGTATGCCGATCTGGGCGCCGCCGACATCGTCATCGAGGCCGTGTTCGAGGACATGGACCTGAAGAAGACGATCTTCGGCGAGCTTGATAAGGTGATGAAGCCGGGGGCGGTGCTGGCGACCAATACCTCGACCCTGGACATCGATGAGATCGCCGCCGCCACCAAGCGGCCCCAAGACGTCATCGGCACTCATTTCTTCAGCCCGGCCAACGTCATGAAACTGATGGAGAACGTGCGCGGCAAGGAAACGGCCAAGGACGTGATCGCCACGGTCATGGCGCTGGGCAAGCGGATCGAGAAAATCCCCGTGCTGGTCGGCAATTGCGACGGCTTCGTCGGCAACCGCATGTACCACCGCTACACCCGCCAGGCCTATTTCCTGATCGAGGAAGGGGCCCTGCCGCAGCAGATCGACAAGGTGTTCCTGGATTTCGGGTTCGCCATGGGGCCCCTGGCCGTGGGCGACCTGGCGGGGCTTGATGTGTCCTATCTGGTGCGTAAGCGCCAGAAGCAGTTCATCAAGCCGGGCGAACGTTGGCCCGTGGCCGCCGACCGGGTGGTCGAGGCCGGGCGCAAGGGGCAGAAGACCAATGCCGGCTGGTACCGCTACGAGGAAGGCTCGCGCAAGCCGCTGCCGGACCCCGAGGTGCAGAAGATCATCGAGGCGGCCTCGGCGGAGTTGGGGATCGAGCGCCGCGCGATCACGGATGTGGAAATCCACGAGCGCTGCTTCTATGCCCTGATCAACGAGGGCGCCAAGATTCTCGACGAAGGCATGGCTCAGCGGGCGTCGGACATCGACATCATCTGGACCAACGGCTACGGCTTCCCCATCGCCAAGGGCGGGCCCATGTTCCACGCGGACCAGGTCGGGGCCAAGCATGTGTACGAGCGCCTCGCCCATTGGGCCAAGGCCGCCTCCCCGGCATTGGAGCCCGCGCCGCTTCTGGAAAAGCTCGCCCGCACGGGCGGCAAGTTCGCCGACCTTTAAAGACCAAGAAGGAACAAGAATATGCAACGCGCCGTCATCGTTTCCACCGCCCGCACCCCCATTGGGAAAGCATCACGGGGGGCCTTCAACAACACCCATGGCGCGACCCTGGGCGGGCACGTCATTAAGCACGCGGTCCAGCGCGCCGGGATCGACCCGGCCGAGGTCGAGGACGTCGTGCTTGGCTGCGGCATGCCCGAAGGGGCGACCGGCAAGAACATCGCCCGCATGTCGGTGATCCGCGCCGGCCTGCCGGTCACGACCGGCGGCACGACCATCAACCGGCTGTGCGCGTCCGGCCTTCAGGCCATCGCCGTGGCCGCCAACCGGGTCGTCATGGACGGCCTGCCGGTGGCGGTCGCCGGCGGCCTGGAAAGCATCAGCCTGGTCCGCGACAACGCCATGAAGAACGAGGTCAAGGAAGACTGGCTGTTGGAGCACAAGCCGGAAATGTGGATTCCCATGATCGACACGGCCGACCTGGTGGCGGAACGCTATGGCGTCACCCGCGCGGCCCAAGACGAATATTCCCTGCAAAGCCAGATGCGCACGGCGGCGGCGCAGCAGGCGGGCAAGTTCGATGACGAAATCGTGCCGCTGACGTCCAAGATGCTGGTCAAGAACCGGGAAACGGGCGAGGTCACGGAACAGGAAGTGACCTTGGACAAGGACGAAGGCAACCGCCCGACCACGACGCTCGAGGCCCTGACAAAGCTCGACCCCGTGATGGGCCCGGGCAAGTTCGTCACGGCGGGCAATGCCTCGCAACTGTCCGACGGGGCATCGGCCTGCGTCATCATGACGGAGAAAGAGGCCGAACGCCGGGGCTTGCAGCCGCTTGGCATCTTCAAGGGCTTGGCGACGGCGGGCTGCGAGCCCGATGAAATGGGCATCGGCCCGGTGTTCGCCATTCCGCGCCTTTTGGAGCGCCAGGGCCTGAAGATGGACGACATCGATCTGTGGGAACTGAACGAAGCCTTCGCCTCGCAGGTGCTGTATTGCCGCGACAAGTTGGGCATTCCGCAGGAAATCCTGAACGTCAACGGCGGCGGCATTTCCGTGGGCCATCCCTTCGGCATGACGGGTGCCCGCCTGACCGGCCATGTCCTGATCGAAGGCAAGCGCCGGGGGGCGAAGAACGTGATCGTCACCATGTGCATTGGCGGCGGCATGGGCGCGGCCGGCCTGTTCGAGGTCTGCTGACAGGTTTCCGGGGGTTAGGCGGCGGCGGTTTTCTGCCACAAGGTGGTGACGACGGTGCCTTTGCCCGGCTGGCTTTCCAGTGAGAATTTCCCGCCGTTGAGGGCGATCAGGCGGTTGACGATATACAGACCCAGCCCGGCGCCTTTGGTGCCGTTGCTGCCCGCAGTGGCCTGATAGGGCGTCAGTGCCTGGGGGAACGGCTGACCGATGGCGCCAAGCAGGTCGGCGGGAATGCCGGGGCCGTCGTCGGCCACCAGGATGCGGACATACTCGCCGGACACGTCCGGGTCGACCCGGATTTCCACCTTCACGTCCTCACCGCCATGAATGATGGAATTGTTCGCCAGGTTGAGAACGATCTGGCGGAAGGATTGCCGGTCCGCGGCGACCAAGGTGGGTTTTCCCTGGGCGGTGACGGACAGGCGTGACTTGCCGGAAAGCAGGGTCGCGCGCAGCGGGCGCAGGGCATTTTCGACTTCTTCCACGGCGTCGAAGGTTTCCATGTGCATGGCGCGGTTGCCCGATTCGACCATCGACACATCAAGGATTTCGTTGACCAGGGACAGCAGGTGGGCGCCACTGGTGCGGATGTCGTTCAGGTACTCGGTCAGGCGTTCCGGATCGTCGCGCATGTCTTTGAGTTGGAGCAGCATGTCGGCCATGCCGATGACGGCGTTGAGCGGCGTCCGCAGTTCGTGGCTCATGTGGGAAATGAATTCGGATTTCGCCTGGTTGGCGTTTTCGGCGTCTTCCTTCGCCTGCGCCAGGGCCAGGGCGGCGACCATGCGTTCGGTGATGTCGCGGAGTGCCGCGACGATGACCGTGCGGCCGTTTTCCGTCACTTCCGACAAGGCGGCCTCAAGAAACACGACGGAGCCGTCACCCCGCCGGCCCATGACTTCGAAGCCGTCACCGCCCTCGGCGCGGACGGCGGGGTCGAGAAGATAACGCATCAGTTTGCGTTTACGCGGCCGGTCATCCGCCTCGGAAATCAGGGACGTCAGGGCCAGGCCGATAATGGCGTCGGTGGGCAGGCCGAAAATGCGCTCCGCCGCCCGGTTGGATGTCTCGATTATTCCACGGTCGTTCAAGGTGATCACCGCGTCGGTCACGTTGTCCATGATCAGTTGCAGGCGCTGACCGGTCTGGTGGGCGCGTTGGGTCGCCTCATTACGGTGGAGGATTTCCGATGCCAGCCGGCGATCGAACACGACGGCGGCAATCCCGGTGATCAGGATCAGTGAGGCCACGATGGCCGTGGCCCCGGCCAGGACATCGGCCCCGAGAGGCTGGATCGGGTTCGATCCGTCCGTACGCGCGAAACAGATGGTCGAACTCATGGCCGTATAGTGCATGCCAGCGACGGCCATTCCGATAAACAGCGCCGACAGGCTTTCGCCCGCGAGGGTGCGGACGGTATCGCGGCGGGACATCCGGAAGGCGACCCAAAGGGCGCATATCGCCAGCGCCACGGCGACGAGCAGGGACAAGGCGAACAACAGGGGATCGTAGCGGATGAACGCGTCGAAGTTGACGGCGGCCATCCCGGTGTAGTGCATAAGCCCGATGCCGCCGCCCAGGACGATGCCGCCGAGAAACAGGCGGAACCTGGTGACCCGGGCATGAGCGACGATCTGTAGGTTCCACGCACTCGCAAGCACGGCCGGCACGGCCGACCCCAGGGTGACAAGCGGATCGTAGGTCATCCGGATCGGCAATTGATAGGCAAGCATGCCGACGAAATGCATGGCCCAGATACCCAGGCCCATGATCAACGCCCCGCCGGCCATCCACAGGTGGCGTTGGGCGGAATGCTCGTGTTCGGCGATGCGGTGGAGCAGATGAATGAAGGCGAACCCGGCCAACGTCGCGATGAAGAACGACAACGTGACCAGCACGGGGTCATATGACGCCGGCAGGGCCACCGCCGGATCGACGTGAAGCGCAAAGAAGCCTGCCAAGTTTTGGAGAGAAAACTGCATTCCCGATTGTCCGGTAAGCGTTTTTTATTGAGCGTCTATCGATCGTCGGTTCATGGCGCCGGTTCGTTCCGGTGGGCGTCGAGGATATCGCAAGATCGCCGCCCCTAAGTGTGACGATGACCACGGCATCGCGAATTTCGCAGGCAGAAACAACCCAGGCTGAAAATGACATAAATGCGACCAATCACATATATGTCTTCCGGCTAGCGGGCCGACCCAAAAGTATGGGAATACAGTGGCATATCACCGGGCAAGGTTTGCGTCCGGCGGGCGGAAACGGTTGCCAGAACCGGCGATTTTCCGCTTTATACGGTTCATGACGACGCAAATCGCAATGATCCATGCCACCCGCGAGGCGATCGCGCCGGTCGAGACCGCGTTCAAGGACCTGTGGCCGGACGCCGAGTATTGGACCCTGCTGGACGAAAGCCTGACCATGGATCTGGCGGCGGCGGGCGGCAGGCTGACCCCGGGGTTGACTGAACGGTTTCTGAACCTGGCGGCTTATGCCAAGGCCCGGGGGCCCGACGGCATTCTGTTCACCTGTTCCGCATTCGGCGCGATCATCGACCGGATCGCGGCGCAATACGACGTGCCGGTGATGAAACCGAACGAGGCGATTCTCGATGCCGCCCTGGCCCAGGGGGGGCGCGTCGGGCTGTTGGCGACCCATCCCCAGACCTTGCCTGACATGACGGCGGACATGGAGAACCTGGCGGTGGCCCGAAACGTCGCCCTGACCGTGACACCGCTGCTGGTCGAAGGTGCTTGGGCCGACCTGGGCGCAGGGCGGCGGGACGCCCACGACCGCGCCGTGGTCGCGGCCGCACCACGGCTGAGGGATTGCGGTTGCATCGTGCTGGCGCAGTTTTCCATGGCGCCCCTGGCGGCTGAAATCGCCGCCGATACGGGTCTGCCCGTGCTGACCAGCCCCCATGCCGCCGTGACCGAGATGAAACGCCGCGTGCTCGGCACCTGACCCCGTTGGTGCCTGACGGGGCCGTTTCCGCAGGCTTTATGATTTCGTGATCAGCGCCGCGACAACGCCGATACCGATCACGATCATCACCCCGAAAATGACAAAATCCCGCATTGGCTTGGGCTTTGGCCGGCTTTCGGTATCGGTTTGTCGGCCTGTGGGGGTCGTGTCCATGACATGCTCCTTCCGTCTGTTCACACGTCCAGTCCATGAATGAACGGTCGCGGGACGCGAAAGTTCCCCCATGGCGGCGATTTTTCATCCGCTCGGGCCGAGGCATACAATTTCGCAGTATCAAGCGGTTATCGATTTCCCGTCGGCGCACATCAGGGAAACATGTTATGATCCCCGTCATGACCGAGAGGCGGATCATGCAGGCGATCGAGGATCAAATTCCCGACCTGTATCGGTATGCACGGTTCCTCGAAGCCACTCCCGACCGCGCCGACGACCTGTTGCAGGACTGCCTGGAACGGGGTGTGTCGCGCCTTGACAGATTTCAGGCCGGTACGGACTTGCGGGCCTGGTTGTTTGCCATCATGCATAACTTGTTCATCGACCGCGCGCGTCGGCGGCAGCGGCGGGGGCCCCATGTCCCGGTCGAGGATTGGCTTGTGGAAACCCACCAGCCGCCCGATCAGATCGACCGTTTGCGTCTCAAGGACCTGGACCGCGCCCTGGCGGCCCTGAAGCCCCGGGACCGATGGATTCTTCATCTCGTGGTGATCGAGGGAAAACGTTACCGCGACGTCGCCCGCGAACTGAACATCGCCGTCGGCACGGTGAAAAGCGGCCTGTCCAGGGCCCGTCGCGTGTTGGCCCGCGCGGCCTGAAACCGCCCGATTTCGACCGGAAAATCGCCATATTCGTTTCGCCAAATGGAAAAACATTCCGTCTTCCGGAATGCATCCTTGCGGTTTGCCGGCAGCCTTCAGACGTCAATGGCGCGTACAGCCGGCAATGCGGTTTGCGCGGTTTGTCCCATGCATTGCATCGAAAGAGGAAGAAGATCACATGACCTATCGCACTCATATTCGAAAACCCAACACCCGCATTCCCATCGCCATTCTGGCCGCGGCGGCGGTCGCCGCCGGTCTGTCCGCCGCGCCGGGCGCCGCCCAGGCCGCCGGCGACAAGGCCGATTCCCAGGAAGCCACGGCAGGGGAAGCCATTGATGACTTCGTCGGCTGGGCGCAAAAGCAAGCCATGGCCCTGGACGCCAAGCTTGATGAAGCGGCATCCAACGCCAAGGAGGCCGGCGCGAACGCCGCCGACGAGGTCAAGGAAGAATGGCGCGAAGCCCGCGCGGCCATCGACCGTCAGCGCGATGTGCTCAATCAGCAGATCGCCGAACTGAAAAAGTCGGCCAAGGGCGAATGGGCGGATGCCAAGGAGGCCACCAAGGAAGGGTTGGAGGACCTCGGCGACAAGATCGAGGAATTCCGCGCCATGGTGACCGATAAGCAGAAATCCTGACGCAAGGCTCGCCGACGGACGTCAACGGCGTCCGTCGGCCGACCTCTCCCCGCCGACCGGCGTGCTTTTATCCCCCCACGAACACGCATGACCACGAAGGAACCGATCATGACTTTCAAACTCCCCGACCTTCCCTATGCCAAGGACGCCTTGACCCCGCATATGTCGGAACAGACCCTCAACTTTCACCACGGCAAACACCACAAGGGATACGTCGACAAGCTGAACGACGCCGTCAAGAACACGGACTATGACGGCATGACGCTGCTCGACGTCGCCCGCCGTGCCCACGAAAAGGGCGACACGGGCGTGTTCAACAACGCGGCGCAGGCCTGGAACCACGGGTTCTTCTGGCGCTGCATGTCGCCGGACCGCGCCGCGGAGCCGACGGGGCCCCTTGCAACCAAGATCAAGGACACCTTCGGATCCTTGCCGCAACTGCGCACCCGGTTTATCGCCGACGGCATGGCCCGGTTCGGGTCCGGCTGGGTGTGGCTGGTCGAAGGAACGGACGGTGTGCTCGACGTGGTCAGCACGGCCAATGCCGATCTGCCGCAGACCGCGGGCCTGAAGCCGTTGTTGACCTGCGATCTGTGGGAACATGCCTATTACCTGGATTATCAGAATGCCCGGCAGGTGTTCCTGGAAACCTTCTTCGACCATCTCGCCGATTGGAATTTCGCCGCGAGATGCCTGGAAACCCAGGGCGATCCGGAAATTCTCGCCGCCTGATAACGCGCCGCCGGCCGCCGGGATCAAGGGAGCGCGTCACGCGAATTCCCTTGACTTCCCGGAGGCGCCGGCGCCATGTAGCGCCAGCGACACTCCCATTCAGGTCGAATTTCGATCGCTTGCCGGACCCGACCACGTCGATCCGGTCTTCTTTGATACCGACATCTAAGGGCGTTTCGTGAGGCGGATATCCGTGTGAATGCGGTTCCGGCCGAGAAAGCTTGCATGATGCCGGCGAACCTGCCGCCCCCGACACGATCGCTTGGGGCGCGCGGGCGAAGACCAATTGATCGAGAGAGTATACATATCACATGACCGATTTTGCGGGCCTTAATCTGGCCCAACCCATCCTTCGTGCGCTGAGCGACGAAGGCTACACCACCCCCACCCCCATTCAGGAAAAATCCATCCCGCCGCTGCTTGAGGGCCGCGATCTTCTGGGCGTGGCGCAGACGGGCACCGGCAAGACCGCGTCCTTCGCGCTGCCGATCCTGCAGTCCTTTGCGGAAAATTCGCGCAAGGCCGTGCCGAACCGCCCGTTCGTGCTGATCCTGGCGCCGACCCGCGAACTGGTGACCCAGATTGCCGACAGCCTGCGGACCTACGGCCGTCAGATGCCCCTGCGGATTCAGACCGTGTTCGGCGGCACCTCCATGCGCAACCAGATCGTCGCCATGCAGCGCGGCGTTCATATTCTGGTCGCCACGCCGGGCCGCCTGATGGACTTGATGAAGCAGCGCCAAGTGATTCTGGACAGCGTCGACGTTTTCGTCCTCGACGAAGCCGACCGCATGCTCGACATGGGCTTCATCGGCGACGTCAAGCGGATCGCCAAGGTGCTGCCCCGCGAGCGTCAGACCGTGCTGTTTTCGGCGACCATGCCGAAGACCGTCGAAGGCCTGGCGAACGAGCTTTTGAACGATCCCGTGAAGGTCGAAGTGACGCCCGCCGCGACGACGGTGGAAAAGATCGAACAGCGCCTGCTGTTCGTCGCCAAGGACGACAAGCGGGCCTTGCTGGGCGAACTGATGAACGATCCGCGCATCGAACGCGTCCTCATCTTCACGCGCACCAAGCACGGCGCGGACCGGGTCGCCCGGCATCTGCACGACAACGGTGTGAAGTCCGACGCGATCCACGGCAACAAGGCCCAGAACGCCCGCCAGCGGGCCCTCAAGGGCTTCCGCGACGGCGACATTCGCGCCCTGGTGGCGACGGACATCGCCGCCCGCGGCATCGATGTCGACGGCGTGACCCACGTCATCAACTTCGATCTGCCGAACGATGCGGAAAGCTATGTTCACCGCATCGGCCGCACGGCGCGGGCGGGAGCTTCGGGCATCGCCATTTCCTTCTGCGCCCATGACGAGCGCGGTTGTCTGCGCGATATCGAGAAGTGCATCCGCCAGCCCGTGCCGGTGTTCGACGGCCATCCCTACCATGCCGCCGATATCGCCAATTCGGCCGCCAATGACAGTGGTCCCGATGTGCGCAAGAACAACGGCGGCGGTGGCGGACGCAATGGCCAGAACCGTGGTGGCGGCGGCCAGAACCGGGGCGGCCCGAGCCGTGGCGGTCCGAGCGGCGGCGGCGCCAAGCGCGGCGGCGGTCGGAGTCGTCGTGGCTCCCACGGCGGCAACCGCGGTATGGCGGCCTAACACGATCAAGGGCTAGACTGGCCGCTGTCCTGCGATTTAAGACCAAGGGAACAGCGCCAAGACGATGGCACCGCCCACGCTTCCGAGCCACGGTATCCATACGATCACCGTGAACCTGGACTTGGCGGGGCGTGCCGTCGCCCTATGTCTTCAACGTGCTGTTTTCGATCTTGGATGCGGTGGCTGAAATCTGGCCCCGCATCGCGCCGTTCGACAGCTAACGTCCGGCGGGTCGGGCGGCCTCTTCGTAAAACCCGAACAGCATGTCGGCGGCTTCGTTGACGGCCGTGTTCAGGCAATGGCCGATGCTGGCGACAAAGGCCGCATCCGCCGCGGCGTCGGGCGAAAACCGGGCGTCCATGTCCTGCGGAGACAGAACGGGGGGTTCCCCTTTCCAGGTAAAGCGTCCCGCGCGTATCACTGCGTCGTAGGCGCGGCGCGGTTCCAGCCCGTCCGGCGCGATGAATTTTTCGAACGTTCCGCCTTGAGGGACGGAGGTCAGCGTGGCCACCCATTCCTCGAAATCGGCGTGATGGCTCTCGCCCTTGATCGTATGGCCGTATTGGGACAGATCGCCGATGTAATGCATGGCGGCGCCCAGGTAATAGGCGGCATGGCCGGGGTTTCCCGCGCGGTAGGCATCGACGGCTTTGTCGTATTCCTGTTGTGCGCGCGCCGCCGGCGTGTCGTAGGTCACGTTGCCGAAATCGTCGAACCGCAGGTCGTGGCGGCCTTTTCCAGTGTCGTTGTAACCCCGGTTGGGCAGGCCGCATTGCGCGCGGATATCGGCGTAGTCCGGTGCCTCTGTGCCGATCAGCATGAGGATACGATGCGGGTCGAGCCAGGCGCGGGCGTCCGCCGGCAGCAGCATCCGCGCGTGGTCGGCGATCCAGTCATGGGTGGCATAGGGCGGTGCCAGGCAGTCGGCCGCGCTGTTGGTGACCTTGTTGTCCGGCGGGCCGTTCTTCCATGCCTGTGCGGGCGTTGCCGTCAGGGCGGCCAGAATCAGAACCGCCACGGCGCCGCGCGGTACCATTACCTCACAGAGCGAACGGCGAGACGACAAGGCCGCCGTCCCCGGCGATCACCAGATGGTCCGGTTCGATCGCCGTCCATTGCTTGAGGTCGTCATCCAACGGTTCGGACAAAATGATGATCGCCGTGCCCGTGGCCACGGTCACTTCGTCCGCCGTGTCATGGGGCTTGGCGCCCATGCCGACATACAGTGTCGGCACCCGGCCCGACGACGCATGGCGCAGGGCCCAGATGGTCTGCCCGTCCGTCAGCGCGATGGTCATGTTGAAGGGCTCGGTGACGCCGGCGTCCTTCTGGGCCTTTTCGATGGTCTGGACCGCCTGACGGATGGCCGCTTCCGGGTCTTCGTCCAGGCCGAAGGTCAGCAGTAGATGGAAGAAGATTTCGCTGTCCGTGGTGCCCTGAATGTTGGGAAACAGTTCCGGTGACACGGCGAAGGCCAGGGCGCGCCGCACCCTGGACCAACCGCCGATTTCACCGTTGTGCATGAACAGCCATTTGCCGTGACGGAAGGGATGGCAGTTGGTGCGGTTGACGGAGGTGCCTGTGGTCGCCCGCACATGGCCGAAGAACAGGTGCGATTTGACCTGCTCGGAAATGTTCAACAGGTTGATGTCGTTCCACGCCGGCAGGATATCCTTGTACAGGCCGGGGCGGTCCCGTTCGCCGTACCAGCCGATTCCGAAGCCGTCCGCATTGACCACATGCGCGCTTTCGCTGGCCGACAGGCTTTGCCGGGTCAGCGAGTTTTCCGGGCGCAGCAAAAGGGTATCCAGGTAGATGGGCGGTCCCGCGTAGGCGAGCCAGCGGCACATGTCGGTGGTCCTTTCCCGATATCAGCTGTAACGGTTGCCGGCGGCGACCCCGCCGCCATCGACGACGAGGGTCTGTCCGGTGATGAAGCTGCCGGCGTCGGACGCCAGCAGGATCGCCATGCCGGCGATGTCCTCGGGTTCGCCCAGGCGGCCGAGCGGATAGGCGGCCTCGGCCCGCGCGCGGGCTTCCGGGTCTTCCCACAGGGCGCGCGCGAAATCGGTCTTGATCAGGCCCGGCGCGATGGCGTTGGCGCGGATGTTGTGGGGGCCCCATTCGATCGCCAGATTGCGCGCCAACTGCATGTCGGCGGCCTTGGACACCGCATAGGCGCCCAGGTTCAAGGAGCCCTTGAGCCCGCCCACGGACGAGATCAGGATCACCGCGCCGTCGCGCCGGGCCGCCATGTCCGGCAGCACCATGTTGCACAGCTTCAGCACGTTGGTGACGTTGACCTGTAGAATCTTTTCCCAGGCGCCGTCGTCGATGCTGGACATCGGCCCGTGATAGGGGTTCACGGCGGCGTTGCAGACCAGAACGTCGATCCGCCCCCATTCCGCCTTGACCCGCTCGACCAAGGATTTGAGCTGATCCGCGTCCGACACGTTGCAGGCGGCGGCCATGGCCTCGCCGGGATCGTCGTAATTTTCCTGGTTGATCGCGTCGGCGACGGCCTCGCAGGCGTCCAGCTTGCGCGAGGTGATGACCACCTTGGCGCCCTGGCGGGCGTAGGCTTCGGCGATGGCCTTGCCGATTCCCCGGCTTGAACCCGTGATCAAGGCGACCTTGCCTGTCAGGTCGAACATGGTGGTCATGGCGCTTCCTCCGTCTGGCCGGGTATTTCCCCTTGTCCGGCGACACTTTTTCACGGTTTTCGGGGTTTGGGAACGGGCCAGCGCGCGAATTTCCATGGCTAACTTTAGGCAGGGTTGACCCGGGCCGGCGCATGCACTTCACTTTGTGCAAACAGAGGGTGGGATTCCCGCCACAAATAACGTTTCCGTGTCGAACACGGAACGCAGACCGCTCGTGAGGCCCGACTTGGCCAACATCAATTTGCGTTCTTTCACCGTCCTGATCGTCGATCAGGACGACGCTCATCGTTGGATGATGCACAACCTTCTGCAAGCCTTGGGCGTCGGCGAGATTCTGACCGCCAACAGCAACGACGAAGCGCTCAGCCTTCTGAAACGGCTGTCGAAAAAAAGCATCACCGAACGGGTCGATACCGTCGACTTCATGATCTGTGACATGTTCGAGGAACTGTTGAACGGCATCGACATGGTGCGGTGGATCCGCATGAATCGGGATTCGCCGAACCGCTTTTTGCCGGTCATCCTGATCGCCAAGGCGTTCGATCCGAAGACCGTCTCCGCGGCCCGCGGCTTCGGGGCGACCCAGTTCCTGCTCAAGCCGGTGACGGTGGACGCCCTGGTCGACCGCATTCTGACCGTCATCAACCGGCCCCGGCCGTTCGTCTACAACACCGCCTATTTCGGCCCCGACCGGCGGGGCAACCTTAAGCCGGTGCCCAAAGAACGCCGCGACCTGGACCGTTCCGACGTTCGTGTCGACCGCTCGCCGTTGGCGACCGCGCTGGAACGCTTTCCCAACGACAGCGTGATTCGCATCTTCCGGCCGCCGAACCATCTGAAGCGCAAGGCCGGCGGCGGCGACGATAGCGATGCCCTGTTCACCCAGGGGGCCGTGTTCAAGGCGCAGAAGGAATTGGATCGGTCGAAGGAAGAATACGTGGGATCGGCCCTGGATTACGTGATCAGCCTACAGCGGATCATGGTCGAGGCGGGGGCGGCGGCGGACAAATCGGAACACTTCCAGCGTATTCACGGGCTCGCCAAGCAGTTGGGCTTGCAGGGTGAAACCTTCGGCTACCCCCTGGTCTCCATGGTCGGAAATTCGCTGATGCGGTTTACGGGCGGCGGCCTGCCCAACAGCGCTTCCAGCATCGAACTGGTCAAGGTGCATATCGATTCCCTGACCGTCATCCTACGCAACAATATCGCGGGCGACGGCGGTGATACGGGGCGCGAACTGGTGTCCCAGCTTCAGGCGGCGATCAGGAAAATCACCCGGTCCGCCGCCGCGGGATGACAAAGGCCTGAATGGGGGTAATTTATATGTTGTTTTATATGTAATTTTATATTTAAATAAATCGGTAGCAGACGCTGGACGCTTCCGGTTGCCCGAACGGGAAGGCAAATGATGCAGATACCGAAACCGATATTCAGCCCCCGTCACGGTTACGTATGGCTGCCTGCCGCCTTGGCGTTGGCCCTCGGGCTGATGCCCCTGTCGGCGGCGGCGGAGACGACAGCCATGACCGGCGAGGGGGTTTCGGAATTTATTCTGCCGCCCCCTGTCGATCAGGATGGTCCCGCAGTGACCGCCCAGCCTGTTGCCGAGGTCGAGGAACAAGAGCTGATGACGCCGGCACCCCCCGCCGGCCCGAAGGTGCCGGTCGTCATCGCCGTGATCGATAAGGACACGGCGTTCTGGCGGCAAGCCGATGCATCCAACGATCCGGAAAAAGTGAAGGTTTATCTGCTGACCTATCCCCGGGGGCATCACGTGGCGGCGGCCAAGGTTCGGTTCCGTGAACTATTGGGCGCCTTGTCGGCGCGGCCTGCGCCATTGCCGCAGCGGCGCCCGGCCCGGCCCGCGCGCCTTTTCGACGGCCCGCCGCCGGTCCCGCGCCGGCATCATGCTCTTTAGCCCAGGTCTCCGGACATGGACTTAACCGAACCGTCACCCGGCGTTCACACCCGGGTCATTCGGGCCCTGTATCTACCGGGGCCATGTTCGCAGCCCCTCGCATCCCCGTCCGCGCCGTGACACAGGACGTTTTACCCGGCACCATGGTTCTGGTCGTCGGCCCGTCCGGGGCGGGCAAGGACAGCCTGATCGACGGCGCCCGGCAGGCCTTTGCCGACGATGCCGGTGTTGTTTTCCCCCGCCGCGACATCACCCGCCCGGCCGATGCCGGATCCGAGGACCATGCGGCGGTCACGGAAAGCCAGTTCCATGCGCGCCGTGAGTTGGGCGGCTATCTTCTGTCCTGGGGGGCCCATGGTCTGTGGTACGGCATCCCGACGGAAACCGTGGATGACCTTGTGGGCGGGCGCACGGTGGTGGTCAATGCGTCCCGTTCCGTGATCGAAGAGGCGCGGGGCCGGTTTCGGCACCTGCGTGTCATCTCGGTGACAGCTGATGAGGTGACGCTGCGCACGCGCCTGGGCGCCCGCGCGCGGGAAACCGACGAGCAGATCGCCCGTCGGCTGGAACGCGCCCGGGCCTTCCGCGTGGAAGGCCCGGACGTCATCGATTTTCCCAATGACGGGCCGCTCGAGGCGGCGGTCGGCCGGTTTACCCGTATTCTGCGGGACTTGGCCTGAAGCACATCCCCTGTCAGTACAGGGCGACGACCTCGACCCGTCGGCTGCCGTTGAACCAGAACCAGTTGGGTGCCGTGTCGCCGAAGGCTTCCGCCCGTGACGAAACGCTGAGGTCCTGCGGCGCCACGCCGGCGCCGATCAGGCGGGCGGCGACGGCGCGGGCCCGGTTCATGGCAAGTTGGTCGTTCAGGTCCACGGGACCGCGTTTGTCCGCCTGACCGACGACGCAGATGGTCGTGCCGGACGGAAGGGTGTTTGCAAAGGCGCGGATATCGCCTTCCTGGTTGGCGGGGACGGCGGCGCTGCCGGTTTCGAACCCGGTGACGATCAAGGGAACGGATTGGCCGTGTTCGGTCGCCGCGTCGCAGGCCGCGTCATAAGGTTCCGCCGCGCGGGCGACACCCGCGGCAAGCAGGGCGGTTGCGAACAGCCCTGCCGCGGTCAGGCCGGCGGCGACCAGGCCGGTGGCGATCAGGCCCGCGGCGGGCCGGGGATGGTAGACATGGCTGGGCATGGTCTGTCTCCTTTACCGGGTTGATCCGATGACAGGAGGTATCGCCCGAAATCAGGGCCATTGTTGGCGGTAAATGGGACCATTTCGTGCCGCCGTGCCTTATTTCGGGGGACGCGGCCGGGGGCTCAGCGTTTGCGGGCGAGGGTCAGGCCGTCGGCCACGGACAGCAGCGAGATCGTGACCCGGCCGTCGTCCTTCAGGCCCGCGTTGAAGGCGCGGATCGCCTTCGTATCGACGCTGTCGTCCGTGGGGTCGATGACCCGCCCGTTCCACAACACGTTGTCGACGGCGATCAGGCCGCCCGGTCGGATCAGGGTCAGGCAGCGTTCGAAATAATTCTGGTAGTTTTCCTTGTCGGCGTCGATGAACGCCAGGTCGAAGGCGCCGGCCCGGCCCTCGGATATCAGGGCGTCCAGGGTCTCGACCGCGGGAGCCAGGCGCAGGGTGATGCGTGCTTCCACGCCGGCTTCCGCCCAATAGCGGCGGGCGACGGATGTATATTCCTCGGACACGTCGCAGCATACCATTTCGCCGTCGTCAGGGAGGGCCATCGCCATGGCGAGCGAACTATAGCCGGTGAAAGTCCCGACCTCGACGATCCTCCGGGCGCCCAGAAGCTCGACCAGCAGGGCCAACAGCTGGCCCTGGTCTGGGGAAATCTGCATGCCTGCGCGGGGGTGGCCGTCCGTTTCCTTGCGAAGCCGGGCAAGGATGTCCGGTTCGCGCAAGGTCGTCTCAAGGATGTAGTCGTAGAGGGCCCCGTCCAGCCCGGTCGTCGCTTTGCTCACGGCCCATGCTCCTTATCGGCGAAGGCGTCCAGTAGCCTTTTCGCCATCATCGATACCGCTCGTCGGGCATGGGATGCAACCCGTGTCAGATGTGTTCGACGTTCACATCATGGCAACGGCGTCCGTAATGGCGGGCAAGCTGCGCACCTTCGTCCGCGCAGGGTTGTTGCGCATGCTTGTCTTCGCCGCGCCGGTGAGGAGACGGATGGTAAATTTTCCAGAACCCTTCCATGCCTTTGCGCCACAGGTCGAAATAGGTCCTCCAGGCATCGAAGTACAAAGCTTGGAAATCCCCGACAGTGGTGGCGTGTTTTTTCATGACACCCTCCTGAAACTTAAGGAAGTCATGATATTCTATTGCTGGGTGATCCGAATTGCTCCAGATCAACTCCGCCGATGCCGGCGAAGCCCCCTATTCTCCGCGGGAAACGGTGACGGCCGCGCCTGCCGGAACGGCGGCCAGGGTCTTCACATCCTCGACGGCATCCGCCCAGATGTTGCAGGGCGAGGCCAGACGGCATTCGTCGCCCTGGGAGATGGGTGTGGGGCCGAACCCGATGGCGATGCTGTCGCCGTCGGGCCAGAACGCGATCTCGCCCGGCTGAACCACGGCGCGGGCATCGGCCTCGCGGCTTAGGGACACGGGCGTCGCAAAATAAACTTCCTCGCCCCAGGTGCTGGCCTGGGACGTAAAGGGTGCGGCTTCCCAGATCGCGGCGGCGGTCGGTGTGTTGCGCAGGTTGACGTTCAGGGTCACGCTTCCGATGGTCATCTTGATCGTCTTCATGGTCAAACGAGGCCTCCTCCTCCTCAGATATCCAATGTCTACTCCCCACAGACTTTTTAGCGCATTCGTTGAATGTTCCGAACCCCCTATTGCAGGGTTGGATCGATCTCTTCCCGGTCAGCGGCGCCGCGGTCCTGGCAGGGGCCGGCCTGATGGTGAACCATGCGCCACAGGGGGCCCACCCGCACGAAGACATTGGTCGCGGTCAGCAGCGTTCCGGGCATGCGTTCGAACCCGGTGACATAGGCCGTGTCCCCCAGGGAATATGCCCGCGCGCCGACGCAGCGGATGTCCGCCGTCTCGCCCGAGGATAAAATCGTCTTCCAGCTGTCCATCACCGCCTGTCGGCCGGCCAGAGGCCGCCATCCCGGGTGGATGCAGGTGATGTCCCGGTCATCGGCCCAGGCGGTCCGCATCCGTTCGATGCTGCCGTCGGCGAAGGCGGCGTAAAAGGTGTCGTTGGCGAACAGGATCGCTTCCCGGTCTGACATGCGTGGATTTCTCCCGTTTTTGCTTTCGCCGCCCTTGGGACCTGCCGCCCGGCGGGAAGACAGGGACAACGAATTGATCCTAATCGCGCCCGGGCAGTCAAAGTTCTGGCGGTCTCCCCGATCATTCCTGAAAATGGCGGCAATCGCCCGCCGCATCAACGGCGAAGCTGTTCATGTAAGGATTGGAACATGGCCGACGACCCTGATTCGAACGACGACCGCAAGGCCCAGGTCGAAGACGCCAAGACGGGTCTGCCCCTCGACCTCATGACGGCGGTGCCGGGATTGAACCCGCGCGACATGTCGGTGCTGATCGTCGGCGGCCTGGGCAAGGGGGTGACCCTGAACGCGGGCGTGGACAACGGTGACGGCACGGCGACCCTGCTGGAACACGACCTGACGGTTCCTGGCGGCCTGCGCATGCGGTTTCCTCCGGGGGCCAGCGGCCCGCACACCTTCCCCGTTACGGTAATCTCCAGCGACGGGCATGTACGCACGGGCAGCCTGACGGTGGAACCGGGCCTGGCGGCCCTGGAATCGGGGCTGCGCTTTTCAATCGAGGCGCCGGTGGTTCTGGACGGCAGCGGGCGGGTCGGCTTTCCCGTCGCGATTTCCTTCGCCCGTGGGATGGGCAAAATGGTCGGCGATGTGGCGTTCATATTGGACGGGGTGCCGGCGGGGGTGCATCTGACCGGCGGCGTTCGGGACGGCGAGGCCGACGGTGACGGTCCTTGGCGTTTGACGATGGGCGATCTCCGGGACCTTAGTCTGATCGTGCCGGAGGGGCAGGGGGCGTTCGATGTGGACCTGACCGTCGATGCCCGTGGGCAATCGGGCGGCCGTCTGAAATTGACGCGTCAGGCCCGGGCGGTGCCACCCGGCGCGCGCGCGCAAGAATCACGGCGATCCGCCGCCGCCCCGCCGGCCGGGCCGAAATCAGCCGTCGCGGACAAGCCCGTGCCGGCGGCCCCGCCGGTGACGGACTGGCTGACGGGTAACGGCGTGTTCACCTTTGCCTCGGGCCATGGCGGCGATCTGTTCGAAGGCGGTTATGGGTGGAGCGACCCCGTGGAATCCGCGGAGTCGCCACGCCCCCGCCGGTCCGACGGCGGCACCGGGGATGTGCGCCTGCTGGCGGGCGGGCCGGTCATCGACGGGCCGGACCCGATTGTTTGGTAAGGGGGGTCAGTTGGCCCGCAGGCCGGTAGGGGCGTCGGGATCGTCGAGGGCATCCGCTTCCAACATCGCACGGTAGATTTTGGCGACCAGGGCTTCGTCAACGCCGCTTGCACGGGCACCGGCTTGAATCATGGCGAGCGACGGCTGCACGGGTACGAACTTGATGCCGAGATCGACCAGTTCTTCCAGTTCGGTCAGCGCCAGTTCCAGATTCAGCGAGGGGCGGTTTGCCTTTGAGCCCATTTTTTTTGTTCCCGTGTTTCGGTAAGGTGATTTGTTTCTGAATTCCGCATGAATTCGTGTCGAAATACGCAATTGCCATGCCAGATCAATACCCCCTGGCCGTTGGTCATAGGATGCGGAAGGCCGAGATGGCCGGTTCCCACGGGCGGCGATGTGATCTAATCTCCCGGCCGAACCGCCGGAACAATTATCCAGAATCACAGCCATAACCGCCATGAACCCCAAAGATTCCGCCATTTATCACATGTGCCGCCAGGAAGAATGGGCCGCTGCCGAGCGGGCGGGGGCGTATGCCGGGTCGTCCCAGGACGTTGCCGACGGCTTCATCCATTTCTCGGATGCCGGTCAGGTCGTGCAAAGTGCGGCCAAGCACCGCGCCGGTCAGTCCGGGATTGTCCTTTTGCGTGTCGATCCGCGAAAATTGGGCGACGCCCTTAAATGGGAAGAATCGCGGGGTGGCCAGTTGTTTCCGCATCTTTACGGACCGTTGCCCATATCGGCGGTGATGGCGGTTTATGATCTGCCGCTCGATGCGTCCGGCCGCCACCAATTCCCGCCCGAACTGAACCTGCAGGAAGCTCTTTAGATGACTCTTGCCGACCGGCTGATGCCGGCCCTTCGCTGCCTCGATCCGGAACTCGCGCATTCTCTGGCCCTCATGGCGCTGTCTTTGGGGCTGGCGCCGCCGGTGACGGCGGTTCCACGGCCGATCCTGAAAACCCGCGTCTGGGGCCTGGACTTCGATAACCCCGTGGGCCTGGCCGCCGGGTTCGACAAGGATGCCCGGGTGCCCGGGGCGGTGCTCGGCCTGGGGTTCGGCTTTACCGAAGTCGGCAGCGTCACGCCCCGCCCGCAGCCGGGCAACGCCAAGCCGCGCCTGTTCCGCCTGACCGACGACCGCGCGGTGATCAACCGCATGGGTTTCAACAACGGCGGCCATGACGCCATGGCCGCGCGCCTGGCCAAGTTCCGCGCCGGGCCGATGGGGCGGGGCATTGCCGGCGTTAACCTGGGCCGCAACAAGGACTCGGCCGACGAAGTGCGGGATTATGTCCTGGGCGTCGAACGCCTGGGCGCCATGGCGAGCTATCTGGTCGTCAACGTGTCGTCCCCCAACACGCCGGGGCTGCGCACCTTGCAGGACCGAGGGCCGCTGACGGCGCTGCTGACGGCGGTGAAGGCGGCGCGCGACGGGCTGGCCAACCGTCCTCCGCTGCTGGTCAAGATCGCGCCGGACCTGGCCAGCGCGGATCTGGAAGACATTGCCGCCGTCGTCGCCGATGTGGGCATCGACGGTATCATCGCGACCAACACGACCATCAGCCGCCCGGCCGGCCTCCGCGATCAGCAGAAGGGGCAGATCGGCGGTCTGTCCGGGGCCCCGCTGAAGGCCATGGCCAAGGGCGTGATTTCCGATCTGTATCAGCTTGTCGGCCGGGATATCCCCCTGATCGGGGTGGGTGGCATCGCCACCGGGGCGGACGCCTATGCCCGCATCCGCGCGGGGGCGTCGCTGGTCCAGATCTATTCGGCGCTGGTCTTCGATGGACCCTATCTGGCGGCGCGCATTGCCGCCGAATTGGCGGACCTTCTGGAACGCGACGGCTTCAAGTCCGTCGCCGCCGCCGTCGGCGCCGACCACCGCTGAACCGGATCAGGACTTGTTGGCCGCCTCGGCGCGTTCCAGCACGCCCTTCAACAGTTTGAAGGCGATGGGCGCCATGGCCACCAGGAAGATCACCCGCACCATGTGATGGACGGACACGAAGGCCACGTCGATGCCGAGCGACAGGCTGATCAGGGTCATTTCCGCAAGGCCGCCGGGCGCGAAGGCAAGCCACAGCGTGTTCACCGGCAGGCCCGTGAAGGAACTGACGACCCAGGCCCCGGCGAAGGCGGCGCCGAGCATGAAGACGGTGATGCCCGCCGCCTGGACCATGGTGCCGAACATGTCGCGCAGGGAAATGCCGAGGAAACGGCAGCCGATCGAGGCGCCGATCACGACCTGGGCGAGGGCGACGATTTCCTGGGGTGGGCGGGCCTCGGTCAGGCCCGACATGTGAACGATGGCCGACACCAGGGTCGGGCCCAGAAGCTGCGCCGCCGGAAACCGCAGCCGCCGCGCCACGTAATACCCGACCACGGCGCAGGCGATGAGGATCGCCGCGTCCTTGAGGCGGATATCGGCCATGTTGCCGAGGGCCCCCATGTTGCCCGGCTGGTAGCCCTCGAAAAACTTGAACCAGAAGGGGATGATCAGCACCGTCAGCATGATGCGGACGGAATGGTTGAGGGAAATCTTGCGGTCGTCGGCGCCCATGGCCTCGCCCAGCAGCGCCATTTCCCCGAACCCGCCCGGCGAGGCGGAGAAATAGGACGTCGCCGCATCCCATTTCGCGACCTTGACCAGGTAATAGGACACCATGGCGGTGATTCCGACCGCGTAGACCAGCAGCATGGACAGCGAGGCGATCCATTCGGAGGCGTGGCGGATCGCTTCCGGCGTGAACCCGGCCCCCAGCATCACGCCGAGCACCGGCACCATGTAAAGGCGCAGGCGCTTCGGGCGGACCAGGGGAGCGCCCGACAGGGACGCGACCACCGTGAACACCAGCGCCCCGATCATCCAGGGCAGGGGCATGTGCAATTCGTGGAACAGGATGCCGCCGGCACCGCCCAGGGCCAGGGTCAGGATCATGCGCAGCGGGCGGGTCTTTGGGTTGCCTTCCGTTTCCGGGCCGGGGCCGGTGCTTTCCGGGTCGTTCTCTGTGTCGTCTGGTGCGGGCGCGGGGGTTTTGTCGTCAGCGGTCACGGTTCGAACTGCTCCTTGAGGATGCGTTCTTCCAGGTTATGTTCGGGATCGAACAGCAGCTCAAGGCGGTGGCTGTGGTCCTGATGGATTTCCACCCGTTTGACGTCGCGCACCTCGGTGTAATCGGCGGTGGCGCTGACGGGTCTTAATTCGGGCTGGAGAATTTCGAACGCGATCTCGGCCTTGCGGGGCAGCAGCGCGCCGCGCCAGCGCCGGGGGCGGAACACGGAAATCGGCGTCAGCGCCAACAGGTCCGCCCCCATGGGGATGATCGGCCCATGGGCCGACAGGTTGTAGGCGGTGGAACCGGCCGGCGTGGCGACCAGCACGCCGTCGCAGATCATTTCGTCCAGGCGCGCGACGCCGTCGATGAAGATGCGGATTTTCGCCGCCATGCGCGATTCCCGCAGCAGCGACACCTCGTTGATGGCCAGCGCCGTGGTGGTATTGCCGTTGACGTCCGTCGCCGTCATTTTCAGGGGCCGCAGGCTCACCGCTTGGGCGCGGGCGATGCGCTCGGGCAGGCCCTCGGCCAGATATTCGTTCATCAGGAATCCGACCGTGCCCCGGTTCATGCCGTAGATGGGCGTGCCGCTGCCGATGGCCCCGTGCAGACTTTCCAGCATGAAGCCGTCGCCGCCCAGCGCCACGATCACCTCGGCGTCCTCGGTCGGCATGTTGCCGTAGCGGTGCGCCAGGTGCTTGAGGGCTTCCTGGGCCTCCGGCTGCTTCGCGGCGACGAAGGCGATTTTCGAGACGGGGGGCGCGTCGGTCATGGCGGTCTTTGAAAAATCAGGGAACTTTCCGCAACTTAGCTGCTTAAGTGTGGTTGCGGAAGCCTTGCGGTAAATTCATACTCCCTGGTATGTCCCGCGCCTACAAACCCGACGAGACCCGGCGGCAGATTCTTGAAGCCGCCTACGGAGTCATTCACCGCCACGGCTTCCAGGCCGCGGGGCTGAACGACATCCTGGCCATGACCGGCGTCACCAAGGGGGCGATGTACCACCATTTCCCCAACAAGATGGCGCTCGGCTATGCCGTCGTGGACGAGAAGGTGAAGGCCTATCTGGAGGACTGGTGGCTGGCGCCGCTGGACGCCGAGGGCGAAGACGATCCCTTGGCCGCCATCGCCCGCACGATCCAGGACAACATGACGGGCCGCGTCCCGGCCATTCACCTGCTGGGCTGTCCCTTGAACAACCTGGCGCAGGAAATGTCGCCGATCGACGGCGGATTTCGGCAACGGGTGGAGGAGCTTTACCGCGCCTGGCGCCGGCGACTGTCCCGTGCGCTGACGCGCGGCCAGCATTCGGGCAAGGTCAACGCCGCCGCCGACACGGACGAGGCCGCGACCCTGATCGTCGCCGCCATCCAGGGCGCGTTCAGCCAGACCAAGTCGGCGCAAAGCATGGCGCCGTTCCACGACTGCATGGCGGGGCTGAACCGGTATCTGATGGGGCTGCGGCCATAGCCCGGCTGCGGCTTGTTACTTTGATTGAATGTCGGCAGCTAGGTGAAGACCGGACGCCTGATCAGATCATTCAATTTGGCGGCTTATGACCCAAGGCGGACATCAAGTGTTTGCAAATTGTTCTGGCTGCTGGCAATGAATATGACTTCTCGCAAGGGGGGAATTATGCGGGTTGTATCGATCGCCTTCTTGTCCGCAGTAGCTTTATTGGCGTCCAGCCAAGGGGCTGTGGCGAACGAGGCCTGCATCTCTCCGGTCGCTATGTCTCCAGACATTACGCTGCCCAACGCGGGCATCGCTCGGACTAGCGAGGTTCAAGTGATCGAAGGGTATGACAGCCCTTTCATTAAGACTGGCGGCGCCCCAATCCTAACAATCGCCAATCGGAAGTTGCTGGTTTTTGACGAGCCACCACTTGATCAGTGGAACCGGTTGCCTCCGCAGGTTGTCAGGAGTTCAGATGGCGTAACTTTTGCCTACTCCATGGTCAAGCCCGCCCTCTATCGCCTTGACAAGGGAGCGCGTCAGTTCATTCGAGAGCCAGTTTCGGATACGCCTGGGTTGGTCCGCTTCGCCCACTCTGGTTGGCGGCGTCAGCATGGAGACCGAACGTCAATTACAGGTCGTAATGGCCCGATCTTCGCCGAAACCGAAGATGGTCTTGCGATGTTCAACGACGGCATACTTGAGAAGTTTTCGTTACCTAGCGACTGGCGGCGGTCAGGGGCTGTGCCAGTACACGTTCCTAACGTCGGTTGGTTTCTTCCAGTCAATGGAACGGTCTATTTTCGTCGGTTCGATCAAGCTGAGTGGCAAATTGTCTCTAAAATTCGAGACCTCCGAAGTGTCTATGGCGAGTCACCGTTCGACATCTTGCAAGTTAGGTATCAAGCAGACACTGGAATAATCTGGCTGATGCTGTTTGACCGGGTGATGGTTGGTAGTTTTAGGCCGGAAGATGCCTTTCCAAAGTTCGATTATCAGTTTTCCGGCAACGTCGTCGTCCACCAACCTACCGGACAAGTCTTGGTTTGGTCGGGTGAACCACGAACGCAGGACAATTTTGATCAGCCAAAGAAATATCCTGGTGCGCCGGGTCTTTGGGAAATGACGCCCGGCTCGCCGACAACTGTTGGAGGCTTTGCCGCAAAACCGAGAATGGCCGGTCGTGCGAACGTTTCACCGAGCACGTTTCACCGGGGGTCAGGATTTACGATCATAGGACATGAGGATGGTTTTGCCTCATTCGATGGATCCCGTTTGCATAACCTGCCGCAGCTAGGTTCCAAAGCTGCACGCAAAGCGTTTCTGTACCAGGTGAATGATCGAACCATCGTAAAGGCATATGGATGGTTGGCTGAGGTCATGGATAACTTGGATGTGCGGCCGATCTCCTTGCCGGTTGAACAACCGGGTTCGATTGGGTTGACCTACAGCCCTGGCTTGGGTCGCTACTTCTTGAGGTGCGACAACTGTAGCTCCGTCTACGTGAGTGACGATCTAATTACATTTCAGCCGGTCAAAGGTACAAGCGATCCAATTGTTGCCTTACCTGGGGACATGCCTAATGGAAAAGCTATGATCGCGCTGTCCAAGAGACACGCATACTTGATCGAACATTGCAGCTCTTGAAAATGGCTAAATGGGCTAATGTCCCCTTATGGCTAGAAGCGGACATTTCCGGCGCAGTTTCGAATCGTCTGTTTTCAGGGCCTTTACCGGAGAATCCGGTGGGCTAGAAACAGTTGCTTAAAATTCACCGGCCCGCATTCTAATGAGCGCTCGGTCAGGCCAAGTCGGAACGCCTATTCCGCCGCCTTTGCCAGGGCCTGTTCCCGGCGGCGGACGCTGCGCAGCCACAGCGCCGAGAGCAGGATCACCAAAATTACCGGCAGCATGGCGTAGTTGACCCAGGCCCAGCCGAAATAGTGATAGACGCTGCCGGCCATCAGGGACGAGATCGCAAGGCCCGTGAACAACAGGAAGTCGTTCGTGCCCTGCACCTTGGCGCGTTCGGCCGGGCTGTGGACCTCGGTGATCAGGATCGTGCCGCCGGTGAAGGTGAAGTTCCAGCCGACGCCGAGCAGGATCAGCGACGTGAGGAAGTGGGTGAGGGTGACCCCGTTGAGGGCGACGAGCACGGAGCAGAGCAGAATGGCCGCCCCCGTGGCGATGATGCGGACGACGCCGAACCGCTTGATCAGGTGCCCGGTCAAAAACCCCGGCAGGAACATCCCGACCACGTGCCACTGGATCACCAGTTTGATGTTCTCGTGGGTGAAGATGACGGTCTTCAGCGTGCCCATGGTGACTGGCGTGACGACCATCAGGAAGTTCATCACCACATAGCCGAACAGGGCCGCGATCAGGGCGACGATGAAGGTCGGCGATTTGATGATGGTCCAGAGTGGGCGGCCCGTGTCCGCGTATTCCTGTTTGGTCAGCCGGGGAATTCGCGCGAACAGGATGACGACGCCGGACAGCGCCGTGAACACCGCTAGCATCCAAAAAGCGCCCTGGTAGGGCACTTCTGTGATCCAATGCTTGGCATAGAGGGCCGTTTCCGGACCCATGAACGCGCCGATGACGCTCATCGCGATGACGATGGAGACGTTGCGTTCCTTCAGGTGGTCGGGCGAGACCTCCGCCGCGGCAAAGCGGTATTGCTGCGCGAAGCCGGTGTAAATTCCCGCGATCAGCAGGCCGGCGTTGAATAGAAGGAAACTGTCCAGGGCGATCGCCTGGGCGGCGATCAGGGCGCCGATACTGCCGACCGCCGAGCCGAAGGCGAACCCCCATCGCCGTCCCCAGGTCCGCATCAGGAACGCGGCGGGCAGGGTGCCCGCCGATGTGCCGATCAGCAGCATGGTGATCGGTGCCGTGGCCAGGGCGAGGTCCTCGCCCAACATCGAAATCGCGACCAGGGTCGCGGCGAAGAACGTGAGCGTGCGGCCGCAGAAAAACAGCGCCTGACAGATCGCGAGGATGACGAGGTTTTTCGTGCTGTGGAGGGCGGGGTCGGGCGTGGTCATCGCACAGCTATAGGCAAACGGCCCGGCCGGCACAAGCGCATCTAGACCGGCCGCTCGCCGATCACCGTCGTGCGTTCCATGTAGCGGTCGGCGGCGTAATCCGACACGGCGTAATGCATGAGGGTGCGGTTGTCCCAGACCAGCAGGTCATGGGGCCGCCAGGCATGGCGGTAGAGGAATTCGGGCTGCGTCGCGTGTTTGTACAGATGATCCAGGATCGGGCGGCTTTCCTCCACCGTGAAGCCCTCGATATGCGAGGTGAAGCCCGGGTTCACGTAAAGCGACTTGCGCCCCGTGTCCGCATGGGTGCGCACGATGGGATGGACGCATTGGTTGGCGCCGTCGAAGTCCTTGTCGATGACGACGGGCCTGGCGTATTGCGTTGCCGCCGCGACGGCGAAATCGTGCACGGCGTTAAGGCGCCCCAGCATCGCCTTCATGCCGTCCGACAGGGCATCGTAGGCCGCCGCCATGTCGGCGAAGATGGTGTCGCCGCCGTAGGGCGGGATTTCGATGGCGTAGAGGACCGAAGCCTGGGCCGGCCGGTCGCGGAACGACACGTCGGAATGCCAGTAGGTGCCCGCACCCTTGCGGCCCTGGGCCTCGCCCTTTGCGTCGACCTTGTTGGACACGCGGTAAAGCTGTGGGTGATCGGGATGCAGATAGCGCGACACCGTGTCCTGCAAGGGCGGCTGGCCTTCATCATGAAACAGGGGACCGAAGCGGCGGGAAAAGTCGATGTGCTGCTGCTGATCGATGGTCTGGTCGCGGATCACCATGAGACCGCCCGCTTCCTGCCAAGCCTGGCGGATGTCGCCGAACAGGTTGTCGCCGTTGCCGCCGGACAAATCCCGGCCCACGTCGATGCCGGTGATCTCGACACCCAGGGTGCCGAGGGGTTTCTTCTGGATGGTCATGGTCTTTGGTTTCCTTGGATGAGGTCCCGCCCTTTGGGTGGTGTTTTCCGTTGCTTGAAAAATGATCCAGGCCCGGTTATTTGTAAATGAAATCACATTTCATCTGATGAAACATTCGCAAATCACGGTATTCGGACGGCGGCCCGCCCGGGTCCGGTCCGGGCCGAAAGGAAACCGCTCATGGGGTCGTACAAGCCGGTGAATGCCGCCCTTCGGGGGCTCGACGTGCTGGCGGCCGTCAACAAGCTGAAGGGCCGTGCGACCATCGGCGAGCTGCACCGGGAAACGGGTCTCGACAAGGCGACCATCGTGCGCATGCTGGAAACCCTCATGCATGCGGGCTTCGTCGTGCGGGACGAACACCACACGGCCTATGAAGTGACCGGCAAGACCCTGCTGCTGTGTTCGGGATACGACCGCCACCGCGCCGTCGGGCGCATCGTCGGCCCCATCATCGCGGCGTTCCGCAACCGCTTCGGCTGGCCGTCGGACGTCGCGATCTTCGACCATGACGCCATGGTGTTGATCGAATCCTCGCGCGACGCGGGCTCGATCCTGGTCAACCGGCTGCCGGGCTATCGCGCGCCCATGCTGGGGACCAGCCTGGGCCTGGCCTACCTCGCCTTCGCCAGCACCGAGGAGCGCGAAGAAGTGCTCGACCGTGTCACGGCGATGCCCGCCGTATGGAACGAGATCGCCCGCGACCGGGCCAAGGCGGAAGCCTACCTCGCGGGCATCCGCGATCAGGGCTACGCCACCATGCACGACGAATACTCACGCACGGAATACGGCCGGCGCATTTCCACCATCGGCGTGCCGATCCTGGTGGGCGGCCGCTCCGTGGCGGCCATGAACGTGCTCTACCTGAAAAGCGCCCTGCCCATGGCCGAAGCGGTCACCACCATGGTTGCCCCCCTGAAGGCCTGCGCCGACGAGATCGCCGGCGCCCTGACGACCGGTCCCGGCTGACCGGGGATATCGGCACGCAGGTTCAGCCGGGCCGCTTGGCGGCGCTTATGCAGTCATAGAAAATGTGCTGCGCGTTGCCGCGCTGGGCTTCTTCCTCGTCCCAGGCCCGCTCGCGCATGGCCAGCAGCGCTTCGATGCGTTGGTAGTCGCCGGTATCGGCAAGCTGGAGGTTGATCTGGTCGATGGTCTGCTGGCGGGCGGCCTCGATGGAGGCCAGCAACTCTGCGTGGTCGGCCTTGCATTTGACGGCGGTGATGGAGCCGCTTTCCGCCGTCGCCAGCCACAACGACAGCAGCAGCGCCACTGCGATCAGGGGGGCGGGGGCGCGGCGCCGGACCATCAGGTCCCAATCGTATTTCTGCCATCTGGACATGACGGAAACTCTATTCTTTGCAGGGAAGGGCGGTCAATCCATCCGAAACCGCTGCGGGCATCAGCCGCCGGTGACGCTCATGTGGCGGCTCACGGCCGGGCCGTCGCCGCGCCGTTCGATGACGAAATCGTGGCCCTTGGGTTTGCGGCCGATGGCTTCGTCGATGGCGGTTTCCAGCAGATCGTCACCCTCGGAGGCGCGCAAGGGTGCCCGCAGATCCGCCGCGTCGTCCTGGCCCAGACACATGTAGAGGGTGCCCGTGCAGGTCAGGCGCACGCGGTTGCAGCCTTCGCAGAAGTTATGGGTCAGCGGCGTGATGAAGCCGAGCTTCTGTCCCGTTTCCGCCACTTCCGTGTAGCGCGCCGGACCGCCGGTCTTGAACGGGATGTCGGAAAGGGTCCAGGTTTTCTCCAGGCGCTCGCGCACCTTGGACAGGGGCAGATACTGGTCCGTGCGGTCCTGGTCGATCTCGCCGAGCGGCATGGTCTCGATCAGGGTCATGTCGAAAGCGTTCTCGCCGCAGTATTCGATCATGCGGTCCAGTTCGTCCTCGTTGAAATTCTTCAGCGCCACCGTGTTGATCTTCACGTGCAGGCCGGCCTTGCGGGCGGCGTCGATGCCGTCCAGAACCTTGTCCAGCTTGCCCCAACGGGTGATCGCCTCGAACCGATCGGGATCGAGGGTGTCGAGGGAAACATTGATGCGCCGCACCCCGGCATCGACCAGTTCGTCCGCGAAGCGCGCAAGCTGGGAGCCGTTGGAGGTCAGGGTCAGTTCCTCCAGGTCGCCGGTCTTCAAATGGCGGCCGAGGGAGCGGATCAGCGACATGATGTTGCGCCGGACCAGCGGTTCGCCCCCGGTCAGGCGCAGCTTCTTCACGCCCTTGCGCACGAAGGCGGAACACAGGCGGTCGAGTTCCTCCAGCGACAGGATTTCCGCCTTGGGCAGAAACGTCATGTCTTCCGCCATGCAATAGACACAGCGGAAATCGCAGCGGTCTGTGACGGAAACGCGGAGGTAGCTTACCGCCCGTCCGAAGGGGTCAATCATGCTGGTCATGGAGTCAGCCCAGTTGCATCCTCAAGGTCGTATCATGGCCCGGTTTTGGGCCGCCGCCGGGGCCGTTCGCCACCCGGCAGCCGTTATTCCATTCAGTCATATCGTAACAAAGATAGTAATGCGGAACGCCCTTGTCGCCCCTCTTTTTTAGAAGAAATTCCATAGGGCGGAAATGGCCGTACCCATTGAAACCCCGTTCAGCCGTCGTTATCCGCGCCCGGCTTCAGCCCTTTTTCCCGCATGTCGGCCTCCGCCGCCGCACGCATTTCGTCGCGTTCGCGCAGGTAGTCCTGGGTCGTGCGGGTCATCGGCTTGGGCGCGCCGGCCAGCGGGTTGGCGACCTCGAACTGCACCATGACGCGACAGTCGTCGCACATCTTGATGCGGTCGAGGGCCGCGCCCGGGAACATGGAATGGCCCTTCAGCTTGTTGGTCAGCTGGTTGATTGTCGCGCGGGTGCCGTAGGGTTTGCCGCAGCGGATGCAGTGGAAGGGGTCTTCCTCCTTCTGCACGCGGGGGCTCTTGGCTTCGTCCTTGAACGACAGGCGGGGGGTCAGGGTGATGACCTTTTCCGGGCAGGTCTTGGCGCAGAGCCCGCATTGCACGCAGGCATCCTCGACGAACGACAATTGCGGTTTGTCCGGATTGTCGCGCAGCGCGCGGGCCGGGCAGGCACCGACGCAGCTGAGGCAGAGTGTGCAGCCGGCGGCATCCACGGTCACCGTGCCGAAGGGGGCGCCCGCGGGCATGGCGATCTCGTCGACCTTGTTGGGCGCACCGGCATGCAACGTGTCGAGGGCCAGGCGCATGATCGTCCGCTTGCGGCCCAGCGGCAGGAAATCGCCCTGCGGCATGGGGCTGAGTTTCTCCAGGGACCACAGCGCGTCCTCGACCGCCGAGGGATCGTCCAGATGCAGATGGCGGATGCGGCCCGTGCCGTAGCCGAGACCGTCCAGCACCGTTTCGGCGATGGCGATCTCGCCTTCCTGGGCTTGGGCCTCCGCGCGCTTCTTGGGCGGCAGCAGGATCAGACAGTGTGCGGCGCCGTAGGCGGCGGCCGACAGGAACAGGTCGAGGCCGACCTGCGTCACCTCGTTGACGGCAAAGGGAATACAGTTCGCGGGCAGGCCGCGCCCCATCCGCGAAATCAGGCCGATGGCTTCCTCGCCCTGGTCCGCGTCGTGGACCAACAGCACCGGGTCCGTGCCGCCGGCCTTGGCGTAGGTGCGCAGTACCGTGCGCGCCCGCTTGAACAACTCGTCGCCGAGCGGCAGGGCATAGGTCGCCGCCCCCGTCGGGCAGACCGAGGCGCAGACGCCGCAGCCGCCGCACAGATAGGGGTCGATCTTGACCCGTTCGTTGTCGGGCGTGATGGCGCCGGCCGGGCAGGTGTCGATGCAGCGCGAACAGCCGGTGATGCGGCTTCGGGAATGGGCGCAGATCTTGTCGTCGTAGTCGACATAGCGGGGTTTTTCGAACTCGCCGACCATCTCCGTCATCTCGAAGATGGTTTCGGCGACCAGGGCCGGGTTGCCGCGGTCGGGGTTGTAATAGCCGTCGCGCTTGTCCGCATGAGGGAACAGGGCCGGGCCGCCGCGCAGGTCCAGGATCAGGTCGCATTCGGAGGTCCCGGCCTGCGGTTCGCCCTCCCATTCCAGGACGCCGCGCGAGGACGCCTTGGCCGGGATGAAACCGGCGATGGCGACCTTGAAGGCGCCCAGATGCCCGCCGGCGCCCGTGACCTTTCCCGCGAACACGGGAAATTCCATGACCGCCGGCGGCGGCACGTCCTTGGCCCCTTCCAGGACCAGGGTGACGTTCAGGCGCCCGGAGAGCTTGCGCGCGGCGTTGATGGCGTCCTCGCCCTTCCCCAGCACCAGCGTCACGCCGTCGGACTTCATGGAGACGGAGCGCGCGCCAGCCAGGTCCATGGCGGCTTCGTTCAGAAGCGCCGCCATCTTGGCCGTCAGGTTGGTCTGCGCCTTCTTGTCCTTGGCGGCATCGGACCAGCCGGCCTTTTCGCGGATGTTGGTGAAGGCAATCGCCGGGGCGGCGTCCATTTCGTCCAGGGTTTCCAGGAACAGGGGTGCTTCCTGAGTGCAGGCGACCAAAAGGGTCTCCCCGGCCTGGCCGGCGGTTCCCGCGACGCGCTGGAATTCCTCGACCTGGCGGCGGCACAGGTGGGTCGCCACCTTCAGGTCTCCGTCGGCTGTCCCCCCCTGGGCGCAGGCCTTGGCCAGGGCCTTGCCGTCGATCGACATGGTGCCCTCGCAGTCGCAGACGAGGAGATGCTTCTCATTGAGCTTCATAAGACCGATGCTTCCCTATCCGGCGCCCTTCTGGTGACGCTCGTGCGTTCGAACATGTATTTTGTTTAGGCTATTTTACAGAGAATAAAAACGGTGTGCGAGTAGGGGTATTCGCCCCTTCTGTTTGGGCCGTTTACATTCCAAATCCCAGACCCTAACTATGTGGGGACCGCCGGGCGCAATAAAAAGCCCCGGAAAGGGAGGAAAAGGCACGCAATGGCAAACCCTATCGCATCCGGCAAGAATGGACTTTCCGTCGAGGACTTCATGCTGGCCGCCCAACGCGGCGACCGCGACAGCCTGCAACAGGCGTTGGACGCGGGCATGAAGATCGACACCACCGACACCCACGGCAATTCGGCGCTGATGTATGCGGCGGCGGCCGGGCAGACCAAGACCTGTCAATGGCTGATCGATCAGGGCATCGACAAGGGCACCGTCAACAACTGGGGCATGGGCGTGCGCGACTGGTCCAAGTGGTCGTCCAACGCCGACGACATCCGCAAGCTCGTCTACTGATCCAACGTCGACGGGAGGCGCCCATGGGGGCACCCCGACGGAAACACGGCACCGCCAAGACCGCCCAGGCATCCCCGTCGGCGGACATGATCCTTGACCGCGCGCTGGCCCTGGCTGGGGATGCCGGATGGGACACGTTCAGCCTGAGCGCCCTGGCCGCCGATCTGGGCCTGTCCCCGGCGGACCTCGCCGATCATTTCCCTGACAAGGACGCCCTCGCCAACGCCTGGTTCACCCGGGCGCGGGCGGCCATGCTGGCGGCCCCGCCCCGGGGGTTCGCGCGGCAGCCGGTGAGGGATCGGCTGAACATTCTGTTGTTGCGCTGGTTCGACGCGCTGAGCCCTCATCACCGGGTGACGGCGCAGATGCTGAGGGGCAAGCTCTGGCCGTTCCATCCGCATCATTACGTGCCCATGGTGTTCGACCTGTCGCGCCTGATCCAATGGCTGCGCGACGCGGCGGGAATGACGGCCGGCGGCCGCCAGCGCCAGATGGAGGAGATCGGCCTGACCCTGCTGTTTCTCGCCGTGCTGCGCCGGTGGTGCCGCGACGGCAGCCCGGGCCAGGCGGAGACCCGGGCGTACCTCGCCCGGCGGCTGAACCGGGCGGATGCCTTGGCGGGACGGTGGTTCGGGAACACGCGCGGCGCCTGAGCCGAACACGCAATCGTGACAAGTTCCCGCGCGGAAAAGGTGATTGTCCTGCGGTCCGGCTTGCCCGGACCGCGGGGCGGGGGCATGTTCGCCGACAACCGATACCTTCATGCCCGTAGCGGAGGCGCCACCGATGAAACTTCACGCCGATCTGGCCCGGCCGGCCATCGTCGATTCAACCGCGCTTGCCTGGGTCCCGTCGCCGTCGCCCGGGGTCGAACGCCGCCTGCTGGAGCGGGACGGCGACGAGGTCGCCCGCGCGACCTCGATCGTCCGCTATGCCCCCGGGTCTGAATTTCCCACCCACCACCACGGCGGCGGCGAGGAATTCATGGTTCTGGAGGGCGTGTTTTCCGACGAACACGGCGACTTTCCCGCCGGCACCTACGTGCGCAACCCGGTCGGCAGCAGCCATGCACCCAAAACCGTCTCCGGCTGCACCATCTTCGTCAAACTGCGCCAGATGGATCCCGACGACCAGGAACAGGTGACCATCGACACCAAGGCAGGGGACTGGGTCGCCGGTGACGTGCCGGGCCTGTTCCGCATGCCGTTGTACGAATACGGGGCGGAGCGCGTGTGGCTGACCAAGATGGGGGCGGGCTGCGTCGCGGCCCCCCACAGCCATCCCGGCGGCGAGGAGGTCCTGGTTCTCGAGGGCAGCGTCGAGGACGAAAACGGCATCCACGACAAGGGCACCTGGTTCCGCCTGCCGCCCGGCAGCTTCCATTCGCCCCGCACGGATAACGGCTGTTTGCTCTGGGTCAAGCAGGGGCATCTGGGATAGCCTTCCCGGTCACACCGATTGACGACGGAAAGGGAGGACGCCGCCGATGGCCGCCTACGTGATTGCCCAGATCGACATCACCGACCCGGAAACCTTCAAGGAATATCAGGCCCTGGTGCCGGCGACGATCGCCGCTTACGGCGGCGAATACATCGTGCGCGGCGGCGAACAGGTTGCGCTGGAGGGCTCGGAACCTTCTTCGCGCACGGTCGTCCTGCGCTTTCCCGACATGGCGGCGGCCAAGGCCTGGCACGCCTCGCCGGAATACGAAAAGCCGCTGGCGATCCGCATGGCCTCGGCCACGGGCACGTTGCTGCTGGTCGACGGGATGGATTGATTTTTCGAATTAGCTGAAATTCAGTTAACTCATGTCGGCGCCGGTTTCCAGCACGTCGAGACCGCGCGCCGTCAGGTGAAACACCACGTCCTGGCGCATGGGGATGGCCAGGGTCGCGTCCCCGTCCAGGCCCAGATAGCTGCGGATCAGGGTGCGCCCCGTGCCGCCGTGGCAGACCACGATCGCGGGCTGTTCCGGGGCAAGGTCCAAAAGCCAGCTCCGCGCCCGGTCCATGACTTCGGCCAGCGTCTCGCCGCCGCCGGGCGGGCGGTGGTCCCAGGCGTCGGTGTCCATGGCGCCGAGATCCGCCTTGTCGCCGGCCTGGGCGATTTCGGGCCGGGTCATGCCTTCCCATCGGCCGTAGCCTTTTTCCTTCAGCCGATCGTCGATGGCGAAGGCGGCCGGGTCGAGGCCCGCGGCGGCGCAGGCCAGCGCCGTGGTCTCGGCGCAGCGCCCGGCCGGGCTGCGATAGAGGGCGAAGGGGGCGAGGGGGTGGAAACGGTCGGCGAGCAGCCGCCCGTAAGCCGCCGCCTGGGCCCGGCCCAATTCGGTGAGGACCGAATTACCATGGCCCTGGATGCGGCCCTCGCGGTTCCATTCGGTCTGGCCGTGGCGAATCAGAATGATGTCGGGGAAAGGCATGGGCGGGCTCGTCGGCTGGCGGATGGTCGCTGGGATGATCCGTCTTAGCAGGAAACATCGGCATTGCCGAGCCACCCGGCCCCTTGATTTCTTGACCCTTGCCGCCGACACTCGCGGTCCCCATGTCTTGGGCCCGTGTTTGGGGAACCCGCGACCCCGGCGATAAAGACCGGCGGCGCGGCCAAGGCCCGCGAGGAATGACCGCCGCGTTGTGTTAGGCGCGCGCCGGTTAGGGAGAACAGGGCGTGAGCCAGAGCGACACCGATTCCGCCAGGGCGGGTGCGAATCCGCTGGGCGAGACCTATGCGGACGGCGTGGGCGAACTTGTCGTCAAGCCAAACCCGGACGATCCGCGCCTGACGGAACGGGTGCCCGGTATCGACCAGGACGGATCGCCGGTGATCGCCTCGGTCACCGTGGAACGCCCCCTGACCCTGTTTCTCAACGGCCGCGAGATCGTCACCATGATGACGATCTGCGACTATCCGGAATATCTCGCCGTCGGCTATCTGGTGAACCAGAACATGCTGCGTCCCGATGACGTGGTCACGGCGGTGGAATTCGACGACGACCTGGAGGTCGTCGTCGTGCGCACCGAGCGCGAGACGAATTTCGAGGAAAAGCTGAAGAAGAAGACCCTGACGTCCGGCTGCGCCCAGGGCACCGTGTTCGGCGACGTCATGGAGAAGTTCGAGAAGGTCAAGCTGGCCGAGGGCGCGGTCATCAAGACGTCCTGGCTGTTCGCGCTGATGAAGAAGATCAATACGGCGCCGAGCCTTTATCTGGAGGCCGGGGCCATCCACGGCTGCGTGCTGTGCAAGGACGATCGCCCGCTGCTGTACATGGAGGATGTCGGCCGCCACAACGCCGTCGACAAGATCGCGGGCTTCATGTTTCTGCACGGCTGGTCGGGGCGCGACAAGATCTTCTACACCACCGGGCGGCTGACCTCGGAAATGGTCATCAAGACCGTGCAGATGGAAATTCCCATTCTGGTCTCCCGCTCGGGCTTCACGGCCTGGGGCGTCGATCTGGCCAACCAGGTCGGCCTGACCCTGATCGGCCGGGCCAAGGGGCGGCGCTTCATCGCCCTGGCCGGCCAGGACCGCATTGAGTTCGATGCCGAACACGGCGAGGCGGCGGACGAGCCCCTGGAACTGCGCCGCAAGGGCAGCCGATGAGCGCCACCTTCGATACCGTTACAGACGTTGTCGGCGTGCTGCTGGCCGGCGGCCTGGCGCGGCGCATGGGCGGCGGCGACAAGCCGTTGCGCACGCTCGGCGGCAAGCCGATCCTGGATCATGTGGTGGCCCGCGCGCGGCCGCAGGTCGTGGACCTGTTGCTCAACGTCAACGGCGATCCGGCGCGCTTCGCGGCTTATGGCCTACCGACGGCGACGGATGTGATCGACGGCCATGCCGGGCCGTTGGCGGGTGTTCTGACGGGCATGGAATGGGCACGAAAGGCTCATCCCGGGGCCAAATGGCTGGCGTCCTTCGCGACCGACGCGCCGTTCTTTCCGGCGACGCTGGTTCAGGACCTGCGCCGGGCGGCCGAGGCCGAGGGGGCGGAAATCGCCTGCGCCCGGTCCGATGACCGCACCCATCCCGTGTTCGCACTTTGGCCGGTGGCGTTGGCCGGTGACCTGCGTGCCGCCATGATCGGCGAGGACATGCGCAAGATCGACGCCTGGACCGCGCGCTACCGCGTTGTCCATGTGGATTTTCCGACCGTTCCCTTCGATCCCTTCTTCAACATCAACAAGCCGGAAAACCTGGCCGAGGCCGAGGCTCTGTTCGCGGAGGCCGCGCGATGAGCCGCCGCCAGACGGTCATGCTCGGCGTCATCATCGAACGCCGGGAAATCGACAATCCGTGGCAGGACTATACCTACCACCCGGTCGCCGTGGTGCCCGGCATGTCGGCCATGGAGGAGGGGACGGGCTGGCGGCTGATCCGCGAGGGCGCGGGCTGGACCCATTTCCACGCCGCGACCCTGGAGTTGGAACTGTTCGCCGGCGAGACCGAGGGGTACAAGGCGAACCTCAGCAGCATGCAGCCCCACGTTTATGTCGTCCTGGCCCCGGGTGAAGAGGCCGAGGACGAAGAGGTCGTGCCGAAACTGGTCACCGCCTGTCCCTACGAGGCGGAAAGCTACATGGAAGATTCGGAGATGATCGTCGAAGGCGTGCCCATGCCCGACGAACTGGCGGCCTGGCTCGGCGCCTTCGTCGATACCTTCCACGTCGAGGAAGCGTTCCTCAAGCGCAAGAACAAGAAGGCTTATGACCCGCGCAAGGGCGGCTTCCGCCCCCGGCCCCTGGTGGAGTCCGATGAATGAGCGCGGACGACGAAAATCCTCTGAGCCGTTGGGCCCGCCTGAAGCGCAAGAGCGCGAAGGGCGAGACCGTCGAGGAGGCCCCCGTCCAGGCCGCGCGCCGGGGGG